>Ga0307994_1001590_pt1 | contig 13427 bp, 13 predicted proteins | sample EllFjometagen261_FD_203171 | JGI IMG/M metagenome (GOLD analysis project Ga0307994, IMG submission 203171) | Marine microbial communities from Ellis Fjord, Antarctic Ocean - #261 | ecosystem: Environmental > Aquatic > Marine > Unclassified | place: Southern Ocean | collected 2014-11-02 | reverse complement strand
CAATCACTCTGAACTCGATGATGAATTTCAACTCTATTTTCAACCACAGATTGACTCTAAGGGTCATACGGTCGGTGTCGAAACTTTGTTACGCTGGTTCCACCCGGTGCTTGGACTGATTCCACCGGGTGAATTTATTCCGGTCGCAGAAGAGGGACGACAAATTATAAAAATTGGCTTATGGGTCATGCACAAAGCCTTTTTGCAAGCCAAAGCGTGGAACGAACACTACGGCTCACTGCGTATTTCCATCAATATCAGCCCAATTCAATTTCATGAGCAAAGCTTTGTCGAGCTGGTTATTGGCTTGGTCAAGTTCACGCAGGTTAATCCTGAAACCATTACGCTTGAGCTGACCGAGGGTGTGTTAATTCGGAACACCGATCTGGCTTTACAAAAAATTCAACACTTAGTCAGTCTTGGCTTTCAAGTCTCAATCGATGACTTTGGTACCGGCTACTCCTCGTTAAGTTACCTACAAAAACTGCCTATTCACGAGCTAAAAATAGACCAAACCTTTATTCGCCATGCACCCGAAAGCACCGATGATATTGCCATTATCGAATCGATTATTAAACTGGCTGAAACCAAAAACCTAACGGTCGTTGCTGAGGGCGTTGAAACAGAAGAACAATTGAATTTATTGCGTACACTCTCAAACGATGTGCTCATTCAAGGATTCTTTTACAGTAAACCAGTGCCCGCAAATGAGTTTGAAAGCGTCTTCCTAAAACCCGCCGCCGACCCTAAACCCTCTGAACTAACCGATTAAAAATCGACACTTCTGGCAGACAACGCAGTCAATAACGTCATTCAAAATCGATGCTTAAAATGATCTGAGTGTCAGGTCATAAACTAAATTTGCATTGTTATAAATTATTTTGTATAATCGGCCCTCTTTCAAAGACGCCTCGAGACTTAGCAGGCCTGCTGAAAAGACAAAAACGAGCATTTTGCCCCAGTTTTAAGCACCTCGACTACGGCCCTCTTTGATGACCTCATCAAAACTATAAGCGCCTTCGAATCGACCGTTTAGTTGCAAAACGCTCAATTAAGAGATTCCTATTTGAATCTCACTATATAGACGCTTTTGCCCCAGAATAACTACTACGGTCCATATCAAAAAACGATATCGACAGCACAATTGAGCCACTTCAGTGGTATACGATTGTCTGATTCAAATCTTAATTTGAACTCACGTCTTTCATTATTCCAGGGCAATTAGACCCACAATACTGTGAAAAGGAAAATGAATGACTACTGACGTCAAATTTGAAGACTTGGGCTTAACCCCTGACTTATTAAAAGCCATTACTGATATTGGTTATGAAACCCCATCCCCAATCCAAGAACAAGCGATTCCTGTTTTATTAAAAGGTGGCGATGTGTTAGGTATGGCACAAACCGGTACGGGTAAAACCGCCGCTTTTGCTCTGCCTGTATTAAGCAACGCGGATTTTAGCCAGAAAGACCCTCAAGTACTGGTCTTAGCACCGACGCGTGAATTAGCGATTCAGGTTGCTGAAGCATTCCAAGGCTTTGCACACCACATGAAAGGCTTTCACGTCCTACCTATCTATGGTGGTTCAGACTACGGCACTCAAATCCGCGCACTAAATCGTGGTGTTCATGTTGTAGTAGGAACGCCTGGTCGTGTTATGGACCATATCCGCAAAGGCACACTAAAGCTAGACAAGCTAAAAACCTTAATTTTAGATGAAGCGGACGAAATGCTACGCATGGGATTCATCGACGACGTTGAGTGGATTCTAGAGCACACGCCTAAGCAACGCCAAATTGCGTTGTTCTCGGCAACGATGCCTAAAGAAGTTAACCGCATCGCTCAGAAGCACTTAAACAACCCAACAGAAGTCATCATTAAGCAAGCAACCGCAACGGCAACAACGATTGACCAGAAGTATTGGTTAGTTAGTGGAACGCACAAGCTTGATGCGTTAACACGCATTTTAGAACACGAAAAAACAGATGGTATTATCATCTTTGTTCGTACTAAAACCGCCACGGTTGAACTGGCAGAAAAGCTAGAAGCACGTGGTTATGCCTCTGCAGCGCTTAACGGTGACATCGCACAGAACCAACGTGAGCGTATTGTTGACCAGCTTAAGAAAAGCAAGCTAGACATTCTTGTAGCAACGGACGTGGTTGCGCGTGGTTTAGATGTACCACGCATCAGCCACGTTATTAACTATGACATTCCACATGACAACGAATCGTACGTTCACCGTATTGGTCGTACCGGTCGTGCTGGTCGTTCTGGTACGGCTATCTTGTTTGTGGCCCCTCGTGAGCGTCGTTTATTACGCTCTATCGAACACACCACTAAAAAGCCAATTACCCAAATGGAATTGCCTTCAACGCAAGACATTAACGATAACCGCATCACGCGTTTTAAAGATCGCGTTATTGAAGCGGCCAAGCTTGAAGAGACTAAATTCTTCCACGAAATGGTTGAACAAATCGAAAATGAACACAACATTCCAGCGGTTGAAATTGCGGCTGGTTTAGCGAAGATGTTACAAGGTGATGTGCCTTTCTTCCTAGAAGATAAGCCACAACGCCCTGCTCGTGAAGACAATCGTGACAGAGATCGTGGAAGCCGTGGCGATAGAAACGACAGCCGTTCAGAAGGTCGTCGCGATTCAGCACCTCGTCCACGTCGTGAACGTTCAGCTACGCCTAACGAAGGCATGACTCGCTACCGTTTAGAAGTGGGTCGTAGCCATGGCGTGCGTCCTGGAAACATCGTGGGTTGCATCGCAAACGAAGCGAATTTAGACAGCGAATTCATTCAACAGTTAAACATTGACGACAGTTACAGCACCGTTGACCTACCTTCAGACATGCCTAAAGACGCCATTGGCGATCTTCAAAAAGCATGGGTTTGTGGTCAGCAGTTGAAAATTGCCAAAATGAAAACCATTGGTGAAGGTGGCGCAGCCGCGGCACCAAGAAAGCGCTTGAGCCGTAACAGCTCTGCGCCTTCTAAAGACAAAGGTAAGCCACGTCGTGCACGTAAGCCATCTGCTGAGTAAGCCGTTGCTTTAACGCATTAAAAAGGCCGCTATGTAAGTTACATAGCGGCCTTTTTTTATGCCCCGAATAAACGTTAATTTATGCGTTAATCAAGGCAAATTTCTGCTTGCGAGTAAGCTGTTTAATCGCGTATTCTCGTTGGGTAGCCGAACGTCGGTCTTGACTGGTTTCAGTGTAAACCAACACACAGGGTCGACGAACTTTGGTGTACTTTGCCCCGCCGACCAATTCACCGTTATGTTGGCGTAAACGTTTTTCTAAGTTAGTGGTCACACCGCAATACAGCGTGTCATCTGCACAACGTAATAAATAAACAAACCAAGTAGATTTTGAAAGTGAGCAGGCCTGCTTACTTTCAGAAACCTTATTTATTGCTTCGTTATCCTTACTCTTATCCTTAACGTTATCTTTATCTTTGACCAACTCAGCCATGCTCAAATGACCACTGAATAACGTGCTCGTAATCACTTAACCTCGCTGAACACACATTAAACAACACTTAACGTTGCCAATTGCCGGACTTACCACCAATTTTTTCAAGCAACTTAACCTGCTCAATGACCATGCCTCGGTCTACCGCTTTACACATGTCATACAAAGTTAGGGCGGCCACCGTTGCAGACGTTAAGGCTTCAATTTCAATGCCTGTTTGCCCTACCGTTTTGCAGGTTGCATTAATCACCACACAGCTCTTTTCTAAATCTGGAATTAACTCAACCTTTACGGAGGTAATCATGAGCGGATGACACATTGGTATCAGGTCCGGTGTGCGTTTAGCCGCCATAATCGCGGCAATACGTGCTGTGGCCATCACATCGCCTTTTTTGTGCTTGCCTTCTACAATCATGGTTAAAGTTTCAGGTTGCATAAAGATAGTAGCCGTTGCCGTGGCTTCACGTTCGGTGTGCGCTTTGGCACTGACATCGACCATGCGGGCTTGGCCTTTTTCATCCAAATGCGTTAATACTTGTTCTGTCATCGCCAATCTTCTCTATTCGTTAATCGGGTTAAATGGGTAAAACGCGACTTTATCGCCTTTAGCAATGGTGGTGTCTTCTGGAATCACTACAAAGCCTTCTGCCCAAACGGTAGACGTTAAAACGCCTGAACCTTGATTTGGATAGATTGTGACGTAGGTCTTTTGATTTTTATTGACTAATTTAGCCCGCGCAAAATCACGTCTGAAAGCGGGTTGCGGAGATTCAAACGCCGCTTCCAACCAAATAGGCTTGGCTTTAATTTCGTTGGCACCCTGCATTTTTAACAAATACGGGTGAGCAAACAAATTAAAGGTGGCAAAAGCAGACACGGGGTTACCCGGTAAGCCGATAAACGGTGTGCCGTTTATATCGCCGTATGCCAGCGGTTTACCAGGCTTCATTTTTACTTTCCACATATCCAAGGAGCCAAGTTGCTCAATAGCCGGTTTGATGTGATCCTCTTCACCCACTGAAACGCCGCCCGTTGTGACAACAACATCGGCCAGTAAAGCGGCTTGTTTCATGGCCTCAACCGTTGCTTCCAAGGTATCTTGAACTATCCCTAAATCAATGAGTTCAAAGCCTAGTGCAGGGATCAGGCCTGCTAAGACATAACGGTTGGCATTAAAAATCTTGCCCTTTTGTGGCGCTTCACCCGGTTCTAATAACTCACTGCCCGTCGTAAACGTCGCAATGGTTAAGGGTTTAAAGACGGTCACGTCGGCAAAGCCAATTGAACTGATTAACCCTAAATCCTGGGGGCGAAGCTTATGCCCCTTCTTAAGGATTTCATCTCCATCCTTGATATCTTCACCAGTTAACCGAATATTTTGCTGTGGCACGGCCTTAGTCGCGGTAATACGAACTTGATTATCGCCCTGCGTCTCCGTCTCTTCTTGCATCACCACCATATTGGCGCCTTCTGGAATCGGTGCACCGGTAAAAATACGTGCCGCCGTTCCTGGTTTTAAAGGCAATGCTTCTGAGCCTGCTGGAATACGCTGACTGACGTCCAGTACGGAATTATGCTCCAAGTCGTAGCTGTGAAGTGCATAGCCATCCATCATACTGTTGTTATGGGGCGGGACATTGACATCTGCATAGATGGATTCGGCCAAAACTCGGCCTAAAGCAGAATGAATGGCGATCGTTTCAATTTTATCGGTAGGTGTTACATCCCCTAAAAGGAAATACAGGGCTTCATCAAATGTTTTCATAATTATTCTCAAAAAAAACCCTGCATAGGCAGGGAAAGACAGGTTTAGTGTGTGTTATTTAGACCAACGGTTTTCGGCTTCTTTATCGGTAATACGGGCATCAACCCAACGCTCGCTGCTATCAGGCAAAGTTTCCTTTTTCCAGAAAGGCGCATTGGTCTTTAGGTAGTCCATAATGAAGTGCGCGGCATAAAAGGCATTTTCGCGGTGACGACTGGCAACGGCGACCAGAACAATTTGATCGGTTGGATACATTTTACCAACACGATGAATAATTAAACTTGATTCTAAGTGCCAACGATCATGCGCCTCTAAGCGTATTTTTTCTAGGGCTTTTTCGGTCATACCGGGGTAGTGTTCAAGTTCTAAAATAGCGACTTCATCCCCTTCGTTAATATCACGCACGGTTCCGGTAAACGAGACCACCGCGCCAATATCACGATGCCCTTCTCGTAACTGAGCCACTTCGGTGGTTAAGTCAAAGTCTTGGGTTTGAATTTTAATATTAGGATAGTGCACCATCCTAATTTAACCTCCGGTCACTGGCGGAAAAAAGGCGACTTCATCACCCGGTTTAATTTCAGTGTTGCGATCTGCCACATCATGATTCACCGCAATTTGAAGGTTCTGATTATCGAGGAGCGCCATTTTCCAGTTTTCGCCACGTTGTGCTAGCTCACTGATAAGCGCACCCACCGTTGAGAATTGTGCCGGTAACTGCTCATTTGCTCGGCCTAATACTTCCCTAAAGCTCGCAAAATATAAAATATCAACCATCATTTTTTTATCCTATGTTTCGTGTATTACGTCTAGTTTATTGATTATAAAGCGCGGTTATCCGCCCAGTTGAACCATTTGTCTAAATTCAATATTGTGAACATTTTCGTTAAAGAAATGTTTTTCAGGTTTCTTTAACATGGCATCAACCAGCAATTGTTCAAGGTCTTCATCTGAAATACCTTCACGTAAAGGCGTACGCAAATCAACAGAATCTTCTTGACCTAAGCAGAGCGCTAAGACACCACGGGCGGTTAAACGCACTCGGTTACACGTTTCACAGAAATGTTCTGAAACCGCTGAAATGACGCCAATACGAGTCTGTGTACCGGCAATCATAAAATTACGTGCTGGGCCATCATGACTCTTTCCGGTTGAAGGAATTAAGTCGGAACCGACATGTTTTTTTACACGCGCTAGAATTTTAGCAGCCGGATAATGTTGGTCCATCATGCTCACGCCAGCAGGGCCAATCGGCATCGTTTCAATAAAACGAACTTCTACCCCTTTTTCTAGGCCGTAATCCACCATCGCTTCAATTTCATCGTCGTTGGTTCCCTTCATGACCACCATGTTAAATTTAACCGGCTTCATACCCACTTCTAAGGCTTTATCAACGCCTGCAAGTACCTTCGCAAGATCTCCACCGCGGGTAATCTTTTTAAAACGTTCTGGCTTCAAGGAGTCAATACTAATATTACAGCGATTGACACCGGCTTTTTTCAGTTTCTCAGCTTCACGGCCTAGATGATGCGCATTGGTAGATAATGCAATCTCCTCTAAACCGTCGTAAGCACTAATTTCTGAAACCAAATCCGATAGGTTTTTACGAACTAACGGCTCACCGCCGGTAAGACGTATTTTTGCCACCCCTAAGTTAACAAAGGCTTTAATAATACGAGCCAGCTCCGTATAGGAAAGATACTCGGTATGGTTACCTTCTGGATGAACACCTTGCTCGGGCATACAGTAACCACAGCGGTAGTTACATAAATCCGTAACCGACACTCGAACGTAGTCAATTTTTCGCATAAATGGATCAATCAGTTCTTTATTCATAGTCTCTAACTTTATGGTTTCTTAAGGAAAACGTAGCGTTATAGCCAACTGGGAATAACGTATTTTACAGACAAACTTATAAGAGTTCAATAATATATTGAATGATTTCTTATAAATAAATTTATGGCCCGTACCAGCATTTAAGAAAGGGGAAACAAACACAACAGGCATAAAAAAACCCACGACTACAAACGTAATCGCGGGTTTAAAAAATGCATTTTAAGCAAGTTGAAAAATCTTCTCAGTAACCCATGTTTAATTTGAAATAAAAACGTATAAATAAGCGTTCATTTTCTAACAAACAAGTTGGTTTCCTAAGTGACCTTTCAGCCACTTAAAATTACATTCCTGAGTGACCTACACCAGGCTTATCTTCATGCATACGCTGAGGAACGTTGTACTGAGGTGTTCCATCAGGTAACAAGCGTGCTTGCTTGAAGTTATTGATGTCACCTTTACCGTCACCAACTAATGAATCATCGCAGTTTGTCATACAACGTGCGTTGTGAATAACAGGACGGTGATCACAGAAGAAGTTACCTTGGTTCTTCATGTACTTATTCATTTTCATCAAGACTTCAGCATTGAAGAATGTTTCGTCTTCAAGTTCTGTCCCTTCGTCATCCATAGGAATATAGTTAGACTGAAGAATATATCCAGTCATTCCCATATAACCTGCATCACCAATGTACGGTGCGTTTGGAGTCCAGAAAGGCATAGTACGACGAATGTAATCAAACAAAGTGACCGCGTAAGGCCAGTAGTTACCAACGGCTTTCATAGGTGCTGGAGCAGAGAAATCAGACGTTACTAAGTCCTCTTCAACCGCTAGAGGTAAATAACCCTTAGCCCCTTCACCGAAGTCACCGTGACACATACCACAGAACTGAACGTAAACCTTACCACCTTCTTCAACAGTCATACCAACCGAAGGATCAGGAAGCCCTTTACCGTCTCCATCAACAACGATATCCCAAATTTCTAAAGAAGCTTCAGAGATAGGTGTACCAAACCCACGTGCAACGAAATCGCTGTCATGTGTATAGTTTGCTTTAACATTGTCGTGAACTTCAGTAAACGCCAGTGGAATCTTACACTGAGCGTTACCGTGGTTACCACCATCAATGCTGTCTTCAACTTCAAAAGAGTAAGGGTTAGCTGGATCAAGTTTACCCATTAATCCGTCACGACCGTGTGCGGCATCCGCACCTAAAATCGCTTCAATAACGGCTCTATCAAGGTATTTTCCGTCTGCATCTTTGATAATTTGCTCAAAGTTTGCTGCGTATTTACCATCAATTTTATCGCCACCGGTCGCTGCACCGTCTGAGCTTCCGCTCATAGCAAAAGCTGAACCTGTGAATAATGTTGCAATCGCTGCTGCAACGAATGTCTTTTTAGTACTGAACATTTTCAATCATGCCTCCATTTTTACCGTCTTCCCACGCATGCACTCTCCATGTAACCATAGCAGTACGGTGGTAAACGTTGTTGGTACCTTCTAGGCTACGCATTTGCGGCATAGGAGGCTGAACATAACCAGTTTCATCGGTAGTACGGCTCATTAAGAATGTTTCTGAACCATCCCAGTCCCATTCAACTTCGAAACGAGTCCAAGCTTTGTCTAAAACGGCTGAAGTGAAGTGTGCTTCTTTCCAGTTCTTACCACCGTCAAATGTCACATCAACGTGCGCCACTTTTCCACGACCAGACCAAGCTAAACCACGAACGTAATATTTACCAGGCCCTTGCATTTTGAAGTCAGGAGATGGGTAAGTGATTACTGAGTTTGCTTCCATGTACCAAGAGAAACGCTGAGCTGTTCCGTCAGGCATTAATTCTGTGTACTTAGAAGTCTCTTCACGGTGCTGCATTGGTACATCGTGAACCATGATGCGACGTAGGTACTTAACCCACATGTTCGCTTCACAACCAGGTACAACCAAACGAATTGGGTAACCCTGTTCACGACGAAGTGCTTCACCGTTCTGTGCGTAAGCAATAAAACAGTCATCCATTGCGATTTCTAAAGGTAACGAACGCGCCATACCAGAGGCATCTGCACCTTCAGGAATTAGCCACTTACCTTCAGGCTTAATACCTGCTTCTTTAAGAAGGTCAGATAAACGAACACCGGTGTATTCGACACAAGACATCATTCCGTGTGTCCACTGAACTGAGTTCAACTGAACGCCTTTCCACTCAAGTGCGCCGTTAGCTGGACACTCTACAGTTACGATCTTAGAAACTGATGGAAAACGCTTTAAATCATCCATAGTGAAGATTAAAGGACGTTCAACCAAACCGTGGATAACCAAACGGTGATCATCAGGATTGATAGTTGGTACACCACCGTGGAAACGTTCAAAGTGAAGTCCGTTCGGTGTGATAATTCCATGTAAACTCTGTATTGGAGTCATTGTGATAGACGCCATTGAGTCTGGAGTTAACCACTCTAAGGTACGACGTTGAACTTCCTTCTCAAAAGGAGAAGGCATACCGTAAGGGTATTTACGAACACCGAAACCTAATGATTTACGAGCTGCTTGATCTTGCAATACATCCGTAATTTCAGCTTTACCTGCATAAGGTGCGACTGCTTTCTTAGGATCGAATCCCATCTGTGCATCAGCAGAAGCGGCTTTAGTAAAAAGAACCCCTCCAGCTACAGCCGCACTACCTTTTAAGAAGGTACGACGGCTTTGGTTGCGGCTTTCTTCAGTTTGAAGAGCAACCTTTTCTACGTTTTGATCTGTCATTTAAATGCTCCTTGATGATCCCGCTGTCTTACAGAAAGACCCCAGATTCAAGAGTTTATTTCTAGTTATTTAGCCCGTACAACAATGTTATTATCGTCCAATACGGTTTTCGCTGGTGGATTATCATAGGTGTTATGACTTAATACTGCAAGCGTCCACAATAGAAAAATTAGGATTTACTTATATAATTTTTTTATGGGATAGACGACTGTTTTCTATATCTTTCAAAGATATAAACATCTTTGAACGAGTCAACACACTCTATATAGTTATCCTATAACCCTTAATTACACTATATAGAGGGCAAATCCTCTCTTCGACAAATTGGACCGTCTTTTGGATTTTCAATATCTTCAGCGACTTGACTTAAGAAAGATTGCAACTCACTCACGGTCAAAACGCTCAATAGTTTATTCATAATTTCAGGATGAATCGCCACGGTTGTAAATTGTCCAGATTGTAATTGCACCTGAACGCCGCACGCATCTGCCATAGCACCTGATTCATTATTGCCTTCAATTTCAGCGGCTTGTTCCCCAAAAAACAGGTCGTTGTAAAACGCCTCTACCTCTTCCATCAAGGAATCATCGGTAATATCGGCAAGCAATACGTTATAAGTATCATCGCCACTAAAGGACGTTTCGGCATCTACTTCAGTAGGAATGGCTTTGTCATTACAAAATGCGGCAAATCGCATCGCCAGTGATTCACTAAAAAAAAGATATTCCATCTGATCTGTCACAGCCCATTCCTTTTAACTTGCTTAGTTTGTAAAGCGTATATAAATTTTGTTCTGGTTCAAACGAATTCAGACCATTTTATGTAATTTTATCCAGATTCTAACGGGTACAGCTGTTTTGCCGTGCAAAACGCACCATTGAATAGTATGATTCTTAGCGTCTTAAACAGTTCAACTTAGATTAAAAAGGTTCTCTCAATGTCTGATCGTCAATTCCCAATCACTCGTCTGCGCCGCATGCGTCAAGACGAATTTTCTCGCCGTTTAATGCGTGAAAACGTGTTAACTACCAATGACCTAATTTTACCGATGTTTGTAATAGAAGGACATAATAAAAGAGAACCAGTCAAATCCATGCCTGGCGTTGAGCGCTTGAGTATAGATCTTTTAGTCATTGAGGCCAAAGAAATTTACGACCTCGGCATCCCGATGATCACCCTATTCCCGGTCACACCAGATGCAGCAAAATCCTTGGATGCAGAAGAAGCTTACAACCCAGAGGGTTTAGCACAACGTGCCATTCGTGCGGTTAAGGCGGCCTGTCCAAACCTAGGCGTCATGACCGATGTGGCACTGGATCCATTTACCACACACGGTCAAGATGGCATTATCGATGAAAATGGATACGTCTTAAATGACGACACCATTGATGTACTGATGCAACAGGCCATCTCTCATGCACAAGCGGGGGCTGACGTTATAGGGCCGTCTGACATGATGGACGGTCGAATTATTGAAATTCGTGAACAGCTTGAAGACTACGGCTACGTTAATACCAAAATAATGGCCTACTCAGCCAAATACGCATCGGCTTATTATGGTCCATTTCGTGATGCCGTCGGCTCGGCAGGCAACTTAGGTAAAAGCAACAAAAACACCTACCAAATGGACCCAGCCAACCGCAATGAGGCACTTCACGAAGTCGGCATGGATTTAAATGAAGGTGCCGATATGGTAATGATAAAGCCGGGGATTCCTTACTTGGATATCGTTCGAGACATCAAGAACGAGTTTAAAGCCCCAACGTATGTTTACCATGTGAGTGGTGAGTACGCGATGATTAAAGCGGCCGCCCTTAATGGCTGGATTGATGAACGTGCGGTGGTATTAGAAACCCTATTAAGTTGCAAGCGTGCAGGTGCCGATGGTATTTTGACCTATTACGCCAAAGTGGCCGCTCTCTGGCTAAAAGAGTCTTCTTAAACCTTAGGCTACCCTTTCACAGGCTGTGTTTCATATTAGAAACAGAGTCTGTTATCTTTTTAATGCTCAAATACCAATAGAATTTTTATGACAGATCATTACGCCGTAATTGGCTACCCGATTGGCCACTCAAAATCCCCAATGATTCATCGTTTATTTGCAGAGCAAACCCAGCAAGACTTAACCTACGAAGCCATCTTGGTAGATTCGGATGATTCGAGTTTTAAGTGGGCCATCGCCGACCTTATAAACAAAGGTTACAAAGGCATCAACATCACCGTGCCTTATAAACTCGACGCCTATGAAACCGCTGACCGACTGACCGAGCGAGCGCAAGCTGCACACGCTGTGAATACCTACCTATTTAATGCTGATGGCACCATAACCGGTGACAATACCGATGGCATAGGACTGGTGAACGACATAGAAATAAATGGTGGTCGCCTGTTTAAAGGTAAAAGCGTGTTAATTTTAGGCGCTGGTGGGGCGGTTCAAGGCATATTAGAACCCATAATTGATAAACAGCCTGCCACGATTCATATCGCCAACCGAACAGCGAAACGGGCCATGGTGCTAGGCGAACGTTTTAAAACAGACACACCGATAACCGCAAGTGGTTGGGATGACATCCCTAATCAGGATTTCGACATCATTATAAACGGAACCTCTGCCAGCTTAGAGGGCAAGCTACCGCCCATTTCTAATAACGTGATCGGTCAAGATTCTTTGATATACGACATGATGTATGGTCAAAAACCAACGGTATTTATGGCATGGGCACAGCAATGCCAACCAACTTGCCAAACTATGGATGGGTTAGGCATGCTAGTCGGCCAGGCAGCAGAAGCATTTTATGAGTGGCGAGGTGTTCGTCCAGAAACCGCTTCCATCATTAAAACGGTGCGTGAGCAGATGGCATAGACTGGATGAATCAAAGCAGGTGTTACCCGTTAAACGCACTTTGCTTTAACGTTAACAGGCCAAACCTGTTTAGCTTTCAGCTTGTTCGACAGACTGATAATCATTCTTTAACGTTACATAGTGGTTAGCTGAATACTTAAAGAACCCAATCTCTTTTTCTGTTAATGGTCTGGCCTGTTTAACCGGTGAACCCAAATACAAATAACCACTTTCCAACACCTTACCCGCTGGTACTAAACTATTCGCACCAACCATAACGTGCTTTTGTACTACCGCATTATCCAATACCACAGACCCCATACCAATTAAACATTCATCTTCAATTTTACAACCGTGCAACACCACATTATGGCCAATGGTCACATCATTACCCACGATACATTTAGACCCTTTTGAGACCTTACTTTCATGCGTCGTGTGCAGTACACTGCCATCTTGAACATTAGAACGGTCACCAATCACAATATCATTAACATCACCGCGCAAGGTGGCATTCGGCCAGATACTGGCATCTTCACCCAACGAACATTTGCCAATTACGACCGCCGATTGATCGACCCAACTGCTGACTTTTAATACCGGTGTAAATGTTAAATACTTACGAATTGCCATTAGAAAAAACCTTTATCAATTTCATTTGAATTGAATTGAATTGAATTGAATTGAATTGAACATTCTAAGCGAACCACAAAAACAAAATTAAGATTTTTTTCATACA
>Ga0307994_1001588_pt1 | contig 13446 bp, 9 predicted proteins | sample EllFjometagen261_FD_203171 | JGI IMG/M metagenome (GOLD analysis project Ga0307994, IMG submission 203171) | Marine microbial communities from Ellis Fjord, Antarctic Ocean - #261 | ecosystem: Environmental > Aquatic > Marine > Unclassified | place: Southern Ocean | collected 2014-11-02 | reverse complement strand
AGCCCTGACGCAGTCCCCCAGCATCGTCGATGCCGTTTGGCCACGACACCGCCAGCGCGTTCCGAGTCCCACCGAAGTGCGAGGCAACCTGCTTCATCCATTGGAACGGTGAGTCCAGCGCCCAGGCCCAGCCGACGTTGAAATGGTTCTCACACCGTTCGGTACCGAAGTCGTCCATACGCTCGAGTAACCACTCGGGATCCTCGTGTACACCATTCTGAAACGATGGGGCACTCCACGCGCCGTGGATGGTGCCTTCGGCCGACGCGCCGTTGTCGCCGGTCAGATAGACCACGAGCGTGTCGTCGCCCACACCGAGTTCATCGATAGCGTCGAGAACCCGTCCAACCTGGGCATCGGTGTGCGCCATGAAGGCCGCGAATACTTCCATCAGTCGCGATGCCACCGGCTTGTAGCGATCGGGGTACTCGTCCCACGACGGAACCTGGTCCGGTCGAGGTGTGAGCGCTGTGTCTGGCGGAATCACCCCAAGGGCAAGTTGACGCTCGTAGATGTGTTCACGAAGCACATCCCAACCGTCGTCGAACTGGCCTTTGAACTTTGCGATCCATTCGGGCCAGACATGATGCGGCGCATGCACCGCTGCTGTTGCGAAATAGCAGAAGAACGGCCGGTCGGGCGCACTTGCCTTTTGCAGGCGGATCCAGTCGATGGCCTTGTCGGCCATGTCTTCGGTGAAGTGGTAGTCGTCGCGACCGGCGTTGGGCTGAATCGGGGTCGTCTGGTCATAGACCGGAGGCTCGTACATGCTGGCCTCGGCGCCGATGATGCCGTAGAAGCGGTCGAAGCCTTGGCCGGTTGGCCACCGATCAAACGGCCCGGCTGGGCTCTGCTCCCACGACGGGGTCAGGTGCCATTTCCCGAAGCAACCAGTCGAGTAGCCATGCTGGCGAAGCACCTCGGCCACCATGGCTGTCTCGGGCGGGATAGCCGAGTCATAACCGGGAAAGCTGTTGGCGATCTCGGTGATGCCGCCCATATGGGCCGTGTGGTGGTTGCGGCCGGTCAACATGGCGGCCCGCGTCGGCGAACACAATGCAGTCGTATGGAACTGGTTATAGCGCAGCCCCGCCTTGGCTACCCGCTCCACCGTCGGCGTGGGAACCGGACCGCCAAACGTCGAGCATGTACCAAACCCGACATCATCGAGCATCACCAACACGATGTTGGGCCCACCCGACGGGGTCGGTGCCTGAAGTGGCCGAGGATTCGCATCGCCGATCAGTCGAGCCACCTCGCCCTCGAACGGTGGTGTGGCTTTCGGAAGATTCGTCGTCACATTGCCACGGTAATACTGCGGGTCCGATGTATCACTAGTCTCGAAGCAATGGGGAATACAGCAATAGCAGCCAGCTTCGACAGCGATGGTCGCAACACCACGACCGCCGCCAACGGCCAGCTGGTGCACAAGGCAACGCTCGTCCATATGGAACGACTAGCGGAGCGGCTGTACGAGGTGCGCGACGGCGTCTGGTGCATGGTCGGCAACGGATTATCGAACCAGACCTTTGTCGAGGGTCCTGATGGCCTGATCGTCATCGATACCGGCGAGTCCCAAGAAGAGATGCAAGCGGCGCTCGATGCCTTACGAGCACATACCGATGCACCCGTTGCGGCCGTGATCTACACCCACTTCCATTACTGCAACGGCACGGCTGCGTTCATGTCCGCCAGTGATGACATTCCGATCTGGGGCCATGAACTGATCCCTGACAATCTGTCGCGCATCGCCTCCGATGTCGGACCCGTTAGCGCTCGGGGGCTGATCCATCAGTTCGGTATGTCGCTTCCCGCCGCTGGACCAGATGGACTCGTGGGCGGAGGTCTAGGTCGCTTCTACAAGAACCCGGCGCATGGCCGCGGAACACACGGACACATCTCGCCAAACCATCTCGTCTCCGAGACCACCACCGTGTCGCTGGCAGGGCTACAGGTAGTCATATCCCCTGCTCCGTCTGATGCAAACGACAACGTGAATGTCTTCTTTCCCGAGCTCGACCTATGCGTGAACAACATCGTGTGGCCAGCGCTATTCAATGTCTTCGCCATCCGAGGCGAGGAGTACCGCGATCCCCGCATACTGCTGAACGGCATCGACGCGATCGCCGACTTCGACCCTGAACATCTTGTGTGTGCGCACGGCCCGCCACTGTCTGGACGTGACGAGATTCGGGCCGGCGTGACCGACGCCCGCGACGCGATTCAGTTCATGTGGGATCAGACAGTCCGCGGCATCAACAAGGGCCTTACCCTTGGTGAACTCATTGCCGAAGTCCAGCTTCCGGAACGCTTCGACCGCAGCTATCTGACGCAGCAGCACTACGGACTTGTCGAGCATCATGTTCGACAGATCCATGCTGGGTTGCGGGGCTGGTTTGACGGTAACGAAGCCGAGCTGTTCCCGTTGCCGACTATCGAACGAACGCAGCGACTGATCGCCGGGTTCGGTGGCCGAGATGAGGTGGCGATCCAAGCGCAAGCGGCGCTCGATGACGATGATCTTCGCTGGGCGCTCGAACTCGCCAGCTGGTTGGTCCGCAGCGAACTCGGCGTTGATGGCCGAGCCGATGCCGGCTCTCCAGACGAGCGGTCGCTGCTGGGGAACGTACTGCGCACTATCGGTCAGCGAACGACGTCGGCCAACATCCGCAACTGGTGCCTGACGCGGGCACTCGAACTCGACGGGCAGATCGACCTGTCACGTCATCGCGGATTCCGTGCCAGTCGCGGCCAGGTACTGGCCAATACGCCAGCGACGTTTGTCCATGGGCTGAAGACCACTCTGGTACCCGAACTGGCCGCGGATGTCGATTGCCATGTCGCGTTCGTCATCGACGGCACCATGTGCGGCCTGCACGTCCGTCGCGGTGTTGCCGTGCCGACCACAGGGACAGACGCGGACCACACGCTGGCGGTGAGCCACGAGACGTGGGCCGACATCATCTCGGCGACGCTGGCGCTAGCTGACGCTGTTGCATCTGGAGCTGTGACCATCACGGGCGAAGCCGCTTCCGTGACGGCAGCTCTCGAGTGCTTTGAGCACCCTGCCTTTGCCCTACAGGGGTGAGACCCAGTCAGCCTTTGGCTGGAGAAGATCGGCGAGTGCACCCAACTCGGTCGCGCCGTTGTAAGGGGTGGCAATGAACCATTCGGTTCCGAAGCGAGCCTTGAAGCGCTCGACGGGTGGGTCCTCGCTACTTACGTCGTCGGGAACCTGAGATGTGTGATTCATGAGCGCCTTCATCTTGCGCTCGAATAGTTCGTCACCCTCGACGAAGTGAGTTAGGTCAGCCTCAGCAGCCGCAAAATGTGGATCGAGCGTGCCGTCCGCGTCGGGGAGCTTCGCCAAGTACTCGCGGTTGTAGGTCACGTCGAGCACCCATGGGCTACCTAGCGTCGAAGCCGCAGCGTGCGACACATGGTGCACCTGCTTGTGATCGGGGTGGCCATAGGTGCCGTTGTTGTCGTAGCCGATGATGGCAATAATGTTCTCGTCGGCGAACAGTGCCGCAAGCTCGGACGCAACCGCAGCCGGGTCGGCATTCGAGAAGGCGGCCGGGTTGCTGGTGGTCTCTGTTCCGTCCATGCCGGAATCGTCATAGGCCAACCACTCGACCCGAGCGACATCGAGATCAGCGCACGCCGCTTCGGCCTCACGGATCCGACGGTCGCCCAACGATTCGCCGCCAAGATCAAGATTGGTCTGGCCTGCGTCTCCCCTCGTGCCGTAGGCCACGATCGTGCGGAGACCCAGGTCAGCGGCTTTGGCAAGGACCGAACCGGTCAGTATCGACTCATCATCGGGGTGAGCATGTACAAACAGGAGCGACGGTTGATTCATCGAGACGACTCTATTGGACTCGTTGACGACATAACCAGAACCCTCGAACACGTATCCGACGTTGTCGACATCATGGCAATGCAACGATTATTGCGCCGTAGGCCCCGACACATAGATGGTCGGCCAAAGATCGAGCGCAGCGAGGTCCACTAGCGCATCGGTCTGGGTTCAAGCGTCAGATCCCCGGCGTTACTCGGGCCGTCTTACCCCGCGACTAGTTCCGGCGCTGCCCGTAATGGCAGTCTGTAGCTATGGCTGAATTCTACGATGTATTAGTCGAAACCCTGGGTGGGATCGACTTCGATCCCGTGGCGTTGAAAGAGAAGTACCTCTTCGAGCGCGACAAGCGGGTTCGCACCGACGCGAACGAGCAGTACATCGAGGTCACCGGCGACTTCTCAAGTTATGTCGAGGACCCGTACGAACAAGCGCCCGAGCGCGAGCCGGTCTTCGACCATGTTGACGTGGCCATCGTGGGTGGTGGCTTTGCTGGGCTGCTCATGGGAGGCCGCTTGAGCGAGGCCGGTTTCGATGATGTACGTGTCATCGAAAAGGGTGGCGACTTCGGTGGCACCTGGTATTGGAACCGTTACCCGGGCGCTATGTGCGACGTCGAGTCGTATTGCTACCTGCCCATGCTCGAAGAGCTCGACTACATCCCGAAGCACAAATACTCGTTTGCTCCCGAGATCATGGAGCACTCCAAGAACATCGCCCGCCACTACAACCTGTACGAAAATGCACTGCTGAGTACCGGCGTCACAGCTGTCACGTGGGACGACGCTAAGAGTCACTGGGCTATCGAGACCGACAAGGGCGACCGCTTCACCGCTCGTGCAATCGCTATGGCGAACGGCCCCCTTAATCGTCCCAAGCTGCCCGCCATCGAGGGCATCAATGACTACACCGGACATACCTTTCACACCAGCCGATGGGATTACGACTACACCGGTGGCAGCAATGCAGGCGATCTCGACGGCCTGAAAGACAAGCGAGTCGGCATCATCGGCACCGGCGCCACCGCCGTGCAGTGTGTGCCCCACCTTGGTGCTTCGGCCAAAGAACTCTTCGTCTTCCAGCGGACCCCGTCGTCGATTGATGTGCGGAACAACCGAGAGACACCACAAGAATTCATAGACAGCCTGGAGCCGGGCTGGCAATACCGGCGCATGGAAAATTTCAACAAGCTGGTCACCGGTGCCCACCAAGACGAGGATCTGGTCAACGATGGTTGGACCGACATCTTCCGCAACCTGACCGGCATTGCAGCAAAGACCGCATCGAAGAAGCTGGGCCGCCGCCTGACGCCACAAGAGCGCGCCGAGCTCATGGAGATGTCGGACTATCGCAAGATGGAAGCGGTTCGGGCTCGAGCCCAAGAGATCGTCGATGACCCCGAGGTCGCCGAGTCCCTCAAGCCGTATTACCGCCAGTTCTGCAAGCGACCGTGCTTCCACGATGAATACCTGCCCACGTTCAACCTCCCGAACGTGCACCTAGTGGACACCGATGGCAAGGGCGTCGATCAATTCACCGAGACCGGCCTGGTAGCAAACGGCGAGCACTACGAGCTCGATTGCATCATCTTTGCCACCGGCTTCGAGGTCGGCACGAGCTACACCCGTCGATCGGGCTACGACGTTGTGGGGCGTGATGGGCAGAAGCTCAGCGACAAATGGGAAAACGGTCTGCGCACGGTGCACGGCCTGCAGACCGAGGGTTTCCCCAACGCATTCTTCATGGGCTTTACCCAGGGTGCCGTTACGGTGAATGTCCCGCAGACGCTGAACGAACAAGCCGTACATATCGCTTACATCCTCGACAAGGTCCGCGCTGCGGATGGCTCGGTCGTCGAGGCCACCGCCGAGGGCGAGCAGGCCTGGGTCGACGAGATGAAGAACAAGGCGCGCCTGGGCGCCCGGTTCCGTGCCGAATGCACACCCGGCTACTACAACAACGAGGGTGTGGCCGAGAACCCAAATGGCTTCTTCAGCGCCAGCTATGGCGAAGGGCCGGTCAAGTTCTTCGAGATTCTGAACGACTGGCGCGAAGCCGGCGATCTCGAAGGCTGCGAGGTCCGTTAATGATGCTGGCTGGGCGTTAGCCGCGCTTCTGTCGCAAACCGTTGTCTGAACGCATCGCTACTGATGCTTTCAGTCAACGGTTTCTGGGCGAACTGCGAATCTGCAGTACACCAGAGTGAGCAGCTTGCAGAAGGGCTACGGCCCGAGGGTCGCTGGCTATGCCACCGCCCATCTGGTTCATGACATAACCAAAGGCCATGCCAGTCGCCGGGTCGGCGAAACCCAAGGAGCCACCGGAGCCGTAATGTCCAAACGCCCCGTCTTGGGTGAGGACCAGTTCATCGCAGTGCAGCATGAATCCATAACCGAAACGTGTTGGCAGCACGAGTGACTCATCGGGGCCGAACACGCGCTCGGCACGAATCGTGTCGACCGTCGCAGTATCCAGCAGACGGATGCCGTCGACTTCGCCGATCGTCGCCGCATACATACGGGCAACCGACGCGGCATTAGTCACACCATTCGCCGCAGGAATTTCGCTGGCGCGCACTGCGCGAGTCTTGAATGGATCAACCCCATCGGCAGGAGCAAACGCTCCGTCCATTTGTAGGGCTCGTGCGCCCATGGTGCCCCGGCCTGCGATCTTGCGCATGAGTTCAAGCGCATCGCCGGTCGGACGGGGCGCACCACGTAATCGGGCGACCCGCCACTCTTGGTCCTCGGGCAGGCCGATCCAGAAGTCCAGAGCAAGCGGCCCAGCGACCTCGTCGGCAAAGTAGCGGCCAATGGTACGACCATCGATCCGACGGACTAGCTCGCCTGCAAGCCAGCCAAAGGTAAGCGCGTGGTAACCGTGTTTGGTGCCTGGTTCCCAGGCAGGAGCCTGGGCACCCAGGGTCTCAACAACTGGTGTGACCTTTAATATCTCTTCCAGCGGCAGCGGCGGATCAGCGTAAGCCAAACCGGCCTGATGGCTCATGAGCTGCCCGACCGTGATGTCCGCCTTACCTTGAGCCGCGAACTCGGGCCAGTGCATGGCCACTGGGTCGGCGTAGTCGAGCTTGCCTTGTCGCGCCAGCATCGCGACACAAATCGCCGCAGCGCCCTTTGTCGTCGAGAATACGACGGAGGCTGACTCCTTGCGCCACGGCTCGTTTGTCTTGTGGTTTGCCGTGCCACCCCACAGGTTGACCACAGGCTCACCATCGACATACACACAGACCGACGCACCGGTCTCATTACGTTCGGCGAAATTGTCGACAAAAGCTCGAGCCACGGGCTCGAAACCCTCGGCTACTTCGCCCTGTACACCACCGTGTGCGTCTAACCAGTCAGTCATGTGATCGACCGTAGATGGCGACGGAGCGCTGGGTGTAGTTCGCTGCGCGATCGGATTGTTCGCCATGGTCAGTACATTTTTAGGGTGATACAGGCGGGCTCTGCGTGGCGTGCGGCCTTGGCCTGTGCCCTGGTTCTGGCGATCGCCCTTGTCGCGGCCAGTTGCTCAGCAGGGGCGAACCGAGCAGCCGCTGACCGAGTAGCCGCTGACCAAGTAGCCGCTGACCAAGCAACTGATGTCGCACTCGCTGCCGTAAGTACAACTGAGCCACTGCAGTTTGAGCCGGAGCAGTTTGAGCCGGAGCAGTTAGATCCAGCACCGCCTCGGGCAACACCATCGGACGAGCCAACGGCTGAACCGACGCCCACACCAGAACCCACACCTTCTTTCAATTTCCCTGTGAGCAACGAATGGCCAGAGGCATTTCGTGACTATGTCGACTATGTGCAGGAGACGCGGGGTGAAGCCTTCGCCACGGTTGCCGACGTTCGATTTGTCGATCCTGCGGACCTGGTCACCGAATACCAGAACCTCGTGTCTGCGTTCAACGATGCAAATGAAGGACCACAAGCCGTAGCTCTCCGCGTCGACGATATGTATCGAGCGTTAGGACTTACGAACGACGAGTTCAATGTTCTCGAAGCCAACCAGGCCGTTCTCGGAGCCGTCGGAGCGTTCTATAGCTGGCAGCAGGGGCAGATCGTCTTCCCGTCTGCTGGTGGCCAGGAACTGCAGCAGATACCCATTCGCGATCGACCATTACTTGTGCACGAACTCGGTCATGCTTTGCAGGCCAGCAGTCGGCTGGGGTGGTCCAGCAGGCTGGAGGATCCGGCATTGGCCTTGGCTCTTCGCGAGGGTGAAGCTGAATGGCTGTCCGATCGTTATCTGTTGTCGTTGCCAGACGACGAGTGGCAGCAATGGTTTGACTCATTTGGCCCGAGGCCTGAGGTGACGGGCCAGCCAGAGATCCTTCAGGTCGGATTCGCGGCAAGTTATGCACTTGGCTCTCGCTTCTTCCATGCCAGGTACGCGATCGACGGGCTGCAGGGTGTCGCCCAAGTCTTTGAGGCCGACAAGAGCGCTGTGAGCGCACAGATGCTGCTGGACCCATGGCTGTTCACCGGGAATGAAGTGCGGCAGGAATCCTTTTTGGAACCACTCGTTGCGGACGAAGAAGGCCAGTACGTAGATATTGGGTCGAGCTTTCAGACCTCGGCGGTGAATTGGCATCAGATCCTTGGCGCTGCGATTCCAGGCGACGTGGCCATCGTCGCCGCACGCGGTATCAACTCCTATACCTTCCCGACAGGGTGGACCAACGAGGACGATCGCCTGTGTTTCGCAATCGAGGCGAGTGCCTCACCCGGTCAGGAAATAGTTGTCGAGAAGGCGCTTCGCGCCTGGTCCCAGATCGGTGACGTCACACGTTGGTTCGAAATAACCGACCGAGGTTTCCTCGTTGGCGGCTGTGATCCAGGACCAGGACACGTGCCCCAGCCTCGGGCTGGGCCCCTCGACATCCTCGACGAGGTGGCCGTGGTCTTGGATAGCGAGACGTGGGCGGTCGACCAAGGTTTGGACCGCAGCGCCGGCTTCTGCGCCGCGTGGGATCTCGTGGCGATACTCGAAGTCACACCCGAAACCGACCAGTACGACGCGTACAACTACTGGTTCGACGAGCTCGACCCCCAGCACCTGCCCGCTAGCTGTTAGCCAGATGTTCTACGACTGCATTTTGTCGGACAGCCTCCGGTCGCTCAGTATGGGGACATGAAGGCAGCTGTACTTAATCAGATTCCAGGCGAACTAGTCATCGAAGACGTTTCGGTTGACAAACCGGGACCGAACGAGGTGCTTATACAGACCGTGCACGCGGGGCTGTGTCACAGCGACCTGCATTTCATGGAGGGTCACTGGGAAACCAAGCTGCCCGCAGTCATGGGCCACGAGTCGGCGGGCATCGTGCAAGCGGTGGGCGAAGACGTCGCGTACTGCAAGCCAGGCGACCGAGTCATCACCTGTCTGTCGTTGTTCTGCGGCACCTGCAATATGTGTCTGACCGGACACCCCAACGTCTGTACGAACCTGCGCGCTGTCGGCCGGGACAGGGGTGCAGCACCACGCCTGACCAATGCAGCAGGCGAAGGCCTCGCCCAGTTCGCGCGGCTCGGCGGCTTCGCCGAAGAAATGCTGGTGCACGAAAACGCAATTGTGAAGGTGCACCCAGATATGCCACTCGACAAGGCGTCACTCATTGGTTGTGGTGTCACCACTGGCGTCGGCGCAGTCTTCCGCACCGCCCGCATCGAGCCTGGCTCGACCGTGGTCATCTTTGGCTGCGGCGGCATTGGCCTCTCTGCATTGCAGGGCGCACGCATCGCTGGCGCCGGCCGCATCTTCGCCGTCGACATCACTCCCGAGAAGCTCGAACTTGCCAAGGTGCTCGGCGCTACCGACATCATCAACGGTGCCGAGACCGACGTCATCGCCCACGTCAAAGAAGCGACCGGCGGCCAGATGGCCGACTATGCCTTCGAGTGCATCGGGCTGAAGCAGACTGCCGAACAAGCCTGGGCCGTCACGGGTATCCGTGGCACCACAGTGATCGTGGGCATGATGCCATTCGACACCAAGGTCGAGATTCCTGGTTACGAGATCTTCATGATGGAAAAAACCCTCAAAGGTTCCATGATGGGCTCCAACGTGTTCCGCAAGGACATGCCGCAATACGTGAACATGTACCTCGACGGCCGCCTGATGCTGGACGAGATGGTCAGCCAGCACATCCACCTCGACCAGATCAACGACGGCTACCAGGCAATGCAGCGCCGCGAAGGCACCCGCACTGTCATCGACTTCTAGCAGTCCCGCTTTGCCAGCTCAGCTGGTAAAGCTGGCGATGTCGTCAAGGTCGGCGCGAGGCATGCGCACCGTGTTGATGTGGGCATCGTCGTCGATGAAGCCGAAGGACAAACCAAACAGAATTTCGTTGTCTTCAGGGATGGGGGCGATCTCTTTGACGGGTTCTTGGTAACCAGCCAAAGAACCTTGCGCGATACATCCCATGCCCTTCTCGACCATCACCAGCATGATCGAGCCAAGAAGGATGCCCATATCGACCGCTTGCGGGAACACGAAGCTCTTTGGCATGGAAAAGAACGCCACGTGAGGTGCATCGAAAAACTCGAAGTTCTTGCGAGCAATGCCGAGACGGCCTTCCTTGTCTTCTCGCGTCACACCCATTGTTTCGTAGTAACCGAAGCCACAGGCGCGACGGCGGTCGATGTAGGGGCTCTCCATCTTGGCATTGCGCTCGAACCCCGACGATTGCGGCGTGCCTGCATCGAACAGTCCGCACAGCTCATCTCGTAACCGATCGCGGGCATCACCCGAAACAACGGCGATATGCCATGGCTGGGTGTTCGTACCCGAGGCTGCAAGTCGCGAGATATTGAGCACTTCTCGGATGAGTTCTTCGGGCACGGGGTCGGGCTTATAGCCACGAACGGAATAGCGGGTAGCAAGGGCATCAGAAACGTTCACCTGCTCATTCTGTTCCGGCTACCCGCCGCGTGCGAAACTGCGGCACAATTGGATTACCTCACTGAAGGAGAATGTACGTGGACTATCTGGCTCCAACCACGATCGAAGAGGCCGTCGGGGCACTCGCATCGACATCGGACTCACGGGTCTTCGCCGGTGCAACCGATCTGATTCCCCAGATCCGATCAGGCCGACCCGAACCCAGCTTGCTCGTCGATCTGAAGCGCATCGACCGGCTCACGGCGGTAACAGAAGGCGACACGAGCTGGACCATCGGCGCGGCCGCCCCGACCAGCAGCCTGACCGAAGATGCCGCTTTCTCTCGCCAGTTCCCTGGTCTGAGCGAGGCGGCAGGGCTTATTGGCTCTGATCAGATCCAGAACCGCTCGAGCCTGGGCGGCAACCTCTGCAACGCATCACCTGCTGCTGACTCGGTCCCGGCCATGGTCGTGAACCAGGCCCGTGCCATCATCGCATCCGTCGATGGCACCCGCACGATCACCGTGGACCAGGTTGCAACCGCTCCGGGACGCACTTCGCTTGAGCCAGGCGAGTTCATCGTCGAGTTCGAAGTCGACAAGCCCCCAGCCCGCACGGGCGATGCGTACCTTCGTATGACCCCTCGGACCGAAATGGACATCGCCGTCGTAGGCGCAGGCGCACGCATCACACTCGATGCCGACGGCAACTGCACCGAAGCTCGTATCGCTTTGGGCGCAGTCGCCCCTACCGTACGACGCGTCGCCGAAGCCGAAGCAGCGCTCGTTGGGCATCCAATCACCGACGACACATTGGCCGCCGTCGCCGCAGCAGCCAGTGCTGCTTGTGAACCCATCGACGACAAGCGCGGCACGATCGCCTATCGCAAACAGGTCGCAGGGGTGCTCGCCAAACGAGCAGTCAAACTTGCTGCCGAACGAGCCGCCGGCAGCGGCACCAACAACGCAGCTACAGAAAACGGATCCCACTGATGAGCCGCACCCATATCAACTGCACGATCAATGGTGATCAAACCGACTTCCTTAGTGAGTCTGGCGGATCACTTCTCAACGCCTTACGCGACGATGTCGGGCTTATGGGCGTCAAAGAAGGTTGCGGCACCGGCGACTGTGGAGCCTGCTCGGTACTGATGGACGACCGAGTCACATGTGCGTGCCTCATCTTCGCCCCCGAGGCCGAAGGCCGAACCATCGTCACCATCGAAGGACTCGCCAACGCCGACGAACTTCACCCATTGCAGCAGTGCTTCCTGGAAGGCGCCGCGCTGCAATGTGGTATCTGCACCCCTGGCTTCCTGCTGGCGGCCAAGGCGCTGCTGGATAAGAATCCTGACCCCACCGAGACCGAAGTCCGCTATGCGTTAGCGGGCAACCTCTGCCGATGTACCGGCTACGACAAGATCATTCGAGCAGTACTCGATGCCGCCGAGGGCATGCGTGGTAACGCAAAGAACGGAGACACAGCATGACAATGATTGATGAGAACCCAACCGGAGCTCCTAGCTACAAATGGGTCGGCAGCCGCTCTATCCGTCCCGACGGGCTCGACAAGGTCACCGGCAAGGCCCGCTTTGGTGCTGACCTGACCCTGCCCGGCATGCTCGAAGGCGCCGTTGCTCGTTCGCCACATGCCCACGCTCGCATCGTGTCGATCGACACGTCTGCTGCCGAAGCCATGGCTGGTGTCCATGCGGTGATCACCGCAGCTGACCTGCCTGACCTCGCCGAAGCCGGCTCAAAGGTCGACGACGTCTTCATGTCCGAGAAGATTCTGGCTCGCGGCAAGGTCCTGTGGGAAGGCCACCCTGTGGCCGCCGTAGCTGCGACCAGCCGCGAGATCGCCCGAGCCGCAGTAGCAGCCATCGAGGTTGTCTACGAACCACTCCCCCATGTGTTGACCGTCGACGAGGCCCTTGCCGACGACGCACCAATACTGCACGCCGCCATGATCACGCGCGGCGTTGACCCAGCACCCGAAACTGCATCGAATGCAGCATCGCGGGTCGTCCACGAACGTGGCGATTTGGACCAAGGGTTTGCCGACGCCGACGTCGTGCTCGAACGCGAGTACACAACCAAGCCGGTCCACCAGGGTTACATCGAGCCCCATGCCTGTGTCGCCGATGCCGGCCAAGACGGCCGAGCCGACCTGTTCGTCTCCTCACAAGGACACTTCTCGCTGCGAGCCATGACAGCAACCACGCTGGGCTGGCCCCCATCGGCGCTCACCGTTACCGCTGCCGAAATTGGCGGCGGCTTCGGCGGCAAGACCACGATCTATCTCGAGCCGCTTGCCGTCCGACTCTCGTCCAAGGCCGGCCGCCCCGTGCGCCTGGTCATGGGTCGCGACGAGGTCTTCATGGCAACCGGTCCAACCTCGGGCTCACGCATGAAGATCAAGATGGGCGTGACGAACGACGGCAAGATGACCGCCGCCCAGGTATGGATGGCCTTCGAAGCTGGCGCGTTCCCTGGCTCACCCGTTGGGGCCGCAGCCATGACGGCCATCGCGTGTTACGACATCCCGAACTTCTTCGTCGAAGGTTTCGATGTTGTCTGCAACAAGCCCAAGGTCGCTGCCTACCGCGCCCCCGGTGCACCAATCATTGCCTACGGCGTCGAGAGCATCGTCGACGAACTTGCGCTGTCCATCAACATGGACCCAATCGACCTGCG
>Ga0307994_1001577_pt1 | contig 13503 bp, 9 predicted proteins | sample EllFjometagen261_FD_203171 | JGI IMG/M metagenome (GOLD analysis project Ga0307994, IMG submission 203171) | Marine microbial communities from Ellis Fjord, Antarctic Ocean - #261 | ecosystem: Environmental > Aquatic > Marine > Unclassified | place: Southern Ocean | collected 2014-11-02 | reverse complement strand
ATACTCAGCGATAAACGGTGTTCATCAATCTCAAAGCTCAAAGACTGGGCTACGTCAGATTCTATGAGATCCGTCGTTAGCGTTTCGCTCATCACATATTCGCGATTGTCCTGGATCGCTTTTAAAAGCGCTTCACTGGCGTGAATAGTCAATTGAATTCTATCAACGACATTGAAACCTTCTTCACGACGAGATTTCTGAATTCGATTTACCACTTCACGCGCCAGCCCCTCTGAGAGCAATTGCTCGTTCAAAGTGCAGTCCATATCGATTGAGATAAATCGATTCGAAACGGCGTTGGTACCTTCCATCGCTTCACGGAAAATGAGAATGTCATCGACACTAAACGTTTCGCCATCCAACGCAATACTGCCTGAGTCTTGCAACGCTTCAATGGCCTCTGAGGTTAGTGACTCAATGGCGGATTTGTAAGCTTTAAATTGTTTGCCAAGCCTTTTACCCAGTACCGGTGAATTAGGTTTAGCGAAGAGATTGATGAATTGAGATTCATCCGTTGAATATTCTACCTTTTTAACGTTCAACTCCGTCTCGATATAGTCCTCTAGTCGGGCAATCTCCTCAAGCATCTCAGTATCCTTGTGGATCACAGTAAGTGAAGACAAGGGGTACTTGGTTCTGATTTTTTCATTGTTGCGTTTCTGTCTGCCCAGCAAAATGATGTTTTGCATGCGGGTAACAGCCTGTTCCAATTCGGGCTGGATAAGCTTCTCATCTGCAACGGGGTAGCTGCAGAGATGGACAGATTCAGGTTGCTCTGAGCTGAAGACTTTCATTTCTTGATGTAATGCTTCGGCCAGGAACGGCGTAAAGGGCGCCATGCTTAAATTCAACTCATTAATGACCGTATAGAGAGTCTGATAAGCAGCCTCTTTATCAGCGTTCATTGCTTCCTGCCAGAAGCGGCTCCGATTGAGACGAATATACCAATTGGTTAGATCTTCAATGAAGTCGAACAATGCGGGCACGACATTGTAAAGCCGGTAGCTCTCCATTTCGTCGGCAATGTTGGATTTCAATGTCTGCAGCCTCGAAAGCATCCACTGATCCATGATGTTGCTCGACGCGACAGGTATAGCTGCAGGCTTCCAATTGTCGATTTGTGCATAGGTGTTGAGAAACTTAAATGCATTCAGCCAAGGTAGTAGTGCGCGACGCACCATATCCTTAACACCCGTATCGGCGAATTTCTGTTCTTCAGCTCGAACCAACCCAGAGTTAATGAGATACAGGCGAAGTGCATCAGCGCCGTACACCTCCATAAGATCGTCAGGGGGTGTATAGTTTTTAAGACGCTTTGACATTTTTTTGCCGTCTTCCGCCATAACAATGCCGTTCACAATGACGTTTTTAAATGGGTTGGTATCGAATAGCGCAGTACCAAGTACGATCAGGGTGTAGAACCAGCCGCGGGTCTGGTCTAGTCCCTCGGCGATAAACTCAGCGGGGAAACCTTTGTCGAACACGTCTTGGTTTTCAAAGGGGTAATGTAACTGTGCATAGGGCATTGAACCGGATTCAAACCAGCAGTCCAACACTTCTTCGATACGATGATAGGTGCCTGGCTCGCCGTCGATTTGGAAACTTAGTTGGTCAACGTTCTCGCGATGGAGATCATCAACTTCAACACCGCTGAGTTGTTTGAGTTCCTCTATGGAGCCTATGCAGATGCGATTGTCTGTTTCATCATTGATCCAGATCGGCAGAGGTGTACCCCAATAACGATTTCTCGAGATGGCCCAATCGATTGAGCCTTCAAGCCACTTACCCATACGTCCCGTTTTGATATGTTCAGGTACCCAATTGATGTTGTCGTTAGATGCTTGCAGTCTATCTCGCATAGATTCGACGCTGACATACCAAGAATCGATGGTGCGATAGATAATCGGCGTGTCAGAACGCGGACAGAAAGGATAGCTGTGCATATAGGTCTCATGTTTGAACAGAGCGCCTGTATCTTTAAGATGTTTGATGATCTCTTTGTCTGCTTCTTTGACACCTAACCCGACAAAGTCTTTGACCTCCGCCGTGAACTTGCCGCTCATATCAACAGGGCAAACGAGAGCGGTGATGCCGGCGGCCTTCAAGACCCGGTTGTCATCCTCTCCAAATGCCGGCGCTTGATGCACGACACCAGTACCACTATCTGTTGTGACATAGTCATCGGCGAGAATCTGAAAAGCGCCCTCGGCCCGCAGGTCTTCAAAATAATCAAACAAGGGTGCGTAGGTCCGACCGACCATTTCTGAACCTTTTACCTCGGCGAGTACTTCAAATGTTCGACCTTTACCGACTTCTTCAAGTCGTGCTTTCGCCAGATAGATTGTCTGGCCTAGTTCTTCATCGCGTACCTTCACGTAATCAATATCGGCGCCAACGCAAAGCGCGAGATTGGACGGCAGGGTCCAGGGTGTCGTAGTCCAGGCCGCGACATAAGCATCTTCGTCGTCAAGTTTGAAGAGAACAGTCACTGCAGGGTCTTGGACATCCTGGTAATTAGATGTCGCTTCAAAATTTGATAGCACTGTGCCAAGTGCGGTCGAGAAAGGTACAACTTTCACACCACGGTAGATAAGTCCCTTTTCCCAGAGCTGCTTTACAACCCACCAAACCGATTCCATGTACCAAGGGTCCATGGTCTTGTAATCATTTTCAAAATCGACCCATCGCCCGATTCGCGAAATGGTTTTCTCCCATTGCGAGGTGTAGCGTTGAACAATACTGCGGCATTCATCGTTGTAGCCCTTAATGCCGAGTTTCTCGACGGCCTCTTGAGACGACATGCCGAGTGACTTGTCTATCTCATGTTCAATGGGAAGACCATGACAGTCCCATCCAAAGCGGCGCTGCACATGAAATCCTTTCATTGTGAAGTACCGAGGTACCGCGTCTTTTAGAATTGAGCCAACGAGGTGTCCGTGGTGAGGTAGACCTGTCGCGAAGGGAGGCCCGTCATAGAAAATATAGGGCTCTGCGTCACGGGTCTGGTCAAGGGATTGCTGAAATACCTTGTTCTCTTGCCAATAGGAGAGAATCTTGTGTTCTCCAGCAACGAATGAAAAATCCTCAGCTGTTGGATTCGATTTAGTACTCACTGTTTGTCACCCTGCTTGATTGAACATACTAGACATCGGTCTAGGGTCTTAAGATCTATGCGCTTGAGATCGACGGTCTGAACTCAATTACGATTAACACTGCAAAAAAAAACCCGCCTTTTGGCGGGTTTTTCGAATTCTTTAGCTATTTTTGTTAAAAATACGTCACAAGAATCAACCCACCGCGAAGTGTCGGATGCAAATTATAATAATGGGAATAATGATTCTTCTGCGCATCTGTGCAGGATCGAGCAATTCAGTGAAATTGTCAAGAAACCCTCGCCTGCGACCATAATTTGTGGCGTGGCTCTCCTCACTCTCTGTCTTGCTGAACTTGGGTCACGCTCCCCCTGGAATTGATTTTTTGAATGATCGTCGCTAATAGCTTCTCTATGTGGAATACGTGATACCAATCAGGCGTATCCGTGTGTTGCACGGTGCTTGTGCCGACAAAATCAAATTTCCAACCTTCCTTAATAGAACGCTCTTTGAGTTCCGACATTCGCGCCCAAGCAGGCCCCGACATTATCGGGTGCGTGCAGGCAACGACGATATCCTTAGCGCCACGTTCTTTTAACTCACTGATTGCCGCAACAACTGATCCGCCTGAGTCAACGATATCGTCAACCAATAAAACGTTCTGACCAGAAACATCACCGATTAACGTTGATCGAAACACCTGATTGGGTTTTGAATAATCACGTTCTTTTGATAGCGCTGCAAGATCTGCCGATAGCTCTTCCGCATAGGCGCGAGCACGCTCAAGATAGCCAACATCCGGTGATACGACCACATCACAGGTGATTTTCTCTTTCTGCAGCCACTCGACCAGGTGTCTCGTCAGAAATACATTCTCCAAGTGGGCCAGAGACGGGTTAAACATTCCAGCGATCGCATCATTGTGAATTTCGACAGAGACAACTCGGTTTGCACCTGCACTTTGTAGCATGCGTGCAAATAGACCTGCGGTGATACCCTCTCGGGTTCTGCCTTTACGTTTGTCCTGCCTAGCGCCCGGGTAGTAGGGCGTGATCGCGGTTATATATTGCGCATCGGACAGTGCGGCGGCTTCGATTGCGTGTAATAGCATGATGAATCTATCGTAAACCGATAGGTCGTCAACGCCGCCGACGGGGGATTGAAAAATATAAACGTCATGGCCTCTGACATTGGACTTAATTTCCATCTTTCCTTCGCCACAGGCAAACCAGGTTTCATTGGTTGGAATGAGGTCCATTTGCATGTGTTTGGCCACTTCTTCTGCGAAGGGGCGTCCTGACTCGCAAGTCATGAGTGCGATTGGTGCTCTTGGATTCGTTATCATTATTATATGTCACTCCAATCGGGCATAAGGGTAGCTAGTGTTTCAATTAGCAAGTTGTGTTCATGAGTTAGTACTTTTTTTGCCAACGATAAGGCTGTGTCATTGGGTTCAACGGCGACAACTTGCTGGGCGATGATGGGACCTGTGTCATATTCTTTGTCAACCCAGTGAATCGTGATGCCTGTTTGTAAATCGCCGGATTGAATCACAGACTCGTGTACCTTCATGCCGAACATCCCTTTACCACCATGTTTAGGCAGCAACGACGGATGTACATTGATAATCTTGCGCTCATAGGCTTTTAGGGTTTTTGGTCCGAGTTTTTTCATATACCCGGCGGTAATGACCAAATCGACTTCGTGTGCTTGCAGGGCATCAAGCATAGCGCTGTCTATCGCTGTTGAACTGCAATGGGTTTGGCTCGAAAGGTGTAATGTCGCTATTCCTGATCGGTTTGCACGAGCAAGTGCTTCAGACTTTGAATTGTTTGATATCGCCAGAACCGGCGTAGCGTTCACCTTGCCAGACTGGCATGCATCAATGATGGCTTGAAAATTGGTGCCTCGGTGGGAAGCGAGTATACCGAGTCGTTTCATATCTTGATGATGCGGTTCATGACTTAAAGCTTTGGTCGAAGTGACGGCGCGAGTGTAGCAAGAAATTGGTGACAGCTCTATGATGTATAGGTTTCTCTGAGAATATTTTTTTGCACCTTGCCCATCGTGTTCCTTGGTAGCGAATCGACGAAGTGAACCTGCTTCGGGACTTTGAAACCGGCGATTGTCGCCTTCATCTCGGTAATGATTTGTGTTTCTGTGAGTTGACCTTGTTTGGTCAGATAGGGGTCGCGAACAATCACGGCGACAACCGCTTCACCAAAATCTGCGTGTGGAACACCGATTACCGCCGATTCAGTGACGCCATTTAACCTGTCTAGGATTGATTCAATCTCTTTTGGGTAAACGTTTAGACCTCCCGAGATAATCATGTCTTTGTCGCGTCCGATGATTGAAATGTAACCGTCTTCATCGAGACTGGCGATATCGCCGGTCTTAAAAAAACCGTCTTCGGTGAATTCCTCTGCTGTTTTGTCTGGCATTTGCCAGTAGCCCTTGAATACATTGGCGCCTTTTACATACAAAGTGCCGGCCTGGCCGTTTGAGACCTGTTGACCTGAATCATCACAAATCTTTGTCTCGACGCCGGCGAGTGCTGGTCCGACAGTGCCGGGTTTTCTTTTGCCTGACAGAGGGTTGGATGTGTTCATGCCGGTTTCAGTCATACCGTATCGTTCGACAATGGTTTGCCCTGTACGTTGCTCGAAATCTTGAAATGTTTGGGCTAATAAAGGTGCTGAGCCGGACGTGAATAATCGCATATTGGCACAAATATCGCCGTTCAGGCCTTCATGGGCGAGCAGTCTTACGTAGTTGGTCGGCACGCCCATATAAACTGATGACTTTGGCAACCAATTAACCACCTGTTCAGGATCAAACTTCGTCATAAAATTCATTTCACTGCCATTGAAAACGACGAGGTGCGTCGCGACGAATAATCCATGTATGTGGAATGTAGGCAGGGCGTGAAGTAGCACATCGTTGGATTGCCAGCCCCAAGCTGTGCTCAATGTCGCCGCATTGGCGAGCAAGTTGCCATGGGTAATCATTGCGCCTTTAGGGTTGCCCGTCGTACCTGACGTGTAGAGTATTACCGCGATGTCTGATGCATCGCAGGCCTCATTTTCGAAGAAGGTGTCTTCAAAGTCTCCATAGTCTGTATCTTCGGCACTACCTGTCTCAAAATCTGCATGGCCGAAGCTGTCTGCCAATGCATTGTCATCTAGAAAATTTCCCTCACCATCCAACGTGCCAATTTTACAACGCGCGTGGTTTTCAAAAATGGCGCGTCGCGACGGATCACACAGAGCGAAGGAGGGTGATGCGTTGGCGATAAAATATTCAATCTCATGCTCTAGGTAGGCGGTATTAAGGGGGATGTAAATAAACCCCGCGCGCATGCAAGCGAAATACCAAAACAGATTCTGTGGACTTTTTTCAACTTGGACAATTACTCTATCGCCTTTGCGAATCCCAAGCTGGGTGAGATAATTTGCGATTCGGCCACTTTGGTGGTGCAAGTCAGCGTAACTATAAGATCGTCCATTAGGTAGATTTAGAAAGGGATTAGAATTGCTGAAATTTTGCTGGCATCGGCTATAGAAATTTGAATCGGTCATTTAAGCGCAGGCACGGATGAGTTCGAGGACAATACCTTGCCTTAATTGTTTTCAGCATTCCAGTCTCGCTAATGGACATTTTTTTTATGGTGCTGAGCTGCGTTTTGGGTCCAACAAAATCCTAATCCAATTTTTATTGATCGGCGTAGAAATAGCGCTAACACAAGCGGGGTATTGAGTAAGAATATCAAGCAAGTGCAATCGTTCTGGCGGGTTCGATGTTAGAATCAGATATAATCACTTGCTGGCATCTCCTGGGTACTTTTGAACGCAGGATGAGCGCTCACTTTAACGAAAACCTTCGTGCCGCAATCCAGTATTGAGATACTTTCATATCCGCAGACGCGCATTGGCGTAATGGCAGATTTAAGAAAAATTTAAGAAAGATTAAAGACAACGCGGTGACAAAGTTTCACAGGCGTGTCTCAAAAAACGGAGTCTTTATGTTCGAGCGAAAGAGAGTCTTTATAGCCACTTTGGCACTGGTTTTCACATTGAGTGGTTTGACGACGAGCCCTATAGCGCTGGGTAGTTCTGAGGCAGAGAGTGCTGATACAACGATGCCTGATCCAGATAGTTTAGTGCCGGTTAGTTCGATGGTCGCCGATCAAACAGCCGATCAAACAGCCGCTAAAACGATCGAGATTACGCGTGCTTGGTCTAGAGCCACGCCGCCGGGGTCGCCAATGGGCGCTGTATATATGGATTTTCGCAATCACTCACTGGAAGAAATCAGCATTGATGATATTTCGACTGATGTGGCGGAACTCAGCGAAGTCCACCAGAGCATCGAAGTTAATGGCGTCATGCGGATGAGGGAGGTTACACCTTTCTTGTTGCCGAAGAATCGCACAGTGTCGCTTCAGCCCGGAGGTAAACACGTGATGTTGATGCGATTGAAGCAATCGCTTCAGGCAGGGACGGTGTTTACGTTAACGGTCACGGACAGTTTGGGGATTGTTCATGAGGTGCCCGTTAAAGTCGGTGGATATGGGCAGATGTCATATCCTAAGTGATGTGTGAGGGCGTTCTATGTCATACAAGGCTCTTGCGCAGTCCAAACAAGCCCAGATAAGCGCAGGCCAGTTGCGATAGAGGGAACTGGCGCATAGAAACCGCCAATTATAATGGCAGCGTCCGCCAACCCACTAACCCACCGGCCAACTTGGTAACAATCGTAAGAAAGACTTTACCCGTGAGGCTTGATTGAAATAACCTTAATAGTGCTGCTTTTATCTTGAGGAGAACGATGTGCAAGAGATGTCCTGGGGAACACTTGCGGCTGATGCCGCTGAGATTGCTGCGTTTGGTAAAGCACGAATTGACGGCAAGGTTTCTTATTTAGCAACCGTAAGACGGTCAGGTAACCCCCGTATACATCCAGTTACCGCTATTGTTGGCGATGATCGCTGTTTTATTTTTGCCGAACCGGCTTCATCAAAAATCAAAGATCTTGAAAATAACAATGCGTTTAGTCTTCATTGTGGCATGTCGGATAGCTCTGGTAGCAGTGGTGAATTTCAATTGGTCGGCCGGCTAAGGCGAATCGATGATGAACAGTTGCGAGCTGAGGCTGAAAAGATTTGCAGCTATCGCCCCTCGAGTAACTATCACCTTTACGAGATGTGCTTGTCCGAGGCCATAGCAACCACCTATAGAGGCGGCAGAGCGGTTAGGAACAAATGGTCATGTTCATCGAGTGAGTAACCTATTGTGTACTGTTTTTTTGACTTCTTTTGAGTAACGATTGTCGTACTAACATGAGTGTCTTATGGTCCATAGGACTATTTCGGAGTAGCGTCTGATGGGTTTCTTTTAACGATAATTGCCCCGTAACAATAACCTCGGTCACCGTTGCTTCAATCGATTCTGCCAACTGCCAGGCTTCGAAGTTTTTCCCCGGGTGTTTAAGTATCGAAATTATTTCCGCTTCTATAAAAGCCTCACGGTAGGGCAGTTGACTCGACATGAATAGCTCGGCCTCCTCAACACTCCATTGACCTGTATGCAGTTGCAAATCGACTAGTGCTTTGGTGAGGAAACGTTTATATCTGACCCGATGTCCTATGCGTGAAAGGTCTTCAACATAAAATGACGGATTAGCAATCGGTAGTGTTTGGCTGTATTGATTCCAGGCCAACGTAAATGCATCAGCCATAGGGCTTTGTCCCGTATGAAGGTCAGTCCATGGGGCTAACATGTGTGCACCGGGTACGACGAATTGATAGGCCAGGCTTTCATATTCAAAATCGGGTAATGCCGTCATTGTTTCGAGGTCGAACGCGACTTGTCCATTTTCGTAGTGAATCATATCCGAACTGAGTTGGTCGGCAGCGACTAACAAAACCTCATCACTTGGCCGTCTGTAAAACCAGGTGGTAAGTTCAAACTCGATGTCTGCAACGTACAAGGTCAAAAGGTTTAGCGCCATTTGTTTAGGTTTTGGTTTATCGGCTAATAAATAAGCTGGGTCAGCGTAAAGTGTTTTTATATTGATGTTAGGCGCGAGTTCGACGATCGATTCATCGATGTCGGCCAAGCTGAGTTTAAGTTGATTAACGCGCTCTTTATTTAAGCTGGCATCAACGGCGCCAAAAGAACCCGTAAGCAGAAGAGGCTTTTCTATATTTGATTGTGAGTCCAAGGACTCAAGAAAACTTAGGAATGCTTTAAATGCGGGTTGAATAAGTTTATGGAACCGACCTGTGAAGGCCTCAAAACGCTGCTGCTTCTGTTGATCTGTGATGGATGCGTATAAGAGTTGTTGTTGAAAGCGCAACAGGTAGGGATTGTCTTTATTCGGACTTCTACTTGTCGATCTAACAACTGCTTTTAATCGACTCTTTGAATCGGTCAGGAGTAGTTCGGGATATAACTGGCCGGCGGCATATTGCGCTGTGATGCGTAATTGCAGATCAACCAGTTTGCTCTTAGTTGACAAAAGATAGTCTTCTTCAGCGGCTAAGTCCCGTTCTGATAGAGGTTCAAAGATGAGCTTTGGCCAAAGAGCATCCAATTCATTGAGATGGTTCAGTTCCGCCCAATGGCTCGCAACTCTTTGCCGTGATGCTTGCAAGGCCGCTAACTGGCGTGTCCTATTCCGATTTTTTTCCCTGAGAAGTTTTTGGTCGAGGCGTTGGAGCTGTTCATTTGCGATCGTCAGGTGAACAGCATTTTGTTGCAGAGCATCTCTAGTCAGGAATTCACTCCTTGCATGGCGCTGATCGGTACGAGACATCAAGTAGTTATCGATAACCTTGTCGGCGATTTTGTTTTCGAATTGCCTCTTCATTAAGGCTGAGTTTGGCGCTGCTTGTTTTTTTTGATTTGCCGGTGATGTGTTTGACTCAGATTGACTGGCTGCACTGGTGCTCTTTTCTGTTTTTTCGGTTGAGTTCAAGTAGGGAATTTTGAGGCTGCAGCTGCTTATTAAGCTGACCAGTGTCACAAGGGCTATGCCTCGCAATATTAAATAGGTGTTGTTGTAGGATTTTGTACTCGTTGTTGCAATGAGCTTCAGGCAATTTATTGAGGTGCCGGGACACTTGTTTTGAGCGATCACTGTAGAGACGATCAATTGAGAAGAGACGTACAAATACTGTCGGCCAATTTAGTCAGCGGTGAAGCTTGGCTGGTTGCCGATTCAAGAGCGGCCAGGGCATTTTTTATAAACTGCTCATCCTGCATTGATGATAGGTTGATTAGCACGTTCATTCTTGCTGCTTGTACGGTTGCGGGTATCAATAATGCGGCAATACCGACGTCAGTAATGAGGTTTTTGTTGCCAATTTCACTGAGACGTTGAATGTCTTGAGCAAGACTGCTCGCTAAAGTCGCTGTCTGCAGTGGTGCTTGTGCTGCGTGTTTTAACGCGTCTTGTAACGTTGTGTGCTGATCAGACCGCTCTTGCGGGTTTGACTTTGGCATTTTGTATGCGGTCATTACCGCAGTAAAGCCTTCGATATCATCGTCAGCGAGCTGGTCGAACTGTGCCCGTGCTTGCTCTGCCCGCTTGTTGATTGCCTGTATTTCTTTTGCCTGATCGTTTGGTTTGTCGTTTGCATCATCGTCTGCACTGTTGCTTGCGGCGCGCTTGGTCTTGCTCTTTGTGAGGTTACAGACCATTGAGATCAGTGCGGCCGCTTGTGCGCCTGTAAGTGCTGCAACAGCTCCGCCGCCGGGCGTTGCGGCACTGCTCGAAAGTTTGTCGAGATAGCTTTGGAGGCTTTGCTGATTCAATTTTTGTCCTGATGAAAGTTCATATAGAGCCGAAGCGTATTCCTCATGCACATGGCAACTGTCATCGGGCCAACTCGAGGGATATAGATGTCCGTATGGGTGTTAACGTCGTCGTTGAAATTAGGCGTGCTTGAGAAGTTAATGCAAACAGTACCTGGCTGTATTTCAGACGCACTCACTTTTTCAAACTTACTATTGGGTACGCCCGTTACGACGATGTCAGACTGCCGCAATGCCTGCGTTCGAGTAATTTTGATTTCTGACGGTTGCGCATTTTCAAATTTCAGTGGTCCGTTTTCATCGAAACTGTAAATCGTTGCGCCATCATTGGACATCATCACCGCAAGCGGACGGCCAATGACTTCACTACGATTGAATATGGTCACGACTTTATTCTGAATGGGTCTTGCTTCGTTCGGATTGTAGACACCGACATGCGTTAGCATTTTTACGATGGCTAAAGGCGTGCACGGTAACAATGCCTTGTGAGACTTTGCCACGTTTACAAAGCGGTCATTGTTATACAACTTACGAGTCCAATAGTTGCTGCCCGCTTCTATGTCTTTTCTATAGTCCACCAAATTGCGAAGGTAGTCATCTTGTCGGTTATTGAAGACTGGGAAGTAAATGAAAATTCCATGAACGCTGTCATCATCGTTCAAGTCTGTGATGATAGATTCGAGATCTAAACGTTCGACTGATCTCAGATCGTAGCTTATACCGATGTCATTGAATTTTTGCTTAGTAGCATTGGCATAGGCGAGGGAGGGTTTGTCTTGACTCGCAATGATGCCGACAATGTTAATCTTAAGATTGTCTTTGCCGATTGCAGTCTTTACTTCCTGAACATACTGTTGCGCAACATAAGCAGGGTCTAAGAGTGATGGATTATTCAATCATCCGCCTCACTGTCGTATTTGTGTGCAGCTCTGGCGACTGAGCCTAGATAACCTTTGTGGTGGCGTCTACCGTATTCCTGCTTACTGAATTCGTTCAGCTCAAGTAGTGTCAGGCTGATAGCGTCGCAAATTGCTGACATAACTGCAATCGATGTGCTGGGCGTTAAGTTCAACGGACAGGCCTCTTCAATATCCGGTCCCATATCCAAGGTAAAGGTACTGAGGTCTCGAAGCGGAGAATCTGTGTGAGATGTGACCCCGATGACATGATCTACGCCGAATTCTGCTGCCATTTGTAACATCTCAACGACTTCGATGGATTTACCACTGGTTGAGAAAGCTACAATGACGTCACCTTCGCCCAACATGCCAAGATCACCATGTCCGGCTTCTGCTGGATGTATGTAAAAAGCGGGCGTGCCAGTCGAAGAAAGGGTTGCAGCAAACCGGTTAGCGACGAAGCCGGCTTTGCCGATGCCCGTCGTGATGACCTTGCCACTGCGGTTCTTAATAAAGAGAACCGCTTTTTCAAACTCATCATTGACCTTAACGCTCGCGATGGCGTCGGATTCCATCTTCATAATCGATGACATATTGTCTTGTATATTCAACTGACTGTCCTTTTGGTAATGACCCGCTTGAGCATGATGGTCCGAGTGCAATATCAGGGCATTATACTCGATGAAATGGATGATGTAGCATGTCTTGGAGACAATCTGATTAATAAAGTTCACTGTTTTTGATAAACGTTTTACTTATCGCTGAGTCAGCGCAAGGAGAATATTCAAATGGTTAAGATCGTTGGTAATGTTAAGCCGGAAGACGATTACACACATCCGCTTGGCCCTGAAGAGAATTTCAACGAGTCAGTTTACTTCAACTTCTTTGACACGACCCACAATCGCGGTGGTTTCATTCGCATGGGAAATCGAGCCAATGAGGGTTATGCGGAAATGACGGTGATCGTTTATAACGACGATGGCTCGGCATTCTTCAACTATAAAAAACCTGAAATCTCTCACAATGATGGTTGGGATGCGGGTGGGGCGAAAATTGAAGTGCTCGTTGCAGGTGAGAAAATTCGGACCACCTACGAAGGCTCAGCCTTGTATATGGCCAATCCCACAGATATGAAAGATCCGAGTAAGGCCTTTAAGTCGAATCCTTTTAGGAAACTCAAGATAGAGCTCGTGCACGACGGCGTCGGTCCAATATATGGCCATGTCGGTGAACCTGATGACGGTAATGATTTTGCTCGCGCTCACTATGAACAACATATGAAAGTCAGCGGCACCATTCAAATCGAGGGCGAAGCACCCATTTTAATAAACGGTCATGGTCTGCGGGACCATTCATGGGGTCCAAGGTACTGGCAGTCCATTCCTTCCTATCGTTGGATTACCGGTAATTATGGTGATGACCTTGGCATGGTCTTATCGATCGTCGGGGACCGAAAGGGCGGCATGTTCCATAAGGGCGATGAGTTCATTCGGGTTACTGATCTTGATCTATCGGTTAACTTCGAGCCCGATAGCCGTTTTCACAAAGATTTCACTGCTAAGGTCAAACTGGAAAATGGTGACAAACATATCGTCCAAGGAAAGGTTCAGGGGTTTATCCCTTTGCGCAATCGACGCTCGGAACAGATGACCTATATTGGCGAAGGTATGACCCAGTATACGCTTGACGGCG
>Ga0307994_1001575_pt1 | contig 13510 bp, 10 predicted proteins | sample EllFjometagen261_FD_203171 | JGI IMG/M metagenome (GOLD analysis project Ga0307994, IMG submission 203171) | Marine microbial communities from Ellis Fjord, Antarctic Ocean - #261 | ecosystem: Environmental > Aquatic > Marine > Unclassified | place: Southern Ocean | collected 2014-11-02 | reverse complement strand
TCATTCTGATATTCTTCCTCAGAAAGTGCGTGCCAACCGATACATTTTCCCGTTGGGCTTCTACCACATCCACATTCCATAATTAACTCCTCAACCTTGCCGTATTCTCAGGACTACCCTACTGTTCCTTCAGAATAGTATGTATACGGGTGCAATGGAACCATTCTGACTTATCGGGGTGTGCCCCCTAGGGTGGCTGCTGGCTGAGCGGTTACTAGAAAACAGGGAGGTGAGTGAGAATGCCAATCTAAGTTGGTCTTTTAGTAGGTAGGTTAGTAGGTATATTTGATTATGTGTCTTAAACCATTGATTTAACTAGGTGTTCAAGTCCTCTTCTGGGCACCAATACCTCATTTTAATCAATAGCTTATACCCATAATTAAGCACTAAGTAGGGACACTAAGTAGGGACACTAACAATTTAACAACTTAAGTCGAACCCATAGCATTCGATTACTGTAATCAAAAAGTCACCTCGATCTGTTAAGTTGTTATCTTGTTAGTGTCCCCTAGTATTAAAAATTACATCTACTATTAAACTACTAACTACTATTTCGAAGTTCAATATTAGCTTCTGTGATCTTCGACACCACATCTGTATATGCATCGAACTGACTGAGATACAAAGACCCGCTTAGGTGCTCAATAAATCCAACTTTATCTAATCTTGCTTTAACGGGACCTTTAAGCTGTGAAAGATGGAGGCGCTTGAATTCTACTCTTAGCCGTTTGTTCAGCTTTTCAAGCATTTCTAAAGCGCTTAAATCGATCGTGTTTATTGCACCACAATGCAAGATAATGTCATTTATTTGTGGTCGATCAATAAGCAGCGTGTCTAGATAATCTTCTAAATATCCTACGTTTGAGAACATCAAGCTCTCATCAATGCGCAGTGATACAATAAACGGACTCGTTTGTACTTCAAAATGCTCTACATTTCTAAAGTGCTGGGTATTTGGGAGTAAGCCAATCTCAGCTATATGGGGTTTGGAAGTTTTACAAAGATGAAGCAAAATTGAAGATGTTATGCCGCTTGCTACGCCAATTTCTACACCAACAACAAGTGTTAACACGACTGTTATTAATACCGCTGCAAAGTCACTTTTTGAGAAAGTCCATGCTTCCTTGAAAATGGAAAAATTCACGAGAGACAGTACCGCTACGATAATAGTAGCTGCAAGCATTGCGACCGGTAAGTAATGAAGTAGTGGTGTTAAAAAAAGTGTAGCGAAGGTAATTCCAATAGCAGTGAAGATTCCAGCGAACTGAGTTTCAGCGCCCGCATCGAAATTAATCACCGATCTAGCAAACCCGCCAGTCACCGGAAAACCACCCGAAATACCAGCCGCTAAATTTGAGGCTCCCAAACCGATCAGTTCCTGATTGCCATCAACTTTCTGCTGCCTCTTAGCTGAAAGAGTTCTGCCGACTGACACCGATTCGACGTAGCCAATAATCGAAATAAAGATAGCGGGTAGCACTAGAGCCTTAACCGCTTCAATAGAGACGCGCGGCAATGACAGTGATGGGATACCAGTTGGTATCGCCCCAACAATAGCGACTCCTTCTAAATCTAATGAAAGCATGGCGACTAGTAGCGTCGTGCCAACAACACCTGCCGCAGGGGCCACTTTTGAGAGCGTAGTTGCCAGCTCATGTTTTACACCAGTTTTTGTAAGCAACCCCACAGCGCCACGCCTCGCCCAAAAGAGGAATACAAGTGAGATTAGCCCTAGTGCAAGTGTAAACGGATTATAATTGCCGATGTTTTGAGCGATCGAATAAGCAACTTCAACGAAGTTATGACCTTCCGCTGAAACGCCTAAAATATGCTTTAGCTGGCTCAGCGCAATCAACAAACCCGAAGCAGTGATAAACCCCGCTACTACTGAATGAGAAAGAAAATGCGATAGAAATCCTAGTCGTAATGTACCCAACAATAGTAAGAATCCACCAGAGAGCAATGCAAGGAGCATTGCTCCCTCCAGGTACCCGACAATTCCTTGCTTAGTCACTTGTGCCAGGGCAGAAGCTGTCATCAACGATGCAATCGCTACTGGTCCCACGGCTAATGTTCTGCATGAGCCGAAAATGGCGTATGCCAGTAGCGGAAGTATACTTGCGTGCAGACCTACCTCAGGTGGCAAACCAGCCAACATTGCGTAGGCAAGCGACTGCGGAATCAACATGATCGTTACGACCAGCGCAGCCACTAAATCACGGCTGAGTTTTACTCTGTCGTACTCTTGAATTTGTGCCAATATTGGAACAAATCGACTAATGCTCGTCACTATAAATTACTCACCTAATCCACCAGCTATGTTGGAGACGCCATCCATTCACGACCCTTAAGCATGACTTGCCAATAGATATGCGGCAAAATTTTAGCTTTCAAGATCCAAGAGAATTGGGTTGGTTTTGTCCCGCTGTTGAACCAAGCTGGGAAGGAAGGAGCGAGCCTACCGCCATAAGTAAACTCAGCCAACACGACTTTGCCACGCTCTACTGTTAGAGGGCACGACCCATACCCGTCATAAGCAACTCGCTTCTCTTTTTTTGCATATACATTGGCAATATTTTGAGCTACGACTGGAGCCTGCTTGCGAGCCGCCGCCATGGTTTTAGCGTTGGCTGTATTCATCACATCACCAGCGCCCCAGATATTTTTGTATTTTTTATGTCGCAATGTGCTTGGATCAACATCCAACCAACCGGCTGCATCACTTAGCTCACTTTCGCTTATAATATCAGGCGCGCATTGAGGCGGGCATACGTGAAGAAAGTCAAATTTGGTTTCTACCGTAACTTCTTCTCCGTTTGCATTGTTTGTCTTGAACCAGGCGGTTTTCGATTCTCCATCAACTTTCGTTAAGGTATGAGAAAATTTGAGCTTAGCTTGGTACTTTCTAATATAACTCATGAGGGCCGGTACATAAGCTTCAACACCGAACAGCACACCTCCAGAATTATAGAATTCAATATTGATATCATTAATTCGCTTTGTTCTAAACCATTCTGATGCAGAGAGATAAAGTGCTTTTTGTGGCGCGCCTGCGCATTTAATGGGCATTGGGGGCTGCGTGAATATTGCCTTACCTTTGCTCATTTCTTGAACCAGTTTCCAAGTATAAGGCGCTAGATCATACCGATAGTTTGACGTAACCCCATTTTTACCAAGGGTTGCTTCCAACCCTTCAATGCCTGCCCAATTGATTTTTAGCCCAGGCGCAATGACAAGCTGACCGTAAACCACTTCAGTACCATCACTGACTCCGACTGTGTTATCTTTTGGTGTGAATTTTGTGGCGGCTTTTTGTAGCCAAGTCACGCCATTTGGGATCAAGTCCCGAGTCTTACGCCGCGTTGATTTTGCGTCAAAAATCCCGCCTCCAACCATCGTCCAACCTGGTTGATAATAGTGATTCTCAGAAGGATCAATCAACGCTATGGTTATCTTCCTATTGCGTTTTCTCAAGCTCGCTGCCGTGGCAATACCCGCTGATCCAGCGCCAACAATCACAACATCAAAACTATTATCTACCGAATTGTTAACTTTTTGAGTAGTAGCAGTTTCTGTTCCCGTGTAAATAATTTTTGCACGAGAACCGGTTCGGCAATACGCGTGTATGTTTTTGTTTGAAGCCACTACTTTAGCGAATGATTGGGATTTTTCATAAGTAAGGCTGTTTGGTGAAAAACCGATCATATGTGTTGCTATGCCAAGCCTGTCGGCTGCCCCGCGAATTTCTTCAAATCTTGTGTGATCCGGAGATTCTTCATCAGGCCTATTACAGACGATTACCTGCACTCCCTGATCCGCCAATACCTGCACGTCATCAATATTGATCTGTCCCGACACACTGAAATTATCGTTTATGCGTTCGATTTTCATTTGTTCTCTTCTCTCCTTTTAATCCGTATTAAGTGATCCATGCTTAGTCCTAAAATCAATTATTTCCCCGTTAGCAACAATTTTTTCAAACCAGTGACTGGAACCTTTAGATAAGTGGTTTCGTTTTCCTCAGGGTCGGGAAAATGCCCTGCTCTCATATTTACCTGAAGCGAAGGCAGTATGAGACGTGGCATGCCTAGGGTTGTATCCCGAGCTTGACGCATTCTGACAAATTCATCCTCGGATATGCCGTGCTTAATATGTATATTTGACGCATTTTGCTCAGCAACGGTCGTCATGTACTCAAGCTCACGTCCGTTAGGCTGGTAGTCATGACACATAAAAAGCCGCGTTTTTGGCGGTAAACTCAATACCTTCTGAATAGATTGATAAAGTGTGCTCGCATCCCCACCAGGAAAATCTGCTCTGGCAGTACCTGCATCAGGCATAAATAAAGTGTCACCGACAAATGCAGCATCGCCAATCAAATGGGTCATACAAGCAGGCGTATGCCCTGGGGTGTGAATAGCTCGGCCCTCAAGAGCGCCAATTTGGTAGCTATCATCATCGTCGAACAACAAATCAAATTGCGACCCATCTCGCTCAAACTCAGGACCCTCATTGAACTTTTCCCCGAAAGTTTCTTGAACTTCTACAATATGCTTACTTATTGCAATCTTGCCTCCTAGTAGCGACTGAATATGGGGTGCTGCCGATAGGTGGTCAGCGTGGACATGAGTCTCAAGAAGATACTTGACATCTAAGCCTTTTTTCCTGATGCAACCTATAATTTTGTCAGCGCCATTGTAATGAACCTCGCCTGATGCATAGTCAAAATCTAAAACAGAATCAATAACTGCACATGAGCTGGATGTTGGGTCTTTGACAATATAGGAAAATGTCTTAGAGTCGTCGTCGAAAAACGCCAGTACTTCTGGATTCAATTGTTTGGTACTAGATATTTTTTGATTAACCTCTGATAGTGACTTATTCATAACTTAACTCCGTTGATTTCCCAGAGAATGCACGATAGATAAAAACTGTGTATACAAATATTGACGGGACAGCAATCACAGTACCGTAGAAGGAAAATTGTAATGATTCTGTAGATGCAGCCGCTTCCCAAATAGTCATTTGACCAATCACTACATCCGGAAAAATGCTGTAAGCCAAGCCCAGTGTGCACATCACACACAAAATTATTAGAGCAACAAACACGATCCAGCCATAGTCGGCATCTAGAATTTTTGGGGTCCATAACACCCAAACGACAATGGCATACGCGACAAGCGACGCTAATGGTATGGGGAGCAGGCCTATCGCTTCAGGCAAGGAAAACCATTTTGCAGCAATAGATGCACTAGCAAGCGGTGTTGCGATTGAGATCAGGAAAAGACCCAAGCCAAGCGGCAGCACAAACCATCTCGCCCATTTTGCAGCGAGCTTGTACAAGTCACCTTCGGTCTTAACCAATAACCAGCCAGCACCAAGCATGATGTAGAGAACAGGCAAAAGGATCGCGATTGCTATCGAAAATGCCGTTGCGATAGGTGTCTCTGCCAGACCCATAACATATCGGCCTAACATATAGCCTTGAGCCGAAGCGGCAGTAAGCGAACCCACAAAAAAAAGACGGTTCCAGCTCTGCTTGTATTGGGTTTTCGCCTTTACGCGGAAATCGAATGCAACGCCCCGGAGTGTTAAACCAATCAACATGATAGTTACCGGTGCATACAAAGCCGTTAAAACGATTCCATGAGCCTGAGGAAATGCCATAAGTAACACACCAATGCCAAGCACAATCCACGTTTCATTTGCATCCCAGAATGGCCCGATTGTTGAGATCATTAGGTCTTTATAATCGTCACTAGCGAGCGGTAACAGAATACCAATCCCTAGGTCATAACCATCTAGAATGGTATAAACGAGTAAAGCGAAACCCATCACTCCTACAAAAAATATTGGCAGCCATTCCATTTTTATGCTTCCCGATTTAAATCAAGCTTCATTTTTTCTTCTTGTTCCATCAAAGACCGAGCTTTCTTAGTTGACATATATCTTAAAGTAGAAATATACGATGCCATCAGGCCAATATATAAAACACTATATGCGGCTAATGAAATCAATAACGTTTCTGGAGGATGATCAGCAACGACATCCTTCGATTTTATTAAACCAGTTACAATCCAAGGCTGCCGACCAATCTCAGTCACATACCATCCAGCTAACACTGCCACCCATCCTGAAAATGTCATTAACGAAAGAGCTCGCTGGCCAAATTCAGGGAGCCTTTCTCTGCTAAACAATAAGAAGGCGCAAACCCATGAGATTAGAAGCATCAGCATTCCGATACCAACCATTACCCTAAATGACCAGAACACCATACCAACTGGCGGATGCTCGCCCTCGAAGTCATTGAGACCTATGATTTCCCCGTTTATGTCATGTGTGAGTATCAGGCTCGCTAACTTCGGGATCTTGACTGCATAGTGCGTAGTTCGTTCCTGCTCATCTGGAATACCAAACAAAGTTAGCGGTGCACCTTTCTCAGTTTCCCAAACACCTTCCATCGCCGCTATTTTTGCAGGCTGGTGCTCTAAGGTATTGAGGCCATGTAAATCACCGATAAAAATTTGGATTGGAGATAGAATTGCGGCTAGGAAGACTCCAGTACGAATGACTTTCCACGTTGCCGGCCCGTCTACTTTTTGGCGAGCCCTCCAAGAACTAACGCCGGCAACAAAAAATGCGCTAGTTAATAGAGACGCTACAAGCATGTGCGATAGTCGGTATGGCATAGAGGGATTAAAGATGATTTCAGACCAACTTTCGATCTGGATAATACCGTCTTGCATACTATGCCCGGTAGGCGTCTGCATCCAGGAATTTAGACTAATGATCCAAAAAGCTGACATGGTTGTGCCAATCGCCACCATAAAAGTAGAAAAGAGATGGACGCGATTCGAGACTCTGTTTTTGCCAAATAGCATAATCGCTAGAAACGACGCTTCCAGAAAGAAAGCAGTCATGACTTCATAGCCTAGCAAGGGCCCAGCCACATTGCCCGCCTTCTCCATAAACCCTGGCCAATTCGTACCGAATTGAAAGCTCATGGTTATTCCCGAAACAACGCCTATAGCAAAGGTGAGCGCAAAAATCTTTACCCAAAAGAAATACGCATATTCCCAGTCATTATCTTGAGTGAACGTAAATCGCATCCGAAAAAAGAGTAATATCCAACATAAACCAATCGTAATAGTTGGAAATAAAATATGAAAACTGATGTTCAGCGCGAACTGAATTCTAGACAGAGTGAACGGATCAAGTTCCATAATAGTTATTTCTAGGTTGCGTTATATTGGTTACTGTATTCGGTGTAAACGGGCGTGTAAACGGGGACAGACCACGGTTTTTTTGAGAAGCCTGAGCTCCGACAAACCCAATCTTTTAAACGTGGTCTGTCCCCGATTTTCCGTCCCCGATTTTCCCGATTTTAGTCCGCACTTAAATGAAATAGGCCCAAACGATCCAGCAAGCAAGTGCTGTAACTATAGGGACTAACATCAGCCAAACCATGTGTCTTATATGTATCATTTGCGTTTTCCTTTTCCTTTTCCTTTTCCTTTTCGGTTTTCGTTTTCGTTTTCGTTTTCGTTTTCGTTTTCGTTTTCGTTTTCGTTTTCGTTTTCGTTTTCGTTTTCGTTTTCGTTTTCGTTTTCGTTTTCAGATAATTCGATTCTATGTACTTGGTATATAGCATAAGTCATGCCAGAGTTTTAAATCAGTGAAATCTCTTTGAAATTCAAGAATTTACAAGTGCAGCAGGAAAATGTTTCATATTTTGTAGTTGACAAATATACCAATAACGGCAAAAATTATGTCAATTATGGCAAAATATCTATGAATCTAATCGCATCCAGTAGAGATACACCACTAAGCGGAATGCTTGAGGGCTACGACTGCCCTGCTATCCTGGTTTCCGCTGACTACCAAATCCTCGCCTTCAATACAAAATACAGGGACAACTTTGGAGAGATTGATATAGATTTGGAACCGCGATGCTATGCCGTATCCCATGGTTACACTGCTCCCTGTGACCAATCAGGTGAAGATTGCCCTCTGGGAGCGGCGCTCAAGTCAGGGCATAAGGAGCGAGTACTACATATCCACCAAACGCCAAGGGGCAAAGAGCATGTCGATGTAGAATTGCTGCCTATACATAATGATTCTGGAGAGCTGATTTACTTCGTTGAGTTACTACGTCTGGTGCCTCTGGCTAGCGGTGGCATTGCAGCTAAAGAACTTATAGGCAATAGCCCAGCTTTCAATAAAATGCTGAGTAAAGTTGCTAGAGTAGGCGCAACAGAAGCATCAGTATTATTGCTTGGCGAGTCCGGTACGGGCAAAGAATTAGCTGCACGAGCTATTCATTTAGCAAGTATTCGAAAGGACAATCCTCTTGTAACGCTTGAATGCTCGGGGCTATCTGATGCCTTATTTGAAAGCGAGATGTTTGGACATGTTAAAGGCGCATTTACTGGCGCAAACTACAATAAGAAGGGCCTGGTCGAACTTGCTGATGGCGGAACTCTGTTTCTAGATGAGTTAGGGGACATCCCCATGTCAATGCAAGTTAAATTATTGCGCCTACTAGAGACAGGGACATTTCGACCGGTTGGCAGTGTCGAAGTGCGGACATCCAGCTTCAGGCTCATCTGCGCTACCCATAAAAACCTCTACCAGATGGTATTAGATGACCTATTTCGTAAAGACCTATATTACAGAATCAATGTATATCCAATTATCATCCCATCACTGAGAGAGCGAGTTAGTGACATACCTCTACTTGCCAAAGCCCTCATGCACCGCCTCGCTCCGAATGAAAAATATCGATTTACGGCATCCGCAATCAAGGTTTTTTCAAAGTACGAATTTAACGGTAATATTAGGGAGCTTCGCAATTTACTAAGCCGGGCAATAGTGATTGCTGACACCAATATCATAGATCATCACGTCGTTCTCCAGTGTATTGACGAAGATATCCTCGCAGATCTCAGACCAAGTAAACCTGCAGTACCTGGGGAGAAAGCTACACCGAATTCTCTTGAAAGCCTAAACTGTGTATCGTTGAAGACCAACGAATTAGACTATATAAGAACAGTGATTTCAGCGCACAATGGCAATAAAGAAGAAGCTGCTAAGACTTTGGGGATTAGTGTGAGGTCTCTCTACAGGAAAATCTCAGCATGAATGTCAAAGTTTCAAAGGTTACAACGAAATCAAAGAACGGAAATTCTGAATTCTCGAAGTCCGCTTCTGGCACAAAGCCGACCTTTGCTTGACGGCCAAAAAGTGGGGAATAGATATATTTGTAAACGGGGACAGACCACGGTTTTTTTGAGAAGCCTGAGCTCCGGCAAACCCAATCGTTTAAACGTGGTCTGTCCCCGATTTTCATCCGATTTTCACGCGATTTTCACGATTTTCACGATTTTCACGATTTTCACGATTTTCACAAAGTTATACAATACAGAGGCTTATCTTTTGTAGGTAGTTGTGGAGTATTGGGATAATTAGTGAGCGTAGGACTCATAATCCGTTTGTCCGGGGTTCGAGCCCCTGAGGGCCCACCAATTAAATCAATTAGTTAGAGCTTGCCACTCTGCTCAACATCGAATCGATACGATGTAACTGCGGATGTAATCAGTGATTTACCATATAGGCTATGTAACCGATACTAGCTTTGCGGTTCGAGCACTACAATCTCCCTCTCTGTTTAGTCTTTTGTAATTCTTACCATTGTGGCTACATCCTCAAGAAGTTGCTTAGCATCAAAGACGATACCATCTTTAATGGTGTAGCTCACACCACCAACTCGTTCTAACTCGCCACTGTCTAGATTCAGTTTCATGCACAATACTAGGGGACACTAACAATTTAACAACTTAAAGACACCAGGCGGGTTATTTGAATATCACGATGGGATCCCAAGAGTTAGACTTAAGTTGTCAAATTGTTAGTGTCCCCAAAAAGCAAAAAGTCCCACAGCGAACGAGCAGTGTATGGCGTTCTTTGAGCAGTTGGCGTAGGTATCCGAAATTTTTGGGCTCTAAGCTCTACCGGGGCCTACGCCTATTCAGTGCCTGCTCGAATGGCGAGACACTGCAATGTTTCTAGCCAATTACTGACCCATTGCCAGGCGTTCAACAACAAAAGTCACACTAGCATCCATGGTTTCAAGCAGTGGCCCTGGATAGACACCAATACCCACTACGACTATTGCCAGCGGAATCACAGCTAACATTTCCCGCGCATTGATATCAGTGATTTTTCTCGCTGCATCAGTACGCGCTTCGCCGAAAGCAACACGTTGCAACATCCACAGCATGTAGGCAGCACCCAGTACGATGCCCCCCATAGCCAATACTACGAAGATAAAATTTTCATAAGAAACGCCAACCAGAATTAAAAACTCGCCGATAAAGTTCGATGTTGTCGGCAGACCGAAGGAAGCAACGGCGAATAAACTCAATATCGCAACGAATCTAGGCATGCGCTGTTGAAGGCCACCATAGTCGGCAATTTCGCGACTGTGTGTGCGATCGTAAAGGTGGCCTACTAGCAAGAACATCGCGCCCGTTGTAACACCGTGAGTCACCATCTGTAATGTGGCACCCTCAATACCTTCGTTGTTAAACGAGAATATACCCAAAGTCACAAAGCCCATATGTGAGACGGAGGAATAAGCCACCAGTCTTTTTAGGTCTGTCTGCGCGAGAGCCATATATCCGCCGTACAAAATTCCGATAACTGACAGCCAGAGCACTGTTGGAGCAAATGCGTGGGCCATTTCAGGAAAGATTGGCAGGCAGAATCGAATCAAACCGTAGCCGCCCATTTTGAGAAGCACGCCAGCTAAGAGCACACTACCTGCGGTTGGAGCCTCGGAGTGCGCGTCGGGAAGCCAAGTGTGAAATGGCAACATGGGTAGCTTGATCGCAAAGCCCAAAAACAAGGCTAGAAATATCCAGAACTCGGAATTTTCTGAATAGGTGAAACCCGCCAGTGATTGAATGTCGAAGGTGCCAGCCTGAAGAGACAGCGCCAATATGCCAACCAACAACAGCAGACTTCCTGAGAGACTGTATAGCACGTACTTCAATCCAGCCGCGATGCGATTTGGTCCGCCCCACAGCACGATCATAAAATACATCGGCACCATGGTGACTTCCCACATCATGAAAAACAGAAAGGCATCAAGTGCGGTAAAGACAACCAACATGGCGCCTTCGACCAATAGGATCAACATCATGAAGGCTTTCAACCGCGACGTTATAGACTCCCATGACCCCAGCACACAAAGCGGTGGCAGTATGGTTGTCAGTAACACCAGCAATAAACTAATGCCATCAACGCCAACAGCGTACTCAATGCCGAAAGTCGGCATCCATTCCATACGTTCAACGAACTGCATGCCTGGCTCCACCAGGCTGAACTGGTTCCACAGATAAAAGGCGAGCGCAGCATTAAGAAGTGTAATAGCAAGCGTTACTGAGAGCACCCATTTACGCTCGCTCAAAAAGGCGAGGACAATCATGCCGATAAATGGCACGGCGATGATCAAGCTCAGTAGGTGGTCTGTTAATAGTGAAATCATAGCGCTGTTTATCCCGCGATCCAGTAGAAAAAACCCAGTGCTGCAACCAACCATAGTACTACGATCAACAAGTTGTGTTGCAATGTGTGCGGCTCATAATGTCTTGCCACGCGCCCAGTAGCGTCGGCGCCTTGCCCTATTCCATCAACCGTTCTTGAAATCCCAGCCGTGTCGACGAACTTGCCAAGCCAGTGCGCTACAGTGACGCTGCCTGTGCCCACTGCAGTAACACGATTATCAACAGCCGAATCAAGGTAACCGAGCCGCTTTGCGATGCCAATACTGGCAGAACCCAGTGAGAGTACCAGACGGTCAACAATGCCTTGGTCTATCTTTCTCCACATCCAGCCGGAGAACTTAATTGTCGGTTGCACCAGAAATACATCGTAAATCTCATCGAAGTACCCCTTATTAAGAAAGAACACATAAAGCCGTTTCTTCCATATGCCCGTGTGCGGCGGCCCTGGATGAGAGAACCTGTAATAGGCAAGGATCCAACCAGCCAGAGCTGCAAATAACGGCAGCAATAGCCAGGCAGAGAATTCTGATGCTGGTTGTGCCTGCATACCACCCACTACCGGTGACAGGAAACCTGCAAACCAGCGCCATACTCCAATTAACAAGGCAATCATAACGGCGACTACCACGGTAATACCAAAAACATGCCGAGGTGAAAATAGCGACGGTATGACTACAGGCTCACTGTCACTGGCTCCCGTGGGGCCACGCTGAAAAACAGTAGTAACACAATTGAATAGATACATGGCGGTAAAAAAGATTGTGCCAAGCCCTACAATCCACAGAGCAATATTTGCTGCGGCAGAACTTTGCGAAATCCACAAAAACTGATAAGAACCTGAGAAAATTACCAGCGCAGGTATCAAGGACATGATCAATGCGCCAATAAACAGGCCGCTGCTTGAAAGTGCCGGCTTCTCCTGGGAGCTTTCGAGATGACGATGCGTACCAGCAAGAGAATTGCCTGTAGACAAAAACAGGAATGCTTTGAAGCAACCGTGGGCGATGAGATGAAAAATCGCAGCAACGAATGCCCCCACACCACAGAGCATTATCATAAACCCAAGCTGGCTAATAGTTGAATAAGCAAGAACTCGCTTGATATCAGTTTGGGTCAACGACACTACGGCAGCAAACAGCGCCGTGATGGCGCCAACTGTTGCGATCACCATCATCGCGTTGGGCGCTAGTACTAAAATCGGGCTCAATCGTACCAGCAAAAATGGCCCGGCATTTACCATAGTCGCTGCATGGATAAGCGCAGACACCGGTGTCGGAGCCTCCATGGCAAATGGTAGCCACACATGGGCGGGCATCTGTGCTGACTTGCCAACGGCGCCGCAAAACAAACAGAGGGTTATCAGGGTTAGTGACTGAGTAGGAATATCGTTTGCTGATTGCGCAATGGCGAGTATCTCAGGAATATCGAGAGTTTCAAAAGATAGATAGGTGAGAATTATACCTACCAACAGTCCGGCATCGGCGATTGAGTTAACTAAAAATACTTTCGTCGCAGCCCGTGCAGCTGAAGGTCGCTCAGAGTAGTGGGAGATCAGCAAATAGGAACAGATGCCCATGAGCTCCCAGAAAATAAACGTTACCATTAGATTGCTGCTCATCACTAGCAACGTCATGGCGGCGGTGAACAAGGCTGTCAGCGCGAAGAACCGGCTATGCCTAGGGTCGCTGACCATATAACGGGAGGAATAGACCTGCACAACCGTGCTGACTCCGGTAACCAGAAGCAACAGCAGTACGGTTAGCTGGTCCAAGTAAAAACCAAAATCGATTTTTAGTTGGCCCACATTCAATAATTGAAAAACCTGTACCCGAATAGCACCATTTGCAGAAACATCTAGAAAAGCGAGGAATGAAACCCCAAATGAAACTGCCACTGCTGGGATGACAAGTCGCTGCCCTTTCCCTTGTAGTTGTTCACCAAAA
>Ga0307994_1001573_pt1 | contig 13515 bp, 7 predicted proteins | sample EllFjometagen261_FD_203171 | JGI IMG/M metagenome (GOLD analysis project Ga0307994, IMG submission 203171) | Marine microbial communities from Ellis Fjord, Antarctic Ocean - #261 | ecosystem: Environmental > Aquatic > Marine > Unclassified | place: Southern Ocean | collected 2014-11-02 | reverse complement strand
TTTATAGTGACCCTTATTTCAAAATTAAACAAAATTTAATAAGAAAAAGTTAGATATCTTATACTCTGATTTTTTGGCACGCAGAATTTGAATTATTTAAGGGCCGAATCTATTATAAATTATGCGTCAAGGAATTTTTCAATAGAAAACTATCAAAAAATCGTTGACCCCATAGTAAAATACGGATCAATTAGTACATGCAGCTGAGGGACACACTAGATGTAGTGCTTCAAACTAGGCGGTGAGGCCGCTGGACCTTCGCAAGGTTCAGTCATGAGTGTGCTGATTAGATGTAAATAAAGCCGTATTTAAACGGCAAATGAGGCAAAAATGAAAATTGAACGGCGTTTTACAAGTCCCAACGAGGACGCATACAGCTCTATAGAATTCCAAAAAACTACTAGTGAGATTCGCAATCCTGATGGAACAATAGTATTTCATTTGGCCGACCTTGAAGTTCCATCAGATTGGTCCCAAGTTGCTGCCGATGTTTTGGCGCAAAAATACTTTCGTAAAGCTGGCGTGCCGTCCGCCACTAAGGCTATCAAAGAATCAGGCATTCCAAGCTTTCTTCGGCGCCATGTTCCAACTGATGAAGCGACTTTCGGCGGGGAGACTTCTGCTAAGCAAGTTTTTGATCGTTTAGCTGGCGCTTGGGCTTATTGGGGCTGGAAGGGTGGATATTTTTCCACAGAGGAAGATGCCAGCGCATACTTCGATGAAATGCGCTACATGCTGGCCACACAACGTGCGGCCCCAAATTCACCGCAGTGGTTTAACACAGGCCTTCACTGGTCTTACGGCATAGATGGTCCGGCTCAGGGCCATCATTATGTTGATTTTAAAACTGGCAAGCTGACAAAATCAGAGTCCAGCTACGAACACCCACAGCCGCACGCGTGTTTCATTCAGTCTGTGTCTGATGATTTGGTCAATGAGGGCGGCATCATGGATCTCTGGGTGCGTGAAGCCCGCCTGTTTAAATATGGGTCAGGTACTGGAACAAACTTTTCCTCCCTACGCGGTTCGGGTGAATCCTTATCGGGTGGTGGTAAGTCATCTGGTTTGATGGGCTTTTTAAAGATTGGCGATAGGGCTGCCGGCGCTATCAAGTCTGGAGGGACAACGCGCCGTGCTGCTAAGATGGTAATTTGTGATGCTGACCACCCAGATATTGAAGATTTCATTAACTGGAAGGTGATTGAGGAGCAGAAAGTTGCTTCGATCGTTGCCGGTTCAAAAATGCATGAAGAGAAACTTAATTTACTGTTTGCGGCAATTAAGGCATGGGACGGTAATACCGCAGATGCTTATGATCCTAAAGTCAACCCTGCCTTGAAAGAGGCCGTTCGTGCGGCTAAAAAGGTTTCGATTCCAGAGACCTATGTGAAACGCGTTTTAGATTACGCCAAGCAAGGCCACACCAGTATTGAATTCCCAACCTATGATACAGATTGGGATTCTGAGGCTTACAATTCGGTCTCAGGTCAAAATTCTAACAATTCAATTCGTGTAACTGACGCATTTCTTTACGCAGTGCAAAAAGATGCAGATTGGGAACTGATAAACCGGAACAATGGTGCGGTGTCAAAAACTATGAAGGCACGTGATCTTTGGGAACAGGTGGGACATGCAGCCTGGGCATGCGCGGATCCAGGAATTCAATACCATGACACAGTGAATGCTTGGCACACATGTCCAGCTGATGGGGCTATTCGTGGGTCAAACCCTTGTTCTGAGTATATGTTCTTGGATGATACTGCCTGCAACTTAGCCTCTATGAATTTGCTCACTTTTTATGAAAATGGTGAATTTCAGTCTGATGACTATGTGCATGCCACTCGATTGTGGACTGTCACTTTAGAAATTAGTGTTTTAATGGCGCAGTTTCCCTCAAAAGAAATAGCTCAACGGTCCTATGACTTCCGTACTTTGGGTCTTGGATATGCCAATATTGGCGGATTACTCATGAATATGGGTTTTAGTTACGATAGTGACGAGGGCCGTGCGCTGTGTGGAGCTTTGACCGCTGTTATGACCGGGGTCGCCTATTCTACGTCAGCAGAAATGGCTGGCGAATTGGGACCTTTCCCTGGTTACAAAAAAAACGCAGAAAGTATGCTACGAGTGATGCGCAACCACAGACGTGCTGTCTATGGTGAAACAGACAGCTACGAAAACCTCGCAATAAAACCAGTCACTTTGGATCATGCGAACTGTCCCGACCAAACTCTTGTGGCGCTTTCAAAGTCGAGTTGGGACATGGCAATTGAACTGGGTGAAAAACATGGCTATCGCAATGCACAATCCACAGTGATAGCTCCAACTGGCACCATCGGTTTAGTTATGGATTGTGATACGACCGGCATTGAGCCCGATTTCGCCTTGGTAAAGTTTAAAAAACTTGCGGGTGGTGGTTATTTTAAGATTATTAATCGCTCCGTTCCTGCAGCTTTGGCCAAACAGGGATACCGTAGTAATGAAGTTGAAGAAATAGTGAGCTATGCTGTTGGCCATGGTTCCATGGGAAATGCGCCTGGTATCAACCACACTTCATTGATAGGCCACGGCTTTGGCAAGGCCGAGATTGATAAGATTGAAGCGGCTCTGCCGTCTGCTTTCGATATTCGATTTGTGTTTAATCAGTGGACCCTCGGTGCTGATTTCTGTACGAATGTTCTCGGCGTCCCGACGGATAAAATGATGGATCCAAGTTTCGATCTGTTGACGCATTTGGGTTTCAGTCGCAAAGATATTGAGGCTGCCAATGATCATGTCTGTGGCACAATGACCCTCGAAGGTGCACCTCACTTGAAAGAGGAACATTATAGTATCTTTGACTGCGCAAATCCTTGTGGAAAAAAAGGAAAACGTTATCTCAGCGTAAATAGTCACATTTATATGATGGCTGCGGCGCAGTCGTTCATTTCTGGTGCCATTTCCAAAACTATCAATATGCCAAATGATGCGACCATCGAAGAGTGTCAGAAAGCCTATGAGTTGAGCTGGTCGCTTGGGATCAAAGCTAATGCGCTTTATCGTGATGGTTCTAAACTATCACAGCCTTTGGCGGCTTCACTCGTTGAAGATGATGAGGAAGCAGAAGAAATCTTAGCCAGTGGGTCTGCTCAGGAAAAAGCAACTGTTTTAGCAGAGAAAATTGTTGAAAAAATTGTTGTCAGAGAGATTATCCGCCGAGATCGTGAAAAAATGCCACAGCGCCGCCGCGGCTATACGCAAAAAGCGGTTGTAGGAGGCCACAAGGTTTATCTGCGTACGGGCGAATATGAGGATGGCCAGTTGGGTGAGATATTCATCGACATGCACAAAGAGGGTGCAGGCTTCCGAGCGATGATGAATAACTTTGCGATCGCGGTCTCGGTAGGTCTGCAATATGGGGTACCGCTAGATGAGTTTGTTGATGCTTTCACCTTTACCAAGTTTGAGCCAGCTGGAATGGTGCAGGGTAATGACAGTATTAAAAACGCCACTTCAATTCTTGATTATATTTTCCGAGAACTAGCGGTGTCATATCTTGATCGTACCGATCTTGCCCATGTGCCGCCAGAGGGCGCTTCATTCGATGATATTGGCCGCGGTGAATCAGAAGGTGTTTCCAACCTGCGCGCTGTTGAAGACGCTAAGGCCGCTAAGGGCATCGAGGTGCTCAAGCATATGGTTTCTACCGGCTATCATCGCAACCGTGTGCCACAAGAGTTTGTGGTTTACCAAGGGGGTCAGGCCGTTACGTCCATGGATGGTTCTGTGGCTTTGGATACATCAACCGACGCAGCTGTAGCTGTTGCAACACGGGTGCCAGAGGTTGCCGCGGCTCCCATGGTTGCGGCGATGGATCATCGGACTAAGGCAAAGATGCAGGGCTACGAAGGCGATCCCTGCGGTGAATGCGGAAACTATACCTTGGTACGCAACGGAACCTGTATGAAGTGCAATACCTGCGGGGGTACATCCGGTTGCAGTTAACAGCGAGTAGTTGCGAGGTTTGCTCGCTTTAAAGGCGTCGGACCGTCGAGTACGAAAATTAGTAGTGCAATGAAAAGATTGAAGTGCGAGACTGGGGAGCTTTGGCTCCCCGGTTTCTTATTCGCGACCATAAGCCTTTAGGCGGGCCTGAAGCTTGAATTGGTGAGGATGTCCAAGTTCCAGTGCGAATACATGCGCAAAGGTAAGAAAGAAACATTCTGCGTCTTGGTTGTCTGCTAAATTAGCAGCTTCAGTGTAGAGATCAATTAAGAGAAAATAATTATTTTCGGCGTGAGCAGCCAAGATTTCAGTATTCAAGTCTCTGCCGTCGCTAGCCACGATATGTCGATATTTTGCGTGCCACCCAGTCGTGATAGCAATGGGTCGGTTCATCCATCACCGGGCTAAACCTTCCACCGTCAAAGGTAGGTGCATATCGACCCGATTGCATGCCTTGCACCACAAAAATGTCTTCTTCAAAAACCTCTATCCACTGTTGGGTATTTTTGGATCGGCTTTTTGAATCTGTGGCATCAGATGCGTAGTAGAAATGTATATGTTCGACGGTTTTGTTATAAGCTTTTGGCTCTAATACAATCGCAAAAGCGTGATCGCGCTGCACACCGAGCAATACATTTGGATAAACGGTGATGTATTCTGCCCCTTCATTCCATTGTTCTGACAGGTTTGGAAAGTCTGGGAAGGCAGGGGAGCCATCTTCGGCTCTAAACTGCCGGTAGACCAACGTACCTTGACCAGAATATTTCCCATATTTTACAATGTTATAGTGATCTTCTAGCCGCGAATAGCTGTTTAGGCCGGGGTGGATCCATGGTAGATGGTAGCTCTCACAATAATTTTCTACCGCCAGCTTGTAGTTGGCCGTCAGTTCCAGCTTAAACTTACTTTCAGCACCACCATGAAAAATTTGACAGTCAAATTCCGACCAACGATTAATTAGATGTGCATGTACATCGGTAAAATCGGGCGCATCTCCTGAGATGTTTATAAAAACTACGTCACGCCACACCTTGCTGCGCACTTCATTGAGACTAAGTTCTTCCTTAACTATGCTGGGATGGGTGTTGTGGCCTGCGCCACCTACATGCGGAGTGCTGACTAGTTTGCCTTTGGTGGAATAGCACCAAGAATGGTATGGGCAGCGGATTGAACCTTCAATATTTTTGGCTTCACTGACTAATTGCATGCCACGGTGGCGGCAGATGTTTTCGAAGACCCTAATGTTGCCATCTCTGTCACGTAGTAACAACAACGGTATGCCCAAAAAACTTATTGGCTTTGCGTCGCCTGCGATCGGCACGTCGGCTCCTACGGCGAGACCTGCCCAAGTAGATTTCAAAACAGCCTCGGATTCCTCACTGAACACCTGTGGGTCAGTGTAATGAGCATTAGGTAGCCCGTTTGCCTTATCCACAGGACGTTGAACTGAGACGATATCGGTTGGGGTAAAGTCTTTGGCCATGAAAATCTCCACTATGTTTTAGTGGTACGCTATATTTTGAGTTTTAACTTTGCCTATCGCGACAAAACCTTCCTCACTACGACCTCTGTGGCAGCTGAATTGTAGGTTATACGTAAAAAAGGCCCACATCCAGATGCGGGCCTAGCATTGGTGAGCATAAAATTGCGTCTAGCCTCGTGACAGAGCCGCTACTCCGGTTCGTGCGATCTCGTGGAGGCCTAGGGGTCGCATCAATTCAGAAAAAGCATCGATCTTTTCTGGACTGCCCACCACCTCAAAGGTAAAACTATCTAAAGTACTATCTACTACATTCGCACGAAATACATCGGCTAAACGCAGGGCCTCTACACGTTTTTCACCCTTACCACTAACCTTAAAAAGCGATAATTCACGCTCAACAGATGGGCCCTCGACTGTTAGATCATGCACTTTATAAACCGGAATAATCCGACCTAGTTGGGCTTTGATCTGTTCAATGATTTGAGGTGTACCACTGGTAGCAATGGTAATTCGGCTAGTGTGGCCTTCATGATCCACCTCAGCCACGGTAAGGCTTTCGATATTATACCCCCGACCAGAAAATAAACCAATGACACGAGCCAATACGCCAGGTTCATTAGCGACAAGCACGGCTAAAGTATGACGCTCGATCACATCTTCATGGCTGGAACGTAGATTATAAGCAGACTTGGAGGTTGAGCCTTTGGCGATGTTTAATTTATTCATGTAATTTCTCCCTATACCAAAACCGAGCCAGCTGCATCTATTGCACCTTTTATAGCAGCATTTCCCAGTAGCATTTCGTTATGCGCTTTGCCTGATGGGATCATTGGGAAGCAGTTTTCATGTTTCTCAACCAAACAATCAAAAATAACTGGGCCATTATGGTTCAGCATCTGCATAATGGCATCGTCTAGATCACTGGGATCTGAGCATAGAATACCCTTGGCTCCAAAAGCTTCAGCCAATTTTACAAAGTCGGGCAGGGATTCTGACCAGCTTTGCGAATAGCGCTCGCCATGTAGTAACTCCTGCCACTGGCGGACCATACCAAGACGCTCATTGTTGAGAATGAATTGCTTGACCGGTAGGCCGTATTGCATGGCAGTGCCCATTTCTTGCATGTTCATCAACCAGCTTGCCTCTCCGGCGACGTTAATAACAAGACTTTCAGGATGGGCTACTTGCACGCCGATGGAGGCAGGGAATCCATAGCCCATAGTTCCCAAACCGCCAGATGTCATCCAACGATTGGGATCATTGAAACCCAAGTACTGAGCGGCCCACATCTGATGCTGACCCACTTCTGTCGTGATATAGCGATCCTGGTCTTTGGTGAGCGCCTCAAGACGCTCAAGCGCATATTGTGGCTTGATGGTCTTTATATCCGGTTTGTAATCCAAACATCGGATTTTGCGCCAAGCACCAATTTCTGACCACCAACCTTTAAGGCTTTCCGAATTGGTTTTACGGCCGCGAGCCTTCCAAACTTTGAGGAGGTCTTCCAACACATGTGCCACATCACCCACAATTGGTATATCAACGCGGATCACTTTATTGATTGACGACTGATCAATATCAATATGGGCCTTAGTTGAATCTGGGCTGAAAGCGTCTAGGCGCCCGGTAATTCTGTCGTCAAATCGCGCTCCTATGTTAATCATCAAATCGCAATCATGCATCGACATATTAGCTTCATAGAGCCCATGCATTCCCAACATACCTAACCAATTTTCACCGTTAGCTGGATAAGCACCAAGCCCCATCAGTGTTGATGTGATTGGGAAGTTAGTGGCCGCCACCAATTCACGCAATAACTGACTTGCAAGTGGTCCTGAATTAATTACGCCACCACCTGTGTAAAGAATTGGTTTTTTGGCGGTCTCCATAGCTATGACCAATTGTGTGATGGCGTCGATGTCACCTTTCACCTGTGGCTGGTAATGGGATTTCATCTTTGAAGGTCCCTGATAAATGCCATCAGCGAACTGTACATCTTTGGGTATATCAACCAAAACTGGGCCTGGCCGGCCAACGGTAGCCACGTGAAATGCTGTATGCAGAGTTGTGGCCAAGTCATTGGTGTCTTTAACCAGCCAATTATGCTTAGTGCAGGGGCGGGTAATGCCTACAGTGTCAGCCTCTTGAAAAGCGTCAGAACCGATCATAAAAGTCGGCACTTGTCCTGTCAAAACAACTAGCGGAATGCTATCCATCAGCGCATCGGTTAGGCCGGTCACGGCATTGGTGGCACCCGGGCCAGAGGTTACTAGCACAACACCCGGCTTTCCAGTGGAGCGGGCATAGCCCTCTGCTGCATGCACGGCCCCTTGTTCATGACGTACTAAAAAATGTCGAATGCTGTTTTGTTGAAAAATCTCATCGTATATTGGCAGGACCGCCCCGCCGGGATAACCAAACACAGTATCAACACCCTGATCGATCAAAGCTTGAACAACCATTTTGGCGCCTGACATTGTTTGGGTCATATTATTTCTCTTTCATTATTGCCATAAAAAAGCCCCCGGTTCGCGGGGGCGGAGTACAGAGACGTAACGCTTTTAACATAAGCGCCCCTTTTGTTGCACGATCATATTGAGGAGATTAGATTTCATGCAAATCCCTATGAACGTGTTTTTAGCCTACGAGGCCATAACAGGGGCGTCAACCAAGTTTTTTAAATTTTCTGACTAAAAAGACACGTTTCTGGGTTTTTTATTTCCTAAAATAGCCTTTTAGCGTAAGAATTGCAAATTACTGCCTGTTTTAGGTCTGTAAAATTCCATACTTTAGCATATGGTTTCTGGCAGCCAGATTTCGCTATTAATAAGGTTTCTGTAATTTGAAGGGGGTCATGAGTATTTTTACCGGGGCGTGTTTAAAGTAGTTAACTTAAAGTGCAGTGTTATGAAGTGAGCGTTAACAGATTAGTTTTAAACCAGTAAATTAACTTAAAAAAATAACAAAAACTAGTTATACTGCTTCCCATGCCTAACGCTCCTTTAATCATGTGGCAGTCTGCCGCAGATAGAAAATACAGTATGCTAAAATATTATTTTAAATCAGTTCAATTAGACCTTTTTTAAAGTTCACTTCGTTGGATTGATTGGCAATATGTTCGGATTAGTAATTTACGCCACATTTTTTCACTAGCCGGCTGTGATTATCGTGCTAGTATTTACGAATTGGTAACTACAGTTTACCAGATTGGATTGCTTGGGAGAGCCGATCCAAGTTTTAGACATAGTTCGGGAGAAAACTACATGGAACGTCGTAAATTTTTAACAGCCGCAGCTATTGGCGCTACTGGAGTTGCTTTAGCCGCTCCAGCCGTTGCTGGAAGCCACGGAAAAACAATGACAATTGTATCCACTTGGGGCCGTGACTTCCCAGGGCTTGGAACATCAGCTCAGCGGTTTGCTCGCAGGGTCGGTGAAATTTCAAATGGTGCATTAAATGTTGAGTACTTTGCAGCCGGTGAACGTGTCGGTGCTTTTGACTCATTTGACGAAGTAGCCTCCGGGAACAGTCAGGCATACATCGCAGCTGACTATTACTGGATCGGTAAGCACCCTGCGTTTGCATACTTTACATCGGTACCGTTTGGTATGTCCACTCAGGAGTGGACATCTTGGATCCGGTTTGGCGGTGGTCAGGAACTTTGGGATAAGGTCTCTGGTGGGTATGGTATCAAGGCTCTTCCAGTTGGATCTACTGGTACACAGGCCGGTGGTTGGTTTAATAAAGAGATCGAAAGCGGCGACGACTTTAAGGGTCTAAAAATGCGTATTCCAGGCCTTGGTGGAACAGTTCTTTCCAAGCTTGGTGCGTCGACTGTTTCCCTGCCAGGTGGTCAAATTTATGAAAACTTAGTTTCTGGCGCGATTGATGCGACAGAATGGGTCGGCCCATGGAATGATTACTTCATGAAGTTTTATGAAGCGACCAAATACTATTATACAGCTGGTATGCATGAACCGGGTAGCTGTTTAGCTCTCGGAATGAATGCTGAATGGTGGGCAGGTCTTAGTGACTTCGAACAAAATGTCATTCAGGCTGCGGCGGCTGAAGAGCATGCACACGCCCATGACGAAGTGATGGCTCGTAACGGAGAATTCCTGACCAAGTTGCAAGAAGAGCAGGGCGTCCAAGTCCGTCAGTTCAACGATGATGTTTGGGACGCAATGGCGGAAGGCGCGCGTGAAGTGTTTGCCGAAACACGTGACCATTCTGCCTTGGCAACTGAAGTTGATGATGCATACCAAAAAGGAATGCGTGAAATTGGTGGTATGATCGCTCAGTTTGAAGGAACATATCTAAATCAGCGAAATCGTGCTTTTGACATAGGTTAAATTTGATTTGAACCTAGAGTGCGCCAGTAGACTGGCGCACTCTATCTATTAAATGTTTCATCAAATAAAAGGTGATTAGATGACTATGCCAGATCAAATGGCAGGGGCTGGAAAGATTATGAGTTCATCCCTGTTAATCAGAGCAATATCTTGGTCCCTTTTAGCCGTGTTGGCTGCCTTTTTAATAAATAACGTATTAGAACTAAGTCTGGGCGTAGAAACCAATCTACGGTTTGATAATCCAACTCCTGTGATAGTCTATCTGATCTTGATAGCTGTTGCGGTATCATACGCGCTTAGAACGCGGCAGAGATCGCTACGTATGGACGCGGATAAGATTCACAAATTTAATGTTTATTTAGTAAGATCTCTTTTTTGGGGGATTTTTTTAGTAGGCGTAGCGGACGTCGTGGTTGCCTTCATGCGAGTTGAAGACTTTGCTGATGTTTTTTTCTGGGAGGGCGCCGGTAGAGATTTCAATAAACCGTTCTTTGTAGGAGCGTATATTCACATCCCTCTTCTTATATTGGGGTTTTTTCTTGGGGCAGTGACCCGCACCTTAGGATTTATTTGGTTAGCAATATTGATAGTGATAGCAGAATTATTGATCGTAGTTTCGCGGTTTGTATTTTCTTATGAGCAGGCATTCATGGGTGATTTAGTTCGTTATTGGTACGCCGCTCTTTTCCTATTATCTTCGGCTTATACCCTCTACGATGAGGGCCACGTGCGTGTCGACATCATATTTGCGGGAATGCGCGAGCGATCGAAAGGCATTGCAAATTTTGTTGGAACTTTATTGCTCGGGCTTACAACCTGCGGGGTGATATTAATTGTTGGAATGAATGGAAAACAATCAATTATTAACAGCCCAATTATGAATTTTGAAATTTCTCAAACGGCATCTATTGGGTTATTTGTGAAATACCAAATGGCTGGTTTTTTGGGAGTTTTTGCGATTACAATGTATATTCAGTTCGTTAGTTATCTGCTGTTCGCATGGGCTGACATAAAAGGCGAACCAGGCAAGCGCATCATGCAGCCGGTAGGGCATTGAGGTTATAATGGAATTATTTTTTCTCTTTATTCTAGTCGTTATTATGGCAATTGCGTTAGGCTCAGGCTATCCAGTAGCATTTGCCTTGCCCGGCTCTGCAGTAATCACCATTAGCCTCGCTGCGATTGCTGGTTTCTTCTTTGATGGAAATATATCTGCGTACTTTCACTCTGGAGGCCCGTTTGAGTGGTTGTCTGCTGGTGTCTTGAATTTACGTGGCGTCTATTGGGAAGTTGAACGGGATACTCTAATAGCAATCCCACTATTTATTTTCATGGGAATAATGCTGCAACGTTCAAAAATTGCCGAAGATCTACTAGTAACAATGGCACAACTTTTCGGTCGCATTCCTGGTGGTCTGGGAATCTCTGTTGTTTTCGTGGGCGCCTTATTGGCAGCGACAACCGGCATTGTTGGAGCGACAGTTGTTGCGATGGGTATGATTTCATTGCCCGCAATGCTACGAAATAATTATTCACCTTCATTGGCAACCGGAACAATTGCTGCCTCTGGCACGCTTGGACAAATAATACCTCCCTCGATTGTGTTAATCATACTTGCTGATCAACTTGCTTCCGCCGCAGATCAGGCTGGCAGCCTTCGCAAAAGCCTATACAAATCAGCCACGGGCGAATTTCAAATGCCTAGTGTTTTTGATGTGACGTCTACCAGTGCCGGTGAAATGTTCTTGGGAGCATTTGTTCCAGGTTTGCTGCTAGTGGCAATTTATATGACTTATATTTTAGTATATGCGTTTTTCAAACCGGCGGCTGCCCCAGCCGTAATCTATGATGGTAAGTTTGACAGAAAATTTTGGGGAAAAGTGTTTGTAACGCTTGTACCACCGTTATCATTAATATTCCTTGTTTTGGGTTCGATTATATCGGGTATTGCTACCGTAAACCAAGCTGGAGCCATTGGTGCCGCTGGCGCATTGGTTATGGCGGGATACCGGTTAGTAGGTTCAAATAAATGGACCTTTGTCCCTGCATACTTATGTATCTTGGGAACGTTAGTTATTGGTTATGCTCTTCAAAACTATGATATGAACATCAAAGCGGCTGATTCAGCAATGGATATGCGAGGTATCTGGATCGGTGTTATCGGAACTATTTTCATATTTTTGGGTCTAGTCTGGAGTGGAATTAGGGTGTTGAATATCGAAGATACTTTGCGTGGTGTTATGATGGAGACATCAAAAACTACTGCTCTTGTTTTTATTATTCTTCTCGGTGCTGCAATGTTAACTTCAGCATTTCGCGCTTTTGGTGGTGAGGAATTAGTCCGTGACTTTTTAAACTCATTACCTGGCGGATTTTGGGTCCAGTTTATTATAGTAATGATTGTGATATTTCTTCTTGGATTTTTCCTAGACTTTATCGAAATCGCTGTAGTCGTAGTACCAATTGTTGCGCCCATTTTACTTGCGGATCCTGGTGCTAATATCACTGCTGTCTGGCTTGGTGTTATGATTGGTTTGAATATTCAAACTTCCTTCCTCACACCACCTTTTGGGTTTGCTCTTTTTTACCTGCGCGGTGTAGCACCGGCAGTAGTCAAAACAGTTCAAATGTATCGTGGCGTTGTACCATTTATCTGTCTGCAATTAGCGGCATTAATAATTGTCGGTGGTTATCCACAACTTGTTAATTATCTGCCAAATAGATCAAACTATCTTGCCGAGACAGCGCCTCCACCACGCAATCCAAGATTCCAATTTTGTCTTGATACATTTGTGATTGATAAACTCAACAATGAAAGTGGCGCTACATTTTCTGCTATAGAGGCTGCTAAATTATTAGATACAAACGGCCTACCCAAATCACTAAAAGCGTTAATTTCAGGCTCCATTGAAAGTTCAGAACTCGCTATTTTATCTTTAACTGATATCACTACTAGTCATACTGCTGTTGTTTCGGTGGAAAATGAATTTCGTCCACGTCTTATTAAGGTCAGAGGCCTCGAAAAGAGAATACGTAAGGCGACCGAAAAAATGGACTTAGCCCAAAAAGAATTTGGGCGCTTAGAGGGTGGAAATTTCACAACAGAACGAGATATTTTACAAGTAGAAATGTCTAATTTAGAGGCTGAACTTGCCCAACTTCGATTAGAGATTCCAGTGTCTTGGAGCGCAGATTATGAGACGTTCCAAAAGCTGACTGGCGCGGAAACTACAGCTCGTAACGGATACCGCCGAGCTGCGGATGACGCCTACGAATCTGCAAAGGAAGTCGTATCAGTTTTTGTGGCAACAGAGGCTTACATAGCGTTAGAAGGCCCACTTCAGGAGTTGGGAGTAGTGATCGAAATGGCTGATTTCCCTGATGCTGAACAAGCTGTTAAGGCTATGGAGCGCATAGTGCGCGGTATTTCGGGGGCTGACGATGTCAAAAAACAACTGGGCAAGGTCAAAAAATCTCTAGGGAAACGTAAACTTAACCGTGAAAAAGCTTTAGAGGACTTTCAAAAAGTGATGAAACTCTACAAGGATCAAATCGAATGGCGTTCTGTCGCTGAAGGTGGCCTGCGTGGGGATATAGAAAGCTATGTGAACGCTCTTGGTGGGACAATTGGAATACGCCAGCAGGAGTCTCTTAACCGAGAGCAGGCTCTCTATCTTGCGTCTTGCACCGCGGTCC
>Ga0307994_1001572_pt1 | contig 13526 bp, 8 predicted proteins | sample EllFjometagen261_FD_203171 | JGI IMG/M metagenome (GOLD analysis project Ga0307994, IMG submission 203171) | Marine microbial communities from Ellis Fjord, Antarctic Ocean - #261 | ecosystem: Environmental > Aquatic > Marine > Unclassified | place: Southern Ocean | collected 2014-11-02 | reverse complement strand
TTCGCCACGCTCTAGAGCAAGCCGAGAAACGCCAACTGCGTGGTGTTGTGCTGCATAATGACGCCCAGCACTTCTCATGCGGAGTTAATTTAACGGCCTTTCGTGAATTCTTTGAAACGGAAGATTACACTGGCATGGATAATTTCCTTAATTATTTCCAACAAACCATGCATGCCATTAACACCTGTCCATTATCTGTGATTGCAGCGCCTGCTGGCATGTCCATTGGTGGTGGTTTTGAAGTAGTGTTAGCTGCTGATCATGTTATCGGACATGCCAACTCGGTGATGGGTCTGGTAGAAGCCAGTGTAGGCGTGGTTCCAGGAGGCGGTGGTTGCAAAGAGTACCTATACCGTTGGTATGAAGTGCTAGGCGACATAAAGGCAGCGGCATGGAAAGCGTTTATGATTGTAGGCTATGGCTGGACAGCAAAATCACCTATAGAAGCAACCGAACAGGCGATGCTTTACCCCGAAGATCAGTATATGATGAATCGAGATCGTTTATTGAGTGAAGCACTATCCCAGCTCGGTAAAGTCAAAAAAGCAAAACCCCGCAAACCATTACCTATGGCTGGTGAAGACACCTATCGTGAAATGATGGACTGGTTATTTGAAGCTGAAGATCAACAGAAAATCACCTCCCACGATGTGGCAGTGGGTTCAGAGCTTGCGCGCATTTTTACTGGCGGCAAAATCAAAGCCAACACAATGATGAGTGAACAGGACTTGTTTGACTCCGAACGAGAGTCTTTTTTACGCTTAGCGCGATCTAGCGATACCCAAGCACGTATTGTGAGCATGTTGGATCAAGGCGCCGCAATCAGAAACTAGTCCATTATCGGAGTGCTAACAAGTGAAACAGATTAATGTAAGTCTGTTTCACTAACATTTCAGCCAGTACTGTAAGTGTAAAGAACAGGCTAGCCATACGGGCCCTCCCCGTGTAATCTACAAGTCGAATACTAAAATACACTTTTAACTGGAGAGTTTTTGCCATGCTGAATTGGTTTGCTAACTTGAGTATCGGGAAAAAGCTGATCACTTCTTTTTTGTTAGTCGGTATCATCCCTTTCATAGCACTTGGTATGACTACCCTAGATAGTGCATCCAAAGCTTTAGAACAGCAGTCATTCAATCACCTTGAAGCTGTAGGTGGCAGTAAAAAAGCTCAAATAGAGGACTACTTCCAATCGACTAAAGACGATCTTGATCTACTCAGAGAAACACTAGAACGTGCTCTATTGTCGGACAACAATGTCGCTGAGGCATTCAACACAAACCTGACCGGTGAAGAAAAAGACTACTACAACACCTACATCGAAAAATATGGTTATTACGACCTATTTCTCATCAACCCAAACGGCTACATTTTCTATACTGCAACTAAGGAAGCTGACTATCAAACCAACCTTATGGATGGCGACTATGCTGAATCTCATCTAGGTCGATTGTTCCGTGAAGTTATTACTACTGAAGAGTTTGGCTTCGGTGATTTTGAACCCTATGCACCCAGCAATGGCGAACCTGCCAGTTTCATTGCCCAACCTATTAAAAGCGCTGACGGCAAGGTAAAGATGGTTATTGCCCTGCAAATCTCCTTAAAAGGCGTCAACAGCATCATGGGTGAGCGCTCTGGAATGGGAGAAACAGGTGAATCCTATTTGGTCGGTAATGACTATTTAATGCGATCTGACTCTTTCCTTGACCCGATCAATCATACCGTTAAAGCGTCCTTTGCCGACCCTGAATTAGGGCGCGTAGAATCAGAAGCTGTTAAAGCTGCATTTGCAGGAAAAACAGGCTCAAAAATGATCGTGAACCGTGCTGGGAAGTCTATATTATCTGCTTATACGGCAGTTAATATTTTAGGAACTGAGTGGGCTTTATTGGCCGAAATTGACAAATCTGAAGCCTTTTCAGCAATTGAAGAACTCAAAATATTGATATTAAAGGTTGGCGTAATTGGCATTATCCTTATCTTCATGTTTGCCTACTTTATATCACGATCAATAAGCCGGCCTATTCGCTCCTTGTCTGATTTGTTTGTTAAATTAGATGATTCTGGTGACTTCTCGCTACGCAATACTGACATCACTTCAACAGATGAAATCGGCCAAATGGCAGATGTGGTGAACCAACATCTTGAGTCACTACAACAAGCCATTGGTGCCGCTAATAAAGTGGTTAGTGATCTTGCCCAGGGTCAGTTTGAGCATCGTATCGAACTCGACTTCAAGGGTGATTTAGCTAAACTCAAATCAGGTGTCAACAACTCTGCAGACAGTGTAGAGAAAACTATGGACGCCCTTAAGCAAGTGCTGAACGCGATTGCTACGGGTGACTTTGGTTACCGTTTAGAAGGTATTGAGGTTGAAAGTAGCTTCCGCAACACATTAACCCGCACCATGGACACGATGGAACAGGCCATTGGTGAAATTAATCAAGTGATGAACGCAGCTGCATTAGGCGATTTTGACTTACGAGTAAACACCCCGCTTAAAGGTGATTTAGATCAACTTAAGATAGGCGTCAACAAATCCATGTCTTCCATTGCTGAAGCCCTGAGTGAAACAACCGCGATGGCAGAACAGATGGCCTACGGTAATTTAACTCAGCGTATCACTGGCCAGTACAAAGGTCGCTTAGACGAATTAAAAACGGCACTTAACAGCTCTGTTGAAAATATGGAAAAAACTGTCTCTGCGGTATTACAAGCAACGGATAGTGTGGCTTCAAACGCTAATGCAATTAGCCGTGGCTCGGACGACCTTTCTCAGCGCACCAGTGAACAAAGTGCTTCATTAGAAGAGACGTCTTCTAGTATGGAAGAAATGGCGGCTACCATTGAGCACAACACTAATCGAGCTAATGAGGCAACCACCCTAGTCACAGGAACGCAAAAAGACTCCTCCAGTGGTGTAGAGGTAGTTAACAAAGCTGTTCAAGCCATGAGCGATATCGAAGAATCTAGTAGCAAAATTGTGCCTATCATTACCTTGATTGACGGCATTGCTTTCCAGACCAATTTGCTTGCGCTTAATGCTTCTGTTGAAGCCGCCAGAGCTGGTGAGCATGGCAGAGGTTTTGCAGTAGTAGCGGGTGAGGTACGAACCCTTGCCCAAAGGGCAGCCGATGCCGCCAAGGATATCAAAGTACTTATTGAAGACAGTTCTAATAAGGTAAAAGAGGGCCGTAGTTTAGTCAATCAAACGGGCGAATCTTTATCCTCTATCAGTGAATCGATCACTAAGGTGAGTGATATCGTAACCAAAATCGCCACCGCAACTAGTGAGCAAACTACGGTAGTGAATCAAATTAATTCTGCTATAGGTCAGTTAGAAAATGTTAACCAACAAAACGTTGCGTTAGTTGAAGAGTCTTCGGCTTCTAGTTATTCGTTAAGCGACCAAACTAAAGCCCTTAAACATCAGATCTCCTTCTTTAAAGTGACCGCTTCTGGCATTAACACCCCTACTGATGTACCACTCAAATCTGCAGAAGAAGTATTTGGTAAGGAAGCTTTGGCAGAAATGACAACACCAGCATTTACAACTCGGAGTGGGCCAACTACGGACAGTGATGACGATTGGCAAGAGTTTTAATAGGATGCATGCATAAAAAAGCCGGCTGATTTGCCGGCTTTTTTATGTCAATCGTCGTTGCGACTGTAAAGGGAAGGCAGTTCTTATTTCCTGTAAATGATCAAGATTAACTCGGGCCACAGCTATACCTGGTCCTTCACCGAGTTCTACTAAAACCTCGCCCCAAGGATCAATAATCATAGAATGGCCGTAAGTTTGCCGATGATCATGCTGGCCTCCGTGAGATGCGGCTAGAATATAACACTGGGTCTCAATGGCTCGGGCACGCAATAGCGTATGCCAGTGTGCTTGGCCTGTGGTTTTAGTAAAGGCCGCACCATTGACTATAATTTGGGCCCCTAAATCTACCAGCTTTGAGTGAATTTCTGCGAAACGTAAATCATAACAAATAGTCAATCCCACCCTACCTACAGGCGTGTCGATCACCACCAGCTCATCACCTGCCTCAAAGGTGTCAGATTCACGGTAACTGCCGTGGCTGTCGGCAATGTCTACATCAAACATATGGATTTTATCGTAACGAGCTACCTCAATCCCTTCGTGGTCGTACACAAAACAGGCTGAACGTACCTTTTTAAAATCTTGTATACCCTGTTGGCAAGGTATGGTGCCACCAATAAGCCATACTTTGTTAGCCTTGGCTTGCTGTGATAACCACAAACGTAATCCACGTTTTGGTGTAGCTGCTTCTGCGCCATATGACACCATTTGAGGATCGCCAAACACGGCGAAACTCTCTGGCAGCATAATAAGCTTTGCGCCTTGCAGGCTAGCGCGTTGAATCTGTAATGCTGCTTCTAGCAAGTTGTCTTCAACATTGAGTTTACTAACAAGCTGAACCACAGCCACCGCCATGCCTAAGCCTGTTAAATTAATAGATTGATTTGACGCTAGGCTAGATTCATTCAATGGTGATGACATTTTCAATACGCTCCTGAACAGACTGTTTTTGGTAGTCTTTATCAAACATTTTTACCAATTTTACATTTGGGTTATCAAGGGAGCCCGCCACGCGGTAGCGGGCACTAGTAACGGTGGATAGCTCATCACCAATAAGTTTATTAATCACGTATATCATACTTCCCAGCTGCGGCAGGCCAGCAATTAACGCGGCTAAAGGCAGTTTATCTGCCACCGGCAAGGTGACTATCAAATTATTATCCACTTGTCGCTGATTAAAATCGATCCAACCGTCCATCGATAGGTTCAAGGTGGTCGACTTTATAGTTGAAGGTGATGCGGTGGATGCCAAACCATGATCAAAGCGATAATGGGCAGCGACACTGTCGAAGCCAAAACCTGGCTGGATAATGTCAGAAAAGTCGAGTTTAACCCGGTTCATCAGCCGACTCATGTCCAACAGAGCTAAAACTCTTAGGCCTTTGGCTGCATTTGGTGAAGAAGAGAAGCTGCCGTTCTTAAGGCGCAGGCCTAAATCTCCACTAACTTCTTTTAGCGCAAAAGCCAAGGGAGAGCGAGGCCAATCTAACTGCACCTCAATAGCAGACGTTTCAGCCACAAGCGCAGGGTTATAGCCCCAGTCTGTTAACAGACTGCTCATATCACTAGATTCAGCTCGGCCAGTGAACTGGGTGCGGTGAACTCCATCTACTTTATCCCAAATAAAATTACCTTGCAGATGGCTGTGGCGGATATAGGCATCTAAATCATGTACGTAAACTTGATCACCCTGACGCCGAACTTTAAACTCCCACTGGCCGTACGATTCACCATTCTTGACTATCTCATCGATCGATACGTCAGCGTCTACAAAGTTTTTTGGATCGATATTTTCTAATACATCAACATCCTCAGTCGTTTCGGCCTCTGGTTCTGGAAAGTTTAAATAGGCATAGTCAATGTCAACTAATAACGGAAGATCAGCGTCCACATAATCTACCTTGCCTGCTAACTGTTCTGACGTAAGGTTCAAACGCCAGGGTTCAAGCGTTAAAAATCTGCCTACATTTTCCAGCGGCTGTAAGGTTACAGTGGCTTGATCGATATCTAAGCCAAGCCAAGTGGCTCGTTTAATTTTCACATCTATTTGGGGTAATACTGAAACTACTGATTCGCTGCCTGCTTTGACCCACAATGATTTAATACGCGTTTGATAAACGTTCCACCAGGAGTCAACATCAACAGCATCTATTTGCCCACCAAGGGTCCATTGCCCCTCTTTTGCCCAATCAACCGTGCTCTGAAAAGCTGCATTTGCACCTAGTACGCTTAAGGTACTTGAGCTATCGTCCGAGCCAAGTTTAACGGCAACCTGGTGCTGATCTATGCTTGCATACCAATTTTGATCATCTTGTTGCCAATTGCCCAATAGCTGCAGTTGTTGTAACTGACTAAAAGGAACAGGCAGGTCTACGCCTGCTTTAGTCAGATCAACCTCTGCACTAAACAAAGTACACGCCGCAGTTGCTTGAGTGCACGTAGACAATCTCGCCACGAAGGGTATCGCTCCCGGAATTTCGCTTGTCCAAGGCTGGTTAAGTTTTGTTGTTAGATAATGTGGCGGAAATCGCCCTTCGAATTCCAGTGTTAAGTCACCTTGTTCCGCAGCTACGTTAACATTTGCCTCACGCAAAATTGGTTCAGGAATCTGAGACAACCATGGCTTCCCAAGATCAGCTTTAGATAAGCGTTTAAAAGTGACCCATTGGCCATCTATAAGACCGTTGCCAACAATAGGTCCAATACCTGCTTGGGCAGAACCCAACTCAACCTCAATCTCAACATGGCGTAAATCAGCCTGTAAGGGCGCCCAATACCCATTGAGATTATCACTCGATAAGTTAAGGTCGTAGGTTGCTTCTGATTGATGCCCAAAAGGTATTGCAAAACTACCTTGTATAGACACATTGCCTTGCGGTTCTAGTGCGTGCAGCCATGGTGGTAAGTTGAGATTCAACGGCAGATCTTCTGCCAAAGTGATCATCTGCGAAGCATCACCCGCTAGTTGCCCGCGTACTTTTATATAACGGCTTTTTATAGCTGCCGCTTTGTAGACAGGCACTTCAACTTGCCAACCTTTCACCGACTGGGTCATTACACCATGGTCTACAGATCCCGACACAGCGTCTACTAAAACACTTCTGTGGTTTACTGTAAGGTTAGCTTTTAATCCTTTCACCGTAGGCCACTGGGGGTGATAACTAAAGCTGGGCGCTTCTAATCGCGCGGCAATAGGCATTGTTCTTGCCCTGAGACCGGCAGTATCAGCAATCACCCCTGAAAAGCCGTTATAAATTAAAGCAGCCTCAGTCACTGTTCCAATAGGTGCCGCTGTTGTTATCCAAGCGCCCAACTTTTTACCCAGCACAATGTCTGGCAACATCCCCGGTAACTTACCTAAGTCAAGATTTTGCATCCCCAAAGCCAATTGCAGAAAGGGTTCTGAAGCTGAACCTCTACGAGGAAAAGAACCCGCCATGGTTAAATTAACATGCCCTTGATCAAGCTTGGCAACCATATTGGATGAGCTAAAGCGGTTAGCCAAGGCACCATAGTGCCAATTAAACTCACCCTGTAATCCACCAAAGTTCCATGGCACTGAAGTGAGTTTAGTGATACGTAACTGCAGACCATCCGTGTCATCAATGACCACCTTGCCACCGTAACGGTTAAGCCAAATATGGCCATTGGCCTGATTTATTTGCGGCACCCCAGACCATGTATCTATGCTCACTTGTTGCATCTTACCGGTAAACAGGAATTCCTTGCGCTCGTTACCATCTAAATGTAACTGAACCTGATGCAACCAACCTTTTGGTGAGAGTGACTGAATAGGGGTATTGATATTTACTGGTACACCTTTAATGGTGCTGAGTAATTTTTGTGTATTGGCCAAATGGATCTTAGGACTTGCTACCACCAACTGTTGATTGATTTTTTGAACTTGCAGCTCGCTCAAAGGCAAAGCGACTCCATTAACCTGTCCACTTAAAGCCTGTGCTGTAACATTCCAATCTGCTAATTTCCAGTCTAAAGCTACTGGGCCGTCTAGCTGGCTAGTTGCTCTAATATCGCCCATCAGGTCTACCTGATTGGTGGGTGTAACAAGCAGTATTTGGGCATTTTTGGCGACTAACTGAAGGTTCTTGTTGGCTTGGTAATCGAACCAATATTCGCCAGTCAAACGCAAACGGTCTGCATAAAGGGCTGATTTAACCGTCTCAAATAATGACAGCCAAGAGGCGATTTCAAGATCATTACTGCGTACATAAATTTGCGCACGCTGGATGGTTTCTTGAGGTGTAATGTCTAAAGTCACTTGGGTTTCTATGTCGTAGGCTAGTTCTTTGGTGTCTGCATCACTATGTAGGGATAAAGTAATTCGAGCTGACCCTTGAGCAGCGTTTTCTACTACATGTACCTGAGCATTTAACTTGGGGATACTAATAGGCTGGCCTTTAAAGGGCGTTAAGGTGAGAGTAACGTCGTCCAGCAACAGCTGTGGTACCTTTGATGCTACTGCCATCATTAACTCGGGGGCGGCTTGGGATTCACTTTTATTTGTGGTCTGAGGACCCCAGGTGCCATCTTCTTGCTGTCCAACATGAATGGCCAAGCCAGAGGCTTGAATATGTGATAACCGTAACCCATCCTCTTGCAGGGATCCCTGTAAATCAATACCCAAGACTAAACGCGCAAGGGCTAGACCGTTTACGGTTTCTATTCCTTCTAGACTTAACTGGAGACCTGTACCGACTAACTTAACTTGGAAAGACTCTAACTTTAGCTCTTGCCCTATAGCCTTACTAACTTCTTGCTCAACCCATTGATGGTATAGCGGGTGCTGATCGATACCCCAACGCAACCAAGATAAGCTCGCTGCCAATACAATTAACAATAGGCACAGGCCAGCAATTAACCACTGGCTGATTTTAGCGATCATTAACGCAACACCACGTCGTACTGTTCGCTACCGTACATAGGTTCTAACCGTAACGAAATAGTCTTACCTATGAACTCTTCCAGCTCTGCTAAACGGTGTGCTTCTTCATCTAAAAGTTGATCAATAACAGCTTGTGACGCAAGCACCAAATAGGTATTCGTGTCGTAAGCCCTGTGGGCCCGCAGTATTTCTCGAAATATTTCGTAGCAGATGGTTTCTGGCGTTTTATTGGTGCCAGTGCCTTCGCACGAAGAACACGGCTCGCATAACAGCTGTTCTAAACTTTCCCGGGTCCGTTTGCGTGTCATTTGTATCAAGCCCAGGTCTGACACTGTAAGCACTTTAGTTTTAACATGATCTTTAGCTAAGGCACGGTCTAAGGTTCGAGCGACTTGCCGTTGATGCTCTAGGTCGTGCATATCGATAAAGTCTAAAATGATAATGCCGCCAAGATTACGCAGTCGAAGCTGTCTACCTACCGCTGTTGCCGCTTCAAGGTTGGTCTTAAATATGGTTTCTTCTAGATTCCGGTGGCCTACATAGGCCCCCGTGTTTACATCCACCGTGGTCATCGCTTCGGTTTGGTCAACAATAATATAACCACCTGATTTCAACGGTACTTTACGCCCAAGCGCTTTTTGAATTTCATCTTCTACATTGTAGAGATCAAAAATAGGGCGCTCACCAGGATAATGCTCTAACTTGGAGGCCATATCTGGCACCAATTGATCTACAAATTCAGTCACTTTTTGATAGGTTTCTTTGGAGTCGATACGAATCTTCTCAATCTGCGGATGAGCAATGTCTCTCAAGGTACGAAGCGCAAGGGGTAGATCTTGATAGATTATTTGAGGGGCTTTACCAGTAGCAATTTGTTGGCTCACCTGACGCCATAGACGCCGCAGGAAGTCGACATCCTGCTGAAGGCTTTGTTCACTAGCACCTTCAGCTACAGTGCGAACAATAACACCCTCCTTGGTAAACTCAGAGGGTTCCTTACTTAACTCTGTAGGGTGGGCTAAATAACTTTCTAGACAGTGTTTAAGGCGCTGTTTTTCTGTTTCATCTTCGATACGTTGAGATATACCCACATGGTCACTCCCAGGCAAGTAGACCAGGTATCGTGACGGAATAGATATTTGGGTGGTAAGGCGGGCCCCTTTAGTGCTAATAGGATCTTTTAGCACTTGTACTAGCAAGCTTTGGCCTTCTCTTACTAGCTGTGAGATGTCATCTGAATCTGGCTGGCCATTTTTTGGTTCAATATTTGCCACATGAATAAAGCCTGCACGCTCTAAACCAATTTCTATAAAAGCAGCCTGCATGCCAGGTAAAACACGAACAACCTTACCCAGATAGATATTTCCCACAATGCCGCGATGGTCATTACGCTCTATATGAACTTCTTGTAACATACCATTTTCAATCACTGCCACTCGGGTTTCCATGGGGCTGAAATTGATGAGAATTTCTTCGTTCATTTTGAGCACATATCCCTTACCTTAAGCCACTTTAAACGCTCGACGAACACCGCGTAACACGACAAACAACCACAGCCAAAGCAAACCACTTACTGGCGCAGGCAATAAAAACCAAAATCCGCTGCTAGCGTTGCTGCCAATACCTTGAAACCAATAACTGATGCATTGATTAATAGCCACCAAGAAAAATACCACAAAGGCCTGTTGCCACGCACGGTACATCCGCAAACGACGATACATTAGCATAGCAAAAAAAGTCACTACCACCATGGCTAAGGCATTCACCCCTAGATGATTACCCTGCAATAGATCAAGTAACAGTCCCAATATAAATGCCCAGCCTAGCCCAAACCGATGGGGCAAGGCGATCACCCAGTAAAGGAACACGATTAGAACCCACTCAGGCCAACCCCACTGCACCCACTCAAGCATAGGTAAAGCGCTTAACATAAAGGCAATAAGCAAGGTTACAATAGGTACCCACAAGTTATGGGCAGCTTGAATAACCATCAGTTACCCCCTTGTTGAGCTATATTTTGCTGTTGCGGTGTTCCGATCAACAGTAGATGGCGAGAGCGATCTAGTTGAGCCGTTGGTTTAGCCAATACCTTAGCAAAGTCTTGTCCTGCAAAATGTTGCACCTCAATCACTTGTGCTACAGGGTACCCCTTAGGGAACCGCAAGCCTAACCCTGAACTGACTAATACATCGCCTACTTCAATATCAGCTGTGTCTGAGAGGTCTTGTAATTCTAGGTAATTATATTGCCCCAGGCCGTATGCCACGGAACGCAACCCATTGCGGTTCACCTGCACAGGGATGGCATGATCTGCATCAGTAATTAATAGTACTCTACTGGTAAAGGCCGAGGTAGAAGTGATTTGCCCCATGACCCCGGTGGCATCAAGCACGGGTTGGCCCACAAAAGCACCACTTTTGAAACCATTATTAATAATGACTTGATGGGTAAATGGATCTGAATTAATACCAATAAGTTCACTTACAATAACTTTTTCGTCTAGCTGTTCACTGCTATTAAGCAAATCGCGCAAGCGAAAGTTTTCTACAGTGAGTGCTGCTAGTTTCTGCACTCGCCTTTCAGCGAGTAAAGTTTGGGCTCGTAACTGTTTGTTTTCGGCGATCAGCTCATCTCGAACCTGTAACCTTTCGTCCAACCAAGTCCAGGAGTGTTGAGGTACATCAACCAACCACTGCACGGGCGTCACGGCCAATGAGAGCCAACCACGAATCCGCTGCATTTGATCAAACTGGTAGTCAGCAATAATTAAACTAATACTGATCAAGCCGTAAATAATGAATTTTTTAACGGTAGATCGGCCTTTAAACAAAGGATCAATAACAAGTCTCCTAGCGATCCAATCGCCCTTAAGCAAAAACGGCAGAGTGGCTTAAATGTTGCTTAAGCTACTCTGCCGTTGTTTTATTCGTAATGGAAGAGTTTACTCTCTGGCCAGCAAATCAAAGGTGCTATCGTCAAGCATCTGTAGAACCCTGCCGCCTCCACGAGCCACACAGGTTAAGGGATCTTCTGCAACGATAACGGGCAAACCTGTTTCTTCACTAATTAAGCGATCTATATCACGCAGTAATGCGCCACCACCTGTAAGAACAATGCCACTTTCAGCAATATCGGAAGCTAGCTCCGGTGGTGAATGCTCTAAGGCACTCTTAACTGACTGAACAATAGTGGATAGCGGCTCTTGCAAAGCCTCCATGATTTCGTTGCAGTTAAGCGTAAAGCTACGTGGAATACCTTCGGCTAGGTTGCGGCCTCTTACGTCAATCTCTAAAACCTCAGAGCTTGGGTAGGCTGAACCAATTTCTTGCTTAATACGCTCTGCAGTAGCTTCACCAATAAGGGATCCATAGTTACGCCTCACATAGGCAATGATTGCTTCGTCAAAGCGGTCACCACCGACGCGCACTGATTCTGAATAAACCACGCCGTTGAGGGAGATAATAGCGATTTCAGTGGTACCGCCACCGATATCCACCACCATCGAGCCACTCGCTTGTTCCACAGGTAAGCCAGCACCAATAGCGGCCGCCATAGGCTCTTCTATTAAGTACACTTCTCGCGCACCTGCACCCATAGCAGATTCTTTGATGGCACGGCGCTCAACTTGAGTAGATTTACACGGCACACATACCAAAACCCTAGGACTAGGTGTCATCCAACTGTTTTCATGTACTTTGTGGATAAAGTGCTGCAACATTTTTTCCGTCACGTGGAAATCTGCAATTACACCGTCTTTTAAAGGGCGAATAGCAGTAATGTTGCCAGGTGTGCGACCCAACATACGTTTAGCATCAGCACCTACTGCAGCGACACTTTTTTGGTTGCCATGAGTACGAATCGCAACTACAGAGGGTTCGTTCAGAACGATGTCTTTGTCGCGTACGTAAATGAGAGTATTAGCGGTGCCTAGATCGATGGATAGGTCGCTAGAAAATAGGCCGCGGATTTTTTTAAACATGCTGATTTATTGGCTCTAATCGGAGAATAATGGCGATCTACATAAACCGCTGCTACTAAGAGTTAAATATTAACAATCAAGGGACGTTTGAGCAAGGTTAATCCGTTTTCCAACGGCTCAATTTATGCTAAATTAGACCCCTTTTTTGCTGCTTATACATTTGTGGCAAAATAACCTAATATTCTGCTTCAATTTGGCAGCCTAATTTTCAATATTATTTTGAGTGTCTTTGGACTAAAAAGTTCAACTTCTGCTCAGGTGATTAAATACAGCCTAAATCGAGAACATTATGGCCTTAGAAAACGCCGACATCGAAAAAATCGCAGTTCTTGCTCGTTTGCAAGTGTCCCATAGCGAAACCAACGATTACGCCAACAGCATTTCCAGCATTTTGTCCCTCATGGATCAGATGCAACTGGTTGATACTGAAGGAGTAGAGCCCCTGTCCAACCCTCACGATGGAACCCAACGCCTGCGTAAAGATAAAGTCACTTGTGACAACCAGCGTGAAGCCTTTATCGCTATTGCACCTGCTACAGAAGACGGCTTGTACCTTGTGCCTAAAGTACTTGATTAACGTATTAGATTAACGCATTAGATTAACAAAGCGACAGCATACCCATGACCAACAAAACCCTAGTTCAAATTGCTAAGGATTTGGCCGCTGGAGAATACTCCAGCCGCGAAATCACTCAAGACATCATTGCTGACATTAAAGCCCGCGATGCAATCTACAACAGCTTCATTAGCGTGTCAGAAGACCTTGCTTTATCCCAAGCAGATGCTGCTGATGCACGCATTAAAGTAGGCAACGTAGATATACTCACTGGGGTTCCTTTTGCCCACAAAGATCTGTTCTGCACCCAAGGTCACACCACCACAGCCGCCTCTAAAATGTTAGCCAACTTTGTGCCACCATACGAATCTACCGTAGGCCAACGCTTGTTATCTGCTGGAGCCGTATGTGTTGGCAAGACCAACATGGATGAATTTGCCATGGGTTCTTCTAACGAGAGTAGTTTTTTTGGTGCTGTTAAAAA
>Ga0307994_1001570_pt1 | contig 13543 bp, 11 predicted proteins | sample EllFjometagen261_FD_203171 | JGI IMG/M metagenome (GOLD analysis project Ga0307994, IMG submission 203171) | Marine microbial communities from Ellis Fjord, Antarctic Ocean - #261 | ecosystem: Environmental > Aquatic > Marine > Unclassified | place: Southern Ocean | collected 2014-11-02 | reverse complement strand
CAAAGGCGCTATTGATAGACCACCAGCAAATGCCCCAAAACGGAATACCCGCTAACAACAAAAAGGCTGTCATAAGCTTGTAACGAATGGAAAGATTCTTAAACCAAGTGACCATGCACTGCTCCCAAGAACACATTATTATGTTTTATTATGCCTGCTTATTAAACTCAATTGCTAGCTTCATTACAACTACAGTTTATGTACTAGTAGCAGCTACAATAATTCTCGTATACCCTGTTTTATAATATCAGTTAGCCAACACCACTCTAGGAGCAACATGAAAATATATCAGGCCTTAAAAAAGGCAATTGAGGCGGGTGATCACGAACAGATAATGAACTTTTATCATGAGGATTTTGAATTCATCAGGCACCAAACAGGCACCACAATGAATAAAACCGAGTTTGCATCGATGATTTCTAATTTCAACAGCAGTGCTAACACCAGTTCAGCAATGGCGCGCTGCATCTATGAAAATGATGACATTATAGTGGACCACTCCGTGTCCCGCTTTCCCGATGGTTCAAGGGAGTCTCTCATCCGTGTGCGTATGATTGAAGATGGTAAAATTATACGTATGGAAACAGGCGCTACGAAGATGAGCACCTAACCATTGAGCTAGCGAGAGCTTGACCTTACTTTATCTCCTGCATATACCCCTATTAGGGTTTTACAAAGCTTTTATTCAGCAGAATAGTCCCTTATTAGACGTTAATAGATGTTAGAGCGGTCATTGGGTTTACTGACCCAAATAGAGTTTACCGCCAATCACACCAACTAGCCTCCTTATTTACCAAAAGACACTTGACTAGCATGTAACAATTGTTACAATATACGAATCAATCAATTTATATTAACTTGGGCATAAAACCATGAAGAACACTAAAGTAATTACTATCGACACTGCCGTGGATAAAGTTTGGGATGTATTCGCCCACGATTTCGATAACGCCTACAAATGGATGGCCTCAATCCCAAAGTCATTTGGCCAAGATAATGGTAAAAAATACGCAGGTTCATCCTCTGCTGGACGAGTATGCGAGCTGGGTGGCCCAAATGGCATAAAAGCAAGGGAGTCATTTCTCGCCTACGATGAAGATAAAAAGACCTGCACGGTGCTTATTGAATTTCTAAATACGCCATTTGGTTTCCCACTGGTTCAAAACGTAGCGGAATTTTCACTCATCGAGCAAGGAGAAAATCAATCAGTTGTAACTTTTTCGGTAACATCTACTTTAAAACCATTAGCCTTTGTTATCTACCCGATCATCAAATTCGGCTTTGGATTTTTCGTCAAGCAAATTGTAGAAGAACTCAAATTCTACGTTGAAACCGGAACACCCCACCCTCGTAAAGTTAAAGCTCTCAACAAAGCAAGCTAGCCAACAATGGGTAAAAATGACTCCAATTCCACAAAAGAAAGGCTCCTATCTTCAGGGGCTCTTTTAATTTGTGAAAAAGGTTACGCTGGTGTATCGGTAAGGGAAATATGTGCCCATGCCGATACCAGCATGAACATGATTCATCATTATTTTGACAATAAAGAAGGCTTACTTAATGCAATCTCTGATGCCTACGGTGAAAATGTTTTTGCATTTCCGCTAAAACTTTTATCAAAAGAACCAAAGTCTAAAAGCGATTTCATTTCCAGAATCGAGCTTGTTTTTGAGACAACACTCGAAGCCTGCATTGAAAATAGACTCTTCCTGATGATTACCATCAGAGAGCATCAAACCCCCAGCGCTTTGTTCGAATACATGACTGGATTCAAAGCATTTATAGATATTGGTATTGACAAAGGTTTTGCCAGAAAAGAGCTGGATTCGGCAATGATCACCGGTTTCATACTGGATAGAATCGTCAACCAAGTTCAATTTTCACCTTGGGTAAACGATGAATTTGGCACCGACATCTTAAACGACCAAAACTATCTAAAGCGCTGGTCTCAATCTAATGTCGATGTTTTTATCAACGGCATCGCTAACTAATACTATAATCGTGAGTGTTCAGCTCCATTAGATCAGATGGGCTAGTATGTCTATGCACTTGGCGAAAATTGAGCTGTGATGGATATGTAATTTGACCTCTCTAAGGAAACATTTGCCAAACAAGGCTAGCAAAGAGTATTCTTTGATCGCATAACTGGTTGTGCATTACAGCTAAAACTTAAAAAATTAAGCCACATAGCTTGCACAGATTCTATATTTTATCGGAGTCCCAATGGACCTTAAATGGCTCGAAGACTTTATAAGCCTAACAGAGACCGGCAACTTCTCTCGCACTGCCCAAGTTAGAAATACAACCCAGTCGGCCCTTAGCCGGCGCATGCAATCTTTAGAAGAATGGGCCGGCGTAAGCCTTATCGACCGGCGAAACCAGCCCATATGCCTTACTGTTTCTGGCAAAGTTTTTTTTCGCTACGCTGAGGAAATAGTCAAGCAAGCCTACCTAGCCAAAGCCGAATCCCACACCTACGGCGGGCAATTTGATGCACCAATTACTTTTATAATGCAGTACTCGATTTCCCGGTCCTTTTTTTCGCGCTGGTTAGCGAAAATCGAAACCGAATTAGAACCTTTTAATGTGAAAGTGTGTGTAGACAATCGCAATGCTTGCATCAACGAACTAGAAAGCGAAAATGCAGATTTTATGTTGCTATATGACCATAGCTCCTTGCCCGCAAGCTACTCACCAACCTCTTCCATGCTCAAAACTCACGTAGGTCAAACCAAGGCGCTGCCTGTCTCAATACCAAATAGCCAGGGTGGCCCGAAATTTCAATTACCTGGTAGTGCTGACAATCCACTACCCTTCCTTCGTTTCAGTGCAGAAGCGACAATAGGCAGTTTAGTTGAAGTTTCTATAGCCAGTATGGCTCAAAAATCTCACTTGAGCACATGTTATGAATCAGCCAATGCCGATTGTTTACTAGAAGCTGCCTTGGCAGGAAAGGGCCTTGCCATGCTGCCTTATTGCATTGCTAAGAACGACCTTGATGCCGGCAACTTAGTCTATGCAGGTGATAGCTCCACGGGCCACGGCGCAATTGAAAACACCAACATTATGATGTGCCGACGGCGCAACCCAATGGACGCTAAACGAGAAGAATTGTGGCGCATTGCACTAAAGACAAGTCTGATGGATGAAATATAGACCTATAGGCGTCTCCATTAAGCTATGCGTTTTTGGCATAACTATCTGAAAAATGAGCATTGCCAATTTAGTGACTTAAGACGTATCCTCGAAAGTACCAACATGCATCCACTCCTTTATGGCATTCATGCTGGCCTCTACAGAACAATAATTAAAAAAGGATAAGAATGTATGAAAACCAACTTTAAGTCCCTGCTCAAAGTCAGCATTATTGTTGCTGCTACTAGCGCCATGGGGTTCAGTATTGCAGCACAAGCCAATGCCAATAAAGGCGGTGTACTTAGCTGGCTCACCAGCGCTAGCCCAGGGCACTTTAACTCCGCAATTCGTTCTGGCACTGCAACTGGTCAGCCAGCAGCGCAAATTTTTGCTAGTCCTTTACGCTACGATGCTGAATGGAATCCACAGCCTTATCTCGCAAAAAGTTGGAAGCTATCCGATGACGGTCGCAGTCTGACTTTAAATTTGGTGGATAATGCCACCTTCCACGACGGCCAGCCAGTGACATCGGCAGACGTTGCCTTTTCGCTGATGCTAGTGAAAGCAAACCACCCTTTTAAAACCATGTTTGATCCAGTAACCGCTGTCGATACTCCTGATGCGCACACTGCGATCATTCGAATGGATCAATCGCATCCGGCTATTTTATTAGCCATGTCGCCGGGTTTATTGCCTATTTTACCGAAGCACATATATGGCGATGGTCAAGACATCAAGACTCACCCAGCTAATAACCAGCCTGTAGGTTCAGGTCCTTTCAAGTTTGTGGAATACAAAGCTGGTGAACACATCATCTTGGAAAGGTATGAAGATTTCTTTATTGAAGGCCGTCCTTATCTTGACAAAATTGTCATGCGTATCATCAAAGATGGAGCAAACAGAACTATCTCCATGGAACGTGGCGAGGGTCACTTATTGACTTTTGAAGACCGTGCTCGTGATATCAATCGTATGTCCAAATCGGATTCGTTGGTAATAACAGATCAAGGTTACGCTGCTATTGGACCACTAACTTGGTTAGCGTTTAATACTACTCGCGCACCACTGGATAATAAAGCTGTACGCCAAGCTATCAGCTACGCTGTGGACAAGGACTTTATTATTAATGCCCTAATGCTAGGCAAAGGTTCCCATTCAAATGGCCCCGTGGCACCAGGCAGTCCTTATACCGCCTCAAACGTCGAAACCTATGGCTTGGATCTTGACAAAGCCAATGCCTTATTAGACGCTGCTGGCTTTGCAAAAGGTGATGATGGCTATCGTTTTTCTCTAGAAGTGGACTTTATTCCAGGCTTACCTTTGCTTAAAGCGGTTGCAGAATATCTCCGCCCACAGCTTAAAAAGGTTGGCATTAAAGTGACTCCTCGTCCGTCTCCTGATTTTCCTACATGGGCTAAACGAGTGGGTGGCCATGATTTTGATATGACAGTAGACGTTGTATTCAACTGGGGAGATCCTGTTATTGGAGTACACCGTACTTACCTATCGGAAAACATCCGTAAAGGCGTGATCTGGTCCAATACACAAAGTTATAGTAATGCTCAGGTTGATGCCCTATTAGAACAAGCAGGTAAGGAAACTGACTCGGCAAAACGCATAGCGCTTTACCAGGAGTTCCAGAAAATTGTGGTCGATGATGCACCTATCAGCTTCATTACAACAATGCCTTATCACACTGTTTACAATAAGGACCTACGCAACCTACCAACCACTATCTGGGGTGCTATGTCACCGCTAGATGAAGTTTACTGGGATAAACAGTAAGCCTCCGTTCAGGGTGACGCTCAAGCTCACCCTATATGTGGGGCAATTCTGCCCCACCTTTTCACCCACGTACAACCATAGGTGTTGTTGATGCCTCGTATAAAATCCATAGCTAAGCGCAGCTTGAACATTGTTGTATTATTATCCGCAGTGCTTATTCTGAACTTTTTTTTACTGCATTTGGCCCCTGGTGATCCTGCAGAAGTTATTGCTGGCGACATGGGCGGAGCAACTCTAGAATTACTCGCAGAGATTCGTACTCTTTATGGCCTTGACCTACCACTGCATGAACAACTAGGAAATTATCTATCTCGTGTCATACAAGGTGACTTGGGATATTCGTACTCCTACAATTTGCCGGTAACCGAGTTAATTCTTGGGCGCTTGTTTCCCACTTTATTGCTAGTGTTATCTGCAATGTTTCTCTCAATTACGGTGGGCACCTTAATGGGGGTCTTATCTGCTCGAAAGCCTAATAGTCTTTTTAGCCATGTACTCACTTTTGTCTCCCTAGCAGGCTATTCAGCCCCGGTATTTTGGTCCGGTATTATGCTGCTCATTGTATTCGCGTCCATTTGGCCCATCTTTCCTGTATCTGGCATGCAAGACATTTTTCGCGACCCAGGCATAATCAACAATATTCTCGATATAGCGGTGCACTTGGTATTACCAGTGATCACCTTATCCATGATATATCTAGCGCAATATAGTCGATTGAGCCGAGTTAGTATGATGGATGTTTTGGGGTCAGATTATATTCGTACAGCTCGTGCCAAAGGACTAAGCGAAACCACGGTGTTATTCAAACACGCCCTGCGCAACGCAGCATTACCTGTCATCACCATGGCTGGCTTGCAGTTCAGCAACCTGTTTGCTGGGGCCGTATTGGTGGAAACTGTATTCAATTGGCCGGGTATGGGTAGCCTTGCGTTCGAAAGTATTTTGCGACGCGATAGCCCTACAATGCTGGGAATTCTATTTTTCTCCTCTCTCATCGTGATTATGGCTAACTTACTAACCGATTTTGCCTATGGGTTGGTCGACCCCCGCATCCAAAAGAAGGATTAATCCGATGCGCTCTCGCTCGTCTAAAAATATGCCCGTGGAATACTCCAGTCCTGCCGCCGATGCCATGCGTATGTTTTATGCAAACAAATCTGCCCTTATTGGACTAGTTCTACTCGTTAGCATCATTTCCTTAAGCCTTCTTGGGCCTCTTCTGATTGCAGCTGATCCCTTCGATATGGTGTGGGCTCCATTAACTGCGCCTGGTGAAAGTGAATATATTTTGGGTACCGACTATTTAGGCCGAGATATTCTCATCGGTATTATTTACGGTGGCCAAGCCACCTTAGCAGTTGCAGCTACTGCAGCACTAATATCCGTCACCATAGGCATCACCATTGGAGCACTTGCCGGTTTCTATGGCGGTTGGGTCGCAACGGTATTGATAAGTATTACAGAATTTTTTCAAGTATTACCTGCTCTATTATTAGCGATGGTATTAATCACGTTATTTTCTCCTTCTTTGGGAGTGATCGCATTCGCTATTGGTGTGGTGAGCTGGACCCCCATGGCTCGCCTTACTCGTGCAGAATTTTTGCGCATCAAAGAACTTGAATTTGTGAAAGCGGCTCGATCCATCAGTGCGTCAAACACGCGTATTATCCTGAGGGTTATCCTCCCTAACGCTATGGCACCTCTTATCGTAATGACAGCGTTGAATATTGGTGTCGCTATCCTGTTTGAAGCTGGATTGAGTTTTTTGGGATTAGGCGATCCAAGCCAGATGAGCTGGGGAATGATGATAGGTTCTAGCCGTGAGTACATTCTTGATGCCTGGTGGCCAGTCACATTCCCTGGGATCATGATTTTCCTTACAGTGCTGGCTGTCAGTTTGGTTGGAGACGGTCTTAACGATGCATTTAACCCTAAACTTCGAGCCAGATAGCACCATGACAAGTATGCATAAAGATACCCTGTTAGAAATTAGAAACCTATACGTGAAATTTGGCACTATGGCCGCGGTTCAAGATTTTAACTTAACATTAAAGGCTGGTGAAACTCATGCTTTGGTGGGTGAGTCTGGCTCTGGAAAATCGGTCACTGCAATGGCCATCTTACGTCTGATTGAAATGGGCACTCAAGGGGAAATTACGTCAGGTGAGGTGTTGTTTCGTTGCCCCGACGGCCAAGTAATTGATTTACTCAAACAAACTGAAGCGCAAATGCGGAGCATTCGGGGTAACCAAATATCCATGATATTTCAGGAACCACTCACCAGCCTAAACCCCGTGCTCACTATAGGTGATCAAATAGCCGAACCTCTAATACTGCATCAGAAAATGTCACGTCAACAGGCGCGAGAGGAAAGTCTAAATTTATTGCAGCAAATGCGTATTTCTGAGGCAGAAAAGCGTTTGTCTGAATACCCTCATCAGCTGTCTGGGGGCATGCGCCAGCGCGTAATGATTGCCATGGCTATGGCCTGCCGCCCACAAATATTGATTGCTGATGAACCCACTACTGCGCTTGACGTAACCATCCAAGCTCAAGTGTTAGAACTAATCAAAGAATTAAAAAACAAATACAACACTGCAGTACTAATGATTACCCACGACATGGGCGTGGTGGCTGAGGTCGCTGACCAAGTTAGTGTTATGCACCTATCAAAGCTAGTTGAAACGGGCAATGTTCATCAAATATTCAATCAACCTCAAGAGAGCTATACTCAAGCCTTATTGAGTTCGGTACCCAAACTTGGAGCTACTGCCGATTTCGACTTACCAAAAATGTTTGAATTAGCTGGAAAACCTATAGAGGACAATTTAAAGCCCCAAAAACGTCCTGATTACCAAGCGACTCCAGTATTACAAATACAAAATTTAGTGAAGTATTTCCCAGTAAGGCAAGGCCGGGTGCACGCCCTTGAAAAAGTATCCTTAGACTTAGCCCCAGGAGAAACCTTGGCTATTGTTGGTGAAAGTGGTTGTGGTAAATCCACCCTTGGTAATTTATGTTGCCGCTTACTGGAGTCTGATCAAGGCAGCATACATCTAAATGGTATCGACATATCACACCTAAATCAAAGCCAGTTACGCCCTCACCGCAAACATATACAAATGATCTTTCAGGACCCATACGCTAGCCTTGACCCCCAGCGTAGGGTTGGTGATTCAGTAGCAGAGCCTTTAGTCATAGAAGGTAAACTGCGCCCCCATGAGATTAAACAACGGGTGAGCGAACTATTTGTTCGAGTGGGTTTAGATGCGGAACAAATGGAGCGTTATCCTCATCAGTTCTCTGGTGGTCAACGCCAACGTATATGCATTGCGAGAGCACTAACCCTTAATCCTAAAGTAGTCGTGGCCGATGAATCCGTATCGGCCCTAGATGTCTCAGTACAGGCTCAGGTAATCAACCTGATGATTGAATTGCAGCAGGACTTAGGGTTGTCCTACCTGTTCATTTCTCACGACATGGCTGTGGTGGAACGAGTCAGCCACCGAGTAGCCGTGATGTATCTCGGCCAAATTGTCGAAATAGGCTCTAGACAGGCTATATTCAACAGTCCACAGCATTCCTACACCAAAAAGCTGTTGTCTGCGGTACCTATCTCGGACCCAAGTCGGCGCACTGTCGATAGAGCGCTAATTGAAGGCGAAGTACCCAGCCCGATTCATAATTTGGACTACACACCCATACACTTACAGTTTCGACAAGTGAAAGACAACCACTACGTGGCCATTGAAGATTGAGATCAATACTATGAGTAATATAACCGTATTTACTGCACGTGAAATTATCACCATGAACCCTAGCCAGCCGGAGGCCCACGCCATTGCCGTGCGTGATGGCCGCATTTTGGCAGTGGGTAGTCTTGAAGACGCCGCCGCTTGGGGCGATTACCAGCTCAACACACAGTTTGCCGACCAGGTTATCATGCCAGGTCTAGTGGAAGGTCACAGTCACGTGATGCAAGGCACTCTGTGGCACTTTCCTTATCTGGGTTATTTTGACCGTACTGGGCCAGATGGCAAACTCTGGTCTGGACTAGCATCGATCGATGCTGTAGTCGACGCCCTGTGCGTCTTTGAACAGCAAATGACAAACCCAAATGAACCTCTATTTGCCTGGGGTTTTGACCCCATTTATTTTGGTGGAACGCGCATGGTGCTCGAACACTTAGACCGGGTCTCTAGCACCCGCCCTATTATGATCTTGCACTCCAATGGCCACTTGGCCAATACCAACAGGGTATTGCTTGAACGGGCAGGTATCGACAAAGACACTCAAGTTGAAGGCATTCTAAAAGATAGTCACGGTAAACCAACCGGGGAACTTCAGGAGTTTGCGGCCCTGTATTTTGGTTACGCTATTGCTGGTGACGCCTATCACTTGGCCTCTGAGGCTCCTTCTTCGCTGTGGAACTTTGCCTATTCCGCCCAACTTGCTGGCGTGACCACTGCCACCGACTTGTATAACGAGGTATCCGACGCCACTTTAACCACATTCCAACAGGTCTCCAGCGAAAGTAACTTTCCTATTCGCCTGGTCAGCGCCCTCACTGGTACAGGTATAGACCCTCAACAAGGCATTGAAAAACTGCATAAACTAACCCCCTTGAGCCAGGAAAATCTCAAATTTGGTATAGTCAAGTTATTTGCCGATGGGTCGATCCAGGGACTTACTGGCCGTTTACGCTGGCCAGGTTACTACAATGGTGCCGAAAACGGCATCTGGGTGACGGCCCCAGAGCAACTTGAAGAACAGATTTTGGCATATCACCAAGCTGGCTTTCAATTACATATCCATACCAATGGTGACGAAGCCATACAGGTTGCCTTAGACGCTCTGGAAAAAACCCTGCAATTACACCCGCGGCCTAACCACCGGCACACATTACAACACTGCCAAATGCCTGATCGTGCCCAACTTAAGCGTATGGCAACCCTAGGACTATGTGCCAATATGTTCTCTAACCACCTTTATTATTGGGGTGATGTGCATTACCAACAAACCATGGGACCCGACCGTTCGTGTCGAATGGACCCGGTGGCATCTGCCATACGGGAGGGAGTTGCTGTAGCGATTCATTCCGATGCTCCAGTCACCCCAATAGGCCCATTGTTTACTGCCTGGTGTGCAGTTAATCGACAAACTGCAAGCGGCCGTATTTTGGGCAGCAGTGAATGTATTAGCGTAGCGCAGGCTCTTCATGCTATTACCTTGGGGGCAGCCTATACTCTGCACATGGATCAAGACATAGGCAGCATCGAAGTAGGTAAATGGGCCGACTTTACCGTGCTTGCTGACAACCCTCTTACCACCGACCCAAGTAAGCTTAAGGATATTCCCATCCTTAATACAGTGTTGGGCGGCAAAGTCACCCAAACCAAAGACCTGTAAGATATGGCCAAAGCTATTAACTTAACCGTGTTGGGTGGTTTTCTGGGCGCTGGAAAAACCACTTTCATTAACCAAATTTTGAGCCAGAACAGTCTCCACAACTTAGCTATCTTGGTGAATGATTTCGGCAAGATTAACATCGACGCTCAGTTGATTCGCCATCAGTCCGACGAAGTGATCGAGCTCGCCAATGGCTGCATCTGCTGCAGCATTGGTGATAGCCTTACCCGTACTTTGATCGACCTTAAACGCCGTCCAATACCGCCAGAGCACCTAATTATTGAAGCCAGCGGCGTAGCCAACCCGTTAAAAATTGCCCAACTAGGCATGGCTGGTAATGATTACGCTTTAGATGGTATTTTGGTCATGGCCGATGCAGAAACCCTAGAGCAGCAACTCCTTGATCAGTACGTTGGTAGCACAGTAGAGCGCCAACTAGCCGCTGCCGATCTAATCTTGCTTAATAAGTGTGACCTGGTCAGCCCAGAGGCTCAACAGAAGTTACTAAAGTCACTGACTCGCCAATACCCAAAAACTCCTGTACTGCCTAGCCAAAAAGGGGCTATGCCTACCAAATTACTGGTAAATCTCAGCTCACGAACCCAGTCTTTTGAAACTCAAAAATCCACCACATATACGCCCATTCATAGCGCAGAGGACCAACATGAACTACTGTTTGATCGCTTCAGCTTTACCAGCCCATTAGCCTTCAAAGAAGAGCCATTCAAGTACTGGTTGCAGCAATTGCCTAGCAGCATTTTACGCGTCAAAGGCTTGATATACTTGGCAGGTCATTCAGATGATAGTTACTTGGTGCAAAAAGTAGGTGCCCGCTGGACCCTGAAGGAAAGTATCCCCTGGGGCAAGCAAGCGGCACAAACCCAATTGGTAATGCTGGGTTTAGCTGGTCAATGTGATGACGAGCAATTTCAAGCTGAATTGAGCGAGATTTTGAATAATTAGTCACAAAAAAACCCTGCAATTACAGGGTTTGGTGGGCGATGTAAGTCATCGCCGGACGTGTAATTGGTGGAACCTAACAGTATAAGTGATGCATTTTATTTATATTACTGATCACTACTTCTCTTCGTTACTCAATTTCAAACGCGTACGGCTGCCTTCGTTGTTACTGAGTATCAGTTTACCCATGAGCTCCATAACGTTACTCAGTTCATCATCGTCTAAGGCACCTGCTAAGCGCTCCTGTGCACGAATCATGTGGGGCTGAACTGCATCTACAAGCTCCCTCCCTGCAGCGTTAATACACGCCAGTTTTGCTCGCTTATCCACCACACTTGCTGGACGTTCCAGCAGCCCACGACGCTCTAAACGCCGAATCACATCAGCCGCAGTGTTACGATCCACTCCCAATTGGTTAGCGATGGTCACTTGATCTAGAACCTCTTGATCATACAAAACCGTTAGCACACCAAACTGCACAGGGGTTAGATTAAATTCCTCGCACTCTTCCAAAAACATGGCTACATGTATTTGGTGTAAACGACGAATTAAATGGCCTGGTCGACTCCATAAATTACTAAAGTCTCTAGGCTTGGTGTTCTTAATCATATTATTTAACTTTTTCCTTAACTTCTATCGTCACACTTTTAGTCAAAATAGTCTTGTTTAAGACGTGGCGATATTAACTGAATTTGCTCACTATTGCACCCCGTAATGCAGCAACTGCAGGGGCGTTGACAACTCAATAATGGGGCGTATACTACGTATTACTGGTACTGCAATCCTCAGCCTGGTTTGTAGTACAGCAGGTCGTCACTGACTATGCTCTAAATTACAACAATAAATATTTGGCTTTGTTTTGTGTAGGAAGTCATAAGGGAGGTGGGTTATGGGTTGGACAATTGGAGTAGATGTAGGTGGCACATTTACAGATTTCTACGCTGCCAATAGTGTATCTGGCGCTATACATGTAGGTAAAACTTCATCAACACCTGCCAACCCAGCTGATGCCATCTTAAATGGCCTAGATGCACTGTGTAAAAAGCACAAAATACCCATGCAGGAAATCGAACGGGTGTCCCATGGTACAACAGTAGGCACTAACGCCCTGATTCAGCGCACTGGTAGCCGTGTCGCTTTAGTGACAACAAAAGGGTTTCGAGATCTGTTAGAAATTGGGCGCCAAACCAGACCTCATATGTACGATTTGCAAATTGACCACCCTGCTCCACTGGTGGATAGAGAACATCGTATTGAACTCAATGAGCGTATCGGTGCCTTAGGGGAAATTGTTAATGAACCTACTTTAGCAGAGATAGATGCCGCAGTTGACGAAGTGATTGCGTCTAAAGCTGAAGCTTGTGCAGTAGGTTTTTTGTTTGGCTTTCGAAACCCTGTACATGAGCAACAATTTGCCGCTGCATTGCGGGCCAGAGCCCCTCAAATCTCGGTTTCACTATCTTCAGAGGTGCAACCAGAATTTCGTGAATACGAGCGATTCTCTACTACTGTTTTAAACGCGTATTTACAACCTGTACTAAGCCAGTATATTCATACTTTAGAGCAAGGGGTAGAAGCGGTTGCTCCTGGCGCTAGTTTAGGAATTAACCAGTCAAGTGGGGGCTTAATGTCACCCACACGTTCTAGAGAGTTTCCAATACGTACCGCCCTCTCTGGCCCTGCTGCCGGCGCCGTGGGAGCTGGGCACGCTGCAAGCCAAACCAATAGACGAAACATCATTACCTTAGATATGGGCGGCACCAGTGCCGACGTCGCATTGATACGTGATTTTAAAGTCGATCTCGCTTTCAACCGCGATGTAGCAGGCTTCCCCATCCGCATGCCGTGTGTAGATGTTGAAACCGTTGGCGCAGGTGGTGGTTCTATCGCCTGGTTTGATCGTGACGGCCTGATTAAAGTTGGCCCTATTAGTGCTGGCGCTGTCCCTGGTCCTGCCTGCTATGGCGCAGGGGGCGATCAACCAACAGTTACCGATGCTAATCTGGTGTTAGGCCGCTTGTCCACCCGTGGGCTCTTAGACGGTGATATGGGGCTTGACGCAACCTTATCCCGTGCCGCTTATCAACCATTAGCTGATCAGCTAAATTTTAGTCTTGAGAAAACAGCACACGGCGTATTGGGTATTGTGGTCGCCAATATGGTCCGTACTATTCGCATCATCTCTGTTGAACGTGGGCACGACCCAAGAGACTTTGTTTTAATGCCCTTTGGTGGTGCAGGCCCTTTACAAGCTCGT
>Ga0307994_1001569_pt1 | contig 13550 bp, 29 predicted proteins | sample EllFjometagen261_FD_203171 | JGI IMG/M metagenome (GOLD analysis project Ga0307994, IMG submission 203171) | Marine microbial communities from Ellis Fjord, Antarctic Ocean - #261 | ecosystem: Environmental > Aquatic > Marine > Unclassified | place: Southern Ocean | collected 2014-11-02 | reverse complement strand
TGTTTCGTCGTGGTATAAATATCCCCCGGATATTGTCTTTTTGTAGACGTCGTTATCACCCCACGCAGGGTAATCTTCTCCTTTTTTCCAATCATTATTCCACATATTATAGTTCTAGTTTTTTCTCTTGGGGTTTATCTTCTTCCTTAGCTAAGTTCTCTTTCAGTTTATCTATAGCTTCCTGATAATCAGGCATTAGCTTAACTGTTTCTAATGTACCTACTGCTAGGTCTTTTAAATAAGCATTCTCGTCCATAAGTTGTTGAATAACCCTGATCAATGCTTCAATCTTTTTTTCTAATAAATCCGTCCTACTCTGTTTTTGTTTTGTCATTTAATCTGTATTATGTGTTAAATCTTTATATATCTCTTCATCTGTTAATCCTAATGATATCCATTTACCATATGTCCTCGTAGTTTTCATCCTCACCAGCTTTCGAATAGTCTGTCGGCCTAATTGCGAAAAAATCAGTATGAGTGACCCCCCCGGTAAGATGATAGAACCAATCAAGATTAGCCGCTGCTTTAATGTCATACGCAAAATAATTCCCCAAGTCGACATAACCCAATTCCACAAGTTTTTCATTTGTTCTCTTTTTAATAAAATGTTTAAGATCATTTGCTGAGATTCCCTCTACGTCACCCATTTCAAACATCTTGTCAATGTAATTTGTTTCTAATTTAACCATAGCCTCCGCAGCTTTAATAATATCCTCACGACATAGGTTAAGTAATTGATTATCTTCCTCACACATATGCTTAAATAGTTGACAACCCATTTTACTATGTAGTGATTCATCACGTACACTCCACTTCATTTGTTGCCCTATACCCTTTAAAAGATTTCGTAATTGGAATGAGTACAATACCGCAAAAGCAGAATAAAGAGAAACGCCTTCAGCAAAAGCGCTGAACACAGCAAGAGACTTAGCGATACCTGCTTTCGAATCTCCTCCATAGGCAACCAAGTTATTAAATCTTTCAGCAGTCGCTGGCTCGTGTAAAAAAGCTTCATAATCTTCTAATTTTAATGTCTCGTTTAAATAGCTATAAGCTACTGCATGAACCGTTTCTTGTGATCCAAACATCATTGCCATTTGTTGTATTTCGTGTTTAGGAAACCAACTAACAACTTTCTGTGTCCAGTAATCTGACACTGCACATTCTGTTTGAGCGAAGCCGAGAAGTATATTCCCGACTAAGTTCTTTTCTTTTTCATCTAACCTCTCATTCCAGTCCTTGATATCACTTTGCATTGATATTTCTGTATGCAACCAAAAAGCTTGAGCCTGTTTTAGCCAACCTTCAGTGTAGTACTCTGGGTACTCAAAAGGCTTATAAGCTATTCTCTCATCAAATAATCCCATTATATATCTATTATGTATGTAATTGTTAATAACTCATTTTCCCAAGCAGATATGTACGCTAGCATATCTCCCTTTGTGGTAGACTTGCTAACGTTTTTCATATCACTTAGAACATTTCTTACAAACAAATCTATTGTATGTAATTGTGATTCCGTATCTTCTTTCATTACCTTTCAATGATAAAAGCTATATCCACAAAAGGCATGTATAGCACGTGAGTGATAACATTTTCCTCTGGATATGATCTAAAACCAAATAAAATTCCTGGGTATAAACCTAACTCTATCACCCAAGACTTACCTTCTCCATCCATAACATTCTATTTTATATTCTTCATGAAACTTAATTATTTTACTATATGGTACTTTACCTCTAACATCCCAGCTCCATTTGACCCACTTGTCAATCTGACGCTCAGCATATTTTCTTCTAGCTATTGCTTTCGCTTCAAAAGGATTAACCTTACTGTCTCTACGCACTCTTTTTGGTTTTGAGGTTTATATAATGTTATTCCAGGAAACTGATTTACTATCAATTGTTTGAATAGCTTCCATCTCATAGGAAATGAATCATTTGCTCTACCTTTAGTTTCGATTATAAAATCTTCACCAATGAAGTCAGGAGTGTATTTAATAGGTAAGATTCTTTTCTCTCCCCTATTCTTATATTCTCCCTTGCCATTAGCTTGTCTCTCGTAAACTTTGTTTTCAAAATGAAAACCATTAAGCAATACAAATGTTTCTCCTTCGTACTTAGATTTGATCTTTGCTTCTTTCAAAGCTACGTACATATGTTTCTCCAAGCCGGAGGCAAAGTCGATACCATCAAATGATACCTTGTTTGCCCTGACTGGTCCTTTCTTTTTAGATTTACTATTAAATTTCCGCATTGAAATCTAACATTGAATCTGAGTAATGCTCTCCTGTGTTTCCGTTCTGACCTATAACATTGATCCTTTTTATCATAGCTTCTTCGATCTCATCTTGTAAACAAGATCTTGCAGCTTCTAGATATAACAAAGAATCAGTCATTTCTTCTTGAACGTCAATAAGAAACCTACTTAAATCTTTCTTACCAGAATTAACCTCACTCATCATAGTATCACCATATTTCTTCTGACCTATTAATGATCGTTCATCTATCTTTTTAATAGCTCTTATTACAACTTCGTCTGTTGTTTTAACCGTGTATGCCATATTATAATGTTTGTCTTTGACTGTAGTTTAATACACCTGTATTACGTTTTAGATTTATTATCTCTTCAGTTGTAAGAGAATTAGATCCAGTAAATGTTCTACCAGCTGTTTTAACGAATGTACCGTTTTCCATTTTACCTTTGCGGTTTTTAATTACATCATAAGCTGATCTAACACAGTCTTCAATATCTAAGTTTTCTAGCTTAGCTAGGTTTGTTAATACAACTACCATATCACCAATTGCATCGATAATTTCAGGTCTATCTCTCTTTAGTAATGCCTCAGCTAATTCCCCAGCTTCTTCCATTAGTTTAAGATACTGAGTTTTAGAATCTCCCTTGTCATAGATACCTTTTTCTTTAGCCCAAACTCTAATTAGATCATAAACATTGTTAGTGTTTACTTCAGGCTCTTCAGCTGTTGTGGTCTGTATAAATTGTCTATGGTAAGACTTATTATAAATATAACATCTATTGTCATTAAACATAGATGTAACCGCATTCTTAAATAACCAAGGTATTGTTTCCTCTGTGATTACAAAATCACCATAAGGTGTGTTCCAGGTTCCCCCAATGCTATCCATAAGTCTACCTTTCAGTTTATTTAATGGAACTGGAAATGTACTTGTTTGCTCTGTAGCGTTTATTTTCATTTTATTTGATTTAGTTAAATTATTATACGTTTGCCTATCTACTTTGTAGCCATAAGACTTTTGAAGTTCTATTTCCTTGCGTGATATAAAATCTATATCGTCACTAGTAAGTAGAACTTCGTATTCGTCTGCGGCATACCCTTGTTGTCGCGTAACTCTACTACTAAGATCACGTGTAACTCCTATTTTTTTACCAGGAATATGGTATAAATAATACTTAATTGATTTTGTCATTGTATAAGTGTAAATTATGTGCATGATGGTAATACGTACCAACTTCGTAACTGGTCATCTTAGACATTAACTGTTGCAGATGTGAAAAACAATACTGATCAATACAGAAACCGTACCAGAGGTCATTAGAACGCATATAGACAGACATGTTCAGTTTGTTATCTACAACTGTGAACTGAACAGCATAAGTACATGGTGTATCTGTATCATATTCAATATGTTCTTTACCATCATAGATACTGATAGCAGCTTGTCTAGTGTCTGGATTATTCCTAAGCAACTTAGCAACGTGACCTATTTGATCTTCTCTCATCCATTGATAACCATAATTAGAATTAACATTACCAAACTCATCAGCCATACGCTTCCATATAACAGGGATTTTCCCGTATATCTGACCTAGTTTGTATATGCTACGATTACCTGACATATACCAATCCCATTCTGCTTTTGCATACTCGGTGTTGAATTTACGTTCAGGGTTATGTATAGCATTCTCCATTGGGTTCTCCATTGTAAAACCTACATTAAACAAAGCCTTAGTATCAGCAAAGTTTACACCGTTTAAGATGATCTCATTGTGAAAATACTCATAAGCCTCATTTGCATTCTTAAATTTTGTTCTCATATTTATTAAAATAGTGTTTATAATATTCGTACATTTTAGGCCAGACATCTCCTTTAGTGTAGGTATTAGGGTCTGTGTTTTCAATACCTTTATTCTTGATAACCAAACCCCATCTACCTTCATTAATAGCTATGGGTGATATAAATATGTGGTTCCTAACACACCACACCCAGGCCTTAGAATCGTGCTTATCAGGTGTAAAATCACCCATGTCAAACGGTTTAGATTTCTTAGCCATCTACTCCCAAGGCATTTTATCACCATTGATATTAACCTGTTCGTGAGGTATAAAGCACCCTGACTGAGGTTCCCATTTAAAATGAGACTCAGCACCGTTTTCACCAAGGTTCTGGAATTTAACTTTCAGTACCTTACACTTAACAGTTTTGGCTTCATAATCTCTATGGACTAATAACCCATGATAAGAAGCATCGTACCATTCTCCTCCTCCTTTGATGTTATACATAGTAGGCTCTTCAATTTTCCCATCTTTGTCTTTATACATCTTAGTTGGATGAGCTACGATAAACACTAGCACGTCGTACTTCTTAGCAAAGACCTCGATCTTCATTAAGTACTCCATAGTGTACCTGTTAACATCTTCTGTTTTACAGTCTGTATCTCTAACTTTATTGAATGGATCAATGACCAAGCATTTAATCCCTTTACGTTTCACTAGCTCAGCTCCCTTACGCAGAACCGATTCTAGAGTATAACGTTCCATATCAATGTGAAAGAAATTACTGTTACAGTGATCCGCAATCTGATTCCATTTATCACCACCTATATCCGCTTTAGTAGGCATACCTTGCCATACTTTCCTCATTAACTTATGAGCATGTAGATAAGTTGGTTGATTCTCTGGTGAAGCAAAAGCTGTTTTCCAGCCATAGTTCGCATTGTAGCCGACAACCATTTGGTCGACAAAATCAGACTTACCGGAAGACGGTATACCAGTGACCGTAATGAACTGACCAGTGTAAGTTGAAAACTTACTATCGAAATCTGATAAGCCAACTTGAAATCCTGGCTTAAAGCCATTTTCAACAAAGTCGGTAATCTCTCCTTCAATATCTCTGAATGTCGTGACGTTCTCCATCGGGACCGGTTTTGCTCCTGATATTCTCTCTGATAGTTTTTCTTTTCCATATTTTAATAAGTATTCATTTGCATCTTTACAATCTTCAAACGTTGCAATGTGACATATCTCAGATCCTAATCTTCTAATAAGCTCTGCTTGTAGGGCTTGTCCAGCCTCATCCGAGTCAGTTGCTATTATTATCTTATCTTTATCCTCGAAATAGTCAATACAATTATCTAAGTAATCTAAGTTGTTAGAGTTTAATGTTGCTCCGTTAGGAACAGATATAGCATTAGTTATACCCGCTTCGTGTAGAGCTAACACGTCCATTTCTCCTTCAACTATAACGCAGTGATCGTGACCAACTGTACTATTTATATTATAGAATACTTTCTCAGCACCTTTATATAGTTTAAAGTTTTTTCTACCATCACGGTATTTCACATTCACTAACTGATCACCTATCATGTAGTTAAACTTGATAACATTTTCAGACTTCTGTGTTTGAGGCATCCACTCAGGACCTTCAGAAACATTAAGTTCTTTAAGTGTCCTTTCAGATATACCTCTACCTTTAAACCAATCGACTACTTTAGAACTCGGAGGTTTAATAGACTTCAGAGCTTCAAGATCAGGTCTAATATAAATCTTCTCAGATTCACCCTTACGTTTGTAAGTGTTTAATTGAAAGCTAGTGTTACAGTTGTGACAGGTACCTAATCCTCTGGACCAGTCGTATGATGCACACTTAGCTTTTTGATTACTAGCTTTTCTATCAGAAGAGCAGAGGGGACAAACACCTTGTTTCTTCCCCTCTTCCAACTTGTGAACATTAAATTCATCTATCTGAAAGCCGTTAACTTCCGTATGTTCTATCTGCATTTGATTTAATTTTTAATTTGATTCCTCTAAACACTCTGGACATATGTCACAGTAGTTGTGGTCGCATTTAGTCATTACTTCACCACACATTTCACATTGATCCACTAAAAAGGTAGATCATCTGGTTGAGGAGTCAAAGACTGAGCAGGAGCAGCTTGGCCTCCACCTTGCTGATCATCTCTTGGAGCAGGTGATACATTCACATCGTTAGTCCAAACGACTTTAACATTTCCTAAGTAGACTTTAGGGGCTTTAGCCTCTCTTTCTTCCTTAGTCTGTTCAACAACCATTGGTCCTTGATTTCCATAAGGATCAACTTCGTCGTTGATAGTAATTGTAACTCCTAAATAGTTACCCTTTTTCCCTTTAAAGATCTTATCTTTAGGGATTTCATTCAAATTGATGTTCGCTTTAATAATACTTGCCATAATTCTCTATTTTTAATTTAGTTTAATTTAATTTTAATTTCATATACATTATCGATCAGTGACCGTATTTTATTTGTTAAAGAGTTGCCTCAATAAAATAAGTCTTAGGATCAAAAGAAGCATCGGTATATTTTCTGTAGTTTAATACAGCTTGTTCTACTTTTGCTTTACCTCTAGCTAAGAAAGCTGCTGAGCAATCAAAGATACCTAGTCTATTGCTTTTCTTACACATAACTACGAATATAAAATCCATACCGAAGTACTCTGAGTAAATATAAGCCTGTGAGTCATAGTTATATTCCCTAGCTGAGCTAGCAAACCTATCTATATCTCCAGTCGTTTTAAGATCGACAATTAACTTCTGAGTGTTATTCTTTATATCAGCTTTAAGCTTCCACCATTCACCAGCTAATTCGATTAGACCAGGAACTTCATACTCTACATCTATATCTTGAACAAGATCTTTTGCTGTAGGATTTTCTAACATAATATCAACCAACTCTCTTAGCTCTTGCTCTTCTTTTCTAAGTAAGCAAATACCTTTACCGATAGTTTCATCTTTATATATTTTAGTATTCCTTGACGATGCTTCTATAATTGGAAACGAATCGACTTTCTCAGGTTCTAACACTAAGTTATGAAAGAACTGACCTTTTACTAGGTTTATATGAGGCTCAGTAGGCTTTCCAAAATTTAAAGGATCCTTATCAAGAACCCTTATATTTGAATTGCTTAAGAATTGTTGCCCGAATTCACCATAGTAGTTATCGTCATCTCTTAGTTTGTTTAGTATATCTTCCTTTTTTTCTTCTGTCATATTATTCTAAGGTTTTTAAGATATCAGGAGTTACTTCATATTTACTTTTAACGTCTTCCACGGTAAACTTACCACTTTTGATTGCTGCTTTAGCTTTTACTAATGCATCTCCACCAAGTACTGGTTTCTTAACAGCGGTTTTATGACTGTGGTTGTTAGTCGCATCACTATCAGCAGTGTCATCAATAAGAAATAGATTTCCTAACGCATATTTCTTTCCGTAAGATGAAGCACTACCAAATTTCTGAGGTGCATTCATTCCTTTCTGGTTCATATCAACAGCTACAATAGCTACTGCTTGTATTTCATCGTCTCCATTAGAGATGATTGCATGAGACTCCATAATAAACTCTCCATTTAAGTCGTGTAGTGATTCGTTTATGATCACTGTTACATCGTGCTCTATTAGATAGGGTTTTAAAGCCTCTAAAATATCCTCTGCAGAACGATAATTGTACTTACCAAACGAGTTGAACTTGCTTTTCTTAGCCTTCAGACTGGATTGGATTTTTGATAGTTTTTGATTTAGATTCATAGTTATATAATTACATATTAGTTAATGGTTTTACGTGTATAGCATAGCGTAAGCTACAGATAATCAATCACTTGCGAGTGATCTACGTTATCAATTAGCTTCTGTACTGCTTGCCTTTTTAGCTCTGATACTCTTACATAAGAGCTAACTCCTTTGATATCTAAAGCACTGGCTATCTCCTTAGCTGAATGCTTATCGCAATCCAGGCCGTAAGATAGTCGCAGTACCTCATACTCATTTCCACACAGATGTTTCTGCATTAGACTTTTTAAATATAGGTTTAATAATTGAATGTTATAAGGCTCTGAGTTATCAGCTACTTGGAACATCATATTCTCTTCATCATCATTAGTTACCATAGCATCGATAGATAAGAACATAGAGTTGAAAAACATAGCAACCATTTTCTTATCCTTAGGATTCTTACGTATCTCATTTAGTTTATGTTCTGGGATTCTAATATCTCCTCTAGCCATATCTATTCTACGTCTGATTGCTCCTTTAACTCTCTTACTAAAGAAAGATTTAAGAGTTTTCTCAATATCCTCAGATTCTTTTAGCATCTCCCAATCTAGTTTATCAACTGCTTTAATTAATCCCTCAGAACCTATCTGAATGATATCGTTAATGCTTAATACTCCAGATGCTTGTTGAGCTGTAGAGAATTTCCTACCTAGATTTTCAACTAAAGGTAGAAACTTAACGATAAGCTCATCTCTAGTATATTCCTCGTAAGGCTTATAATCAGGCATTGACTTCTTAAGGTCTTCTTTATACCTTATATAGTTTTGTATGTTATATTTCTTCATAGTTTTCTATTATTTCAAAAGCCTTAGCCATTTTTTCGTTATCACAATAATATATATTCCCTATACTAGCCATCCACTCATTAAACTCCTTTGCCATATTTATAATTTAAGTTGATCTTCTTCTTCGCCAGCTCTTGGACTTGTTTAATACTTCTTTTCTTCCTGCGACTGCTTCTTTTCTTTTAGCGTGTCTGTCTTCTGTCTTCGTAATCATAATTCTCTATTTAATAATTCTTTTTCTTTTTTTAGTTCGTTACTCATATTCCTATGTATTGTTCTTGTTGAACAACCTAATGATAAAGCTAACTTACTGATAGTGATCTTCTTACTTAGATCATGAATGTCTAACATACATTGGTAAATATCATCTTCATTAACTGTCTTAGATCTTCCAACCATTTGACCAACCACTTTCATCTTTTCTTCAAGAGTTAATCCTGAAAATTCATTGAAAATGATTTTACGTTTCTTATTATTTGGTGGTCTTTCAAGATCACACATGCTTACTTCATAAATTATAGTCTTAAGTAATTGTTCTGATATACTAAAAGTAACAAAGCCATTTTCTTTCTTAGCAATGTACATTACAATATCTTCAAAACCATCTTGATCTAAATCAGGATTTAAGTACCATAGTACTAACATGTGCCATTTTAATGACTTATACGTAGTAATCTTAGCTTTACTTCTAAACAGTTCATAACATTCATGTGTTCCTTCTTCATAGTAATTTCCCCACTCAAATACTTCAGTTGGTACATCACTAACAGGTCCTCTACGGTATATGATTCTTCGTCTATTCAATATTTCTAGATTTCTAATGTGTGACATAAGCCTATTACTAGTTATTCTAATACCCTAATGTCACAGTTTTTGTTTGATTCTGGTATTACATAAGTTATTTTTTTATAAAAAAATTCATTTGAAGCTTCTTGTAACCTCATTTCTTCGAATAATTCTTTAGTTCTTCCCATCTTTGTTATCAGTTCTTTAAGTTATCTATCTTATATCTAACTACGTTTATTTTTTCCTCAACTGAACTACATTTTTCATACTGTTCAGCCTTCATATACACTGACAATAGCCCAGTAAGCTCTTCAAGCTCTTCCATTAAGGCTTGTTTCTCACTGATAAACTCTACACTTAAGTCAGGATTAAAATGAGCAATGTCTTTCTGGAATTCAATATCCCATTCTAACTGCTTACTCTCCATTCTGTCCATAACTTTATCTGCTAATATATCTGCTAATCTATTTATTTCGTCTTCAGTCATATTTTTATTTTCATATATATTATCAATCACTAACCGTATTTTATTTGCAAGCTAGTGAAATATTAATCCTACTTTTTTGTTCTTACTGAACCATTTCGTTGCCATTAGGTCTAACCTACTAGCATCCACATAGTCTCCATCCATAAGATCGCTATGAGTAGAAAAGATTTTCGTGTGTCTATGCTTTCTTTCATCTATTAAGTGTTTTTGTTTTCCTGAATTACTGTATATTACATCGTAGTTATCAGGTAGTTCTGCCTTTAACAGCATATCTACCATGTTCGTGTAGCTATAAAACCTAACTGTTGGGTTATCTTTAGCTATTTGGATCCATTTATTAAGGTATTTGGTAGAGTAATAATCACCTGAATCGTGAACTCTTACATAATCAGGCTTTTTACGCTGAATCTCGGCGTGTATAGCACTTACGAAGTCATCCGTTTTAGATAATTGGTAACGTTTCTCAAAAGCTGGTTGCACATTAGACCAGATATATGCTCCTTTCTTAGCATAACAGAATTTTATACACTCATCAGCCATTGGACATGTTAATTTTCCACTAGCAGACTTGTAAGCTGGTATACCAAAGTTCATTAACTTAACTCCTAGTTCTTTACTAGTCTTTTTTATTTTACTATTTTGGGTTAATAGATTCATTCTTTATAATTTTAGTTATCCCACAAGGACTCGAACCTCGAATGTCTGCACCAAAAGCAGATGTGTTACCAATTACACCATGGGACAATTGCGAACTAAATCTTAATCTAATAAGACATAATAAGCGTCAACGTTTGCTCTTCTAAACCATGTTAATGCTTTTTGGAACTCGTTGACTTGTTTCTTTGTGACACTTTTAGGTGCCATCTCCATCACTAGTTGAGAACCAATAATGAAATCATACATAGATAACTCTAAACCAGTTAACCTATGCTGTTCTCCACTGAAAGGGTTAGTTACCATCTCCCCTTCTTCATAGACTTGGCCTTTAAACCATTTAGGTACTGTTTGTTCGTTTTTAATCTTGTTCGGCATATCCTTCATCTATTAAATTATCTATTACTTGTGCTGTTTGGTTGTCATATATACTCTCGTATAATGTCTCCATAGCTTCTATCACGAAGTCTTCTTCCAGGTTATCAACATATATTTTACCATACCCATTAGAGTACCTAATTCCTTCACATAAAGACTCTGCTATATCGTGGTCATAGTAGTGAACATCATCACTTATACAGATTTTATTAGGATTATGAGTTGCAATAAACACTTCGTACCCATCCTGAGTACTCTCTGAGTATATATAATACTCTAAACCATCTTCCCATTGATCTGTTAGTTCTACCTCGTAGTGATCTAACACTAATTCCTTCATCTTCTCTTCATCTTCACGTATTTCTTCATGAAACCCTTTAGCTTTTAATCTTTTTTCTATTAGCTCTTCGGTTATTATATTCTTACCCATGATTTTTCTTATTAATTTCTTAGTATTTATCATCTCTAATATATTTAACTCCATTAACTATGATGAATTGAGCTCCTTTATCTCTTACGTTGTAGTTTTTCTTAACGTAGTCTAATAAGTAGTTTAATCTAGCTAACTCAGTATATATAGGAGTTCTAGCTGTGCCTGTATAAGATCTAGTGTTAAAGGTTCCATCATTATTTAAGAACATAGTTCTACTATTCTGCTGGTATTGCCTGTTTAATTGGTAACAAGAGTACTGTTTAAGTAACTTAGTTCTAATGATCTTACGAACCATACCAGATTTATACACTCCAAACCTCTCACCTGTTGGTATTTGGAACATTCTTGTACCATTCTTTCCTTGTCGATCAGTTGTTACTTCTTTAACTCCATAATCTAGATCCATTGCTTCTGCAAATAGATCACATCCTACTTGTGCTCTTTCTTTATACGTCATTCTTTTCAATTAGTGTGGCAATATAATTCCACGTTAGTAATTCTTTTTTAGCTCCATCAAGTAATAACACTACTTCATCACGGGATATTGGTCCCCAGCGACGCTCTTGAATGTCTCTCTTTAAGTCAGACACTTCAATTTCTAGCATTATAACCTTAGCGAAGGCTTTATCGTGTGCTCGTTCGTGTATAGCATAATCCATATCTATATTCAGTTCGTTTGTTACATCATTATTATCGACACTCATTCGTATTTTATTTGTTTAGTTAGTATTAAGCACATCCATTTTCTAGATCAAACATGTCTTCACCAAATTTCCATGATGTAATGTCTCTGTCATATCCACCTTTAACATCAGAATATAACCACACTCTACCTATAGAGTTTATAGTTAGATCCGTATAAAACAGTTCTTCACTTAGGTTTTTCTCAATATTATCGATGGCAAAATCCCATCTTGGTCTACCTTCTTCCAATCCCTTCTTAAACTCAGGCTTTAGCCTACTCCATAGTGTTGTTCTCATATCTATTGATCTTTTTTTAATGTCATTCCGTTTACTTTTTCTATCAGTTCTTTACCAACCATCTCAAAGTAACCAGCAGCGAATATCCCTCGCTTATCAGTACCTTCTTTTTCTTTGATCTCAGCCTCAGCTTCTTCAACTGCGTGGTTTATTGCTGTTGTTAAAAACCACTTTTCAAATCCATTAAATTTAGTTCTACTCATTTTATTATAATTTTAGTAGATAGTAAGGGAATCGAACCCTTATACTCGTCAGTAGTAACGACCTCGATAACCAGCTCGTGAAAACGTTTACTGATTCAACCGCTCTGCGTACCATACCTATCTTATGATCTTACTACGTTACGATTTTAAGGTTCCTCCCATCTAAGTCGACTGATTCACCCGTTCTGCGTAAGACCATCATTCTCATACACTTACCACACCGCTTAACCACTATTTTAATAAGTGAGCCTTGATTTACGTTTGTGCCATATTGAACGTTGTTACATATATATTATCAATCGCTTACCGTATTATTTTTGTATAACTTGTTTATCGCTTTACGCATCACATAACTATGTATCTCATTGTACTCATCTCCATCCTGTTCAAAGTCTGACAGTTGCCAGTGGATAGAGTCATACATTAATTCCTTTGTAACCTCCGCTATTTCATTAGCGATTTCGATCAGTTTTTTAGTGTTCTTCATTGCTATATTATTTAATTATATACTTCTATCTTTACATCATAGTGTCTCCATAGAGCATTGTGAGAATGCTTCTTAGACTTAGCACCATAAGATGTCTTCATACCTGTAACTACTTGGTTCCACTCACTATCGGTGAAGCCGTGTATAGCATTACCTTGTGTTACATTCTTTCTATGTTCTTCGAACTTTCTTTGTCTGTTTGCTAAAGTTATAGCACATGCTTCTTTCATAGTCATTATACTCCAAAGGTTTTTTGCATTAGTTTTAATTTCTCTATTCTTTCTTCTACTACACTAACGTCGACACCATCAAGTATCAACTCAGCTAAGTGTTCCCACATATGGTCAAGAGCTACTGCTAGTATATTAACTTGCACTCCATCTAGTTCGTGTACTCCTTTACCATCTAATATTAGGAATCCACCTCTCATACTTTCTCCGCTATAAAACAGTTAGGGCATTTGTCCGCTATGAACTTAGCCAATCCTAATCCTTCGTTAGCGTTCTTTGCTA
>Ga0307994_1001563_pt1 | contig 13589 bp, 3 predicted proteins | sample EllFjometagen261_FD_203171 | JGI IMG/M metagenome (GOLD analysis project Ga0307994, IMG submission 203171) | Marine microbial communities from Ellis Fjord, Antarctic Ocean - #261 | ecosystem: Environmental > Aquatic > Marine > Unclassified | place: Southern Ocean | collected 2014-11-02 | reverse complement strand
CTTGCACGTGTGCCTTCATCTGCTCTGGAAACTTAGTATAACCAGCAACCCACAAGAGTGACTCCTCCATTCCCTCTTTTGATAATTCAAAACGTACAATCGTGGTGCCAGTCGGTGGTGGTGGTGGAAGTGGAAGTGATGGAAGAAGTGGTGAAGCGCACCAAGGAGACTTGGTGTCGACTAGGTACAAACGAAACGTTGGTGCTACTTCTACTCGCTGTCCATTAGACATTATTAGATGAGATGGGAGTGGTGATGATTCGGAATTTGGATCGAACCACTCCTCCTCCTCCTCTTCCTCTTCTTCCTCTTCCTCCTCTTCTTGTCCTTCTCCGAGAAGAAGGGAAGATCTGGAGGAGCAGTGGAACGGATGAAGATTCATCAGTGGGAGAAGAGCGTCGGGCATGCTCCAGTCACCTTCCTCCATGTGACACACGAGCACGTTCCCAGCACGCAGCACTTTCGCCAGCGTTTTTGCGAGCTGAGGGTCTGAGATTGATGTACAAATAACTTTTGGTGGCTGTCCAGATGATGTTGTTTTCTTACTATTGGTGTACAACGATGTCAACCACGTCGTCGCCAGATCATGACGATCAAGAATAAGTGGCCATGAGCACTCATCAGCATGCTTGGTCACCAAAACGGCCGTCTCGATGGCACGTGGCACATCAGGCATTCCAGCATGAACATAAGATCGTAGCTCGTGCTCTGTTGCCAGTGATTGCGTCACGGTGACACCAGAGACTTGTTGTTGTCGCTGCCCTCCTCCCTGCTGCTGCTGCTGCTGTGGAATGTGATACACAATCTCCTCTTGGTCCAGAATTGATATCCACGCCTGTTGTACCTCCAGTCTTGCGTCCGACATCATGTCGCCGCAGAAACTCAACAAAGCAGCACCAAGCATTGAGTCACCCAGTCTCATGTTCTCCTCGTTTTCAATTTCAACAATCATTTCACTCCATTTAACTTTCTCCTGTGCTAGCGTCCTAGTCAATTCCATCGACATGTTAATTCGTTTTGCTAGTGCTGATGTCTCCTGCTGCAGCTCATCCTTCTCTCGCATAGCCCGCTCCAGTTTCTTTTCTACGCTCTGCAATCCTTTCTCGAGCTTCTTGACTGACGCATGCAAAGATGATAATTTATTTTTTGCTTCGTCCAGCAACACTCTTGACGCTGCCAACGCCTCTTCCTGGTCACGCATTGCCTCCTTGGCTTCGTAGAACACGACAATGGCATGGCTCCACTTGCACAGACCCTCGCATGCAACACTGGCTTTTCGCACGGCTTTCGGTGCAAAGTCAGGGTCTTGTAAGTACTCGTCTGTTAGTTGTGACATCAGCTCTACATCCGCTTCCGGGTGTCTTTTGTGGTACTGCATTTCGAGAAGAAGAGAAAAGGTTGAGAAGAAGAATGTACAGAAGAATGTACAGTAAGTTAAAAAAAAGAAATGGAAGAAATAAAAGTGGAAAAGAGGAGAAGAAGAAGAAAAAAATAATGATACTCACCGTTTCTAAATCTGACAGCAATTGCTTGGGATCTGCGAGAAGGCTGAGTGCAACAGGCCAAAAGTCTAAAAATTTAATGGAGAGATCCTGTGGATCACTGACTTGTCTTGGTTCCAAACCAAGCATCAAGCAGATGACCTCCATTGTCATCTGGTGTGTTGGTTTTGTGTGTTTGTTTTTCGTACGGAAAGAAAAAAAGAAAAAAAAACATCAGAAAAAATGAGGGGGAAAAAAAAACACAAAAATTAATAAAATTCTAAAAACAAAACTTCGCAAACACCTTACCTTGACTTTACTCGGTGGATTTTTCATTGACTTGACTTCATCTAAATCTTGCTTTTTAAGACTTTTGATAACTTTGAGTGCCTTCTCCAGTGGTGGCATAGCTAGAGCAAGAGCCTCTTTGCATTTTAATTCTAGTTCTTTTATTTCACTGATTGTTCTTTCAACTAATATTTCTTCATTTTTAATCATGTCCATTTGACTTTGTAGTTCCTTTCTTTTCATCTTTGCTTCTTTCATGACAAGATCAGCACTCTTATTTTTTCGATCAAGCACGGGTTTCATTCCATCCAGCTCTTCTTTGAGCGTGGCCACAAACTCTGCACTATCATCCAGTTCTTCAATGGCAATGACTAGTCGATCGTGCCTGTCTCTCTCACGACGATTCTTTTCCATTAACAAACGTTGAAACATCATGACAAATTTGGTGTGTCGTTGTACCTCGCTCATACCACCCATTGTCTTGTCAACAGAAGCAGCAACTTTATTCAGCACACGCACTACGCTGCTGGTCTCATCATCGTTCCACTCCAAATCTTCTTGTAATTCCTCTGCCACAGCATTCGTGAGTGGCAGGTAGTCCTTCTCTCTCCAGGAAGAGCAAGTGACGACGCTGAGTCGAGACGGGAGTGACGGCGTTGCAGCAAAGATTGAGCTCAGGGAAGCTTCTGTTGTGATCGAGGTTGTCGAGACAGGACGAGCGTCAATGGGAAGGACAAGGTGAAGATTTGTACGAAGGAGGACACCAATGGCGAGGCGACTAGCGGTCTCAGAGGCAGACGCTGCATGTTGCTCTAAGAGAAGTCGTGCCTCTGTTGGACGCAGGAGTGAAAGGCAGTAGTCACTGGACGTGATGTTTTCAGTCAGGAGCATCATTTCATGTAGCATGTCTTGTTGTGACAGAGTAGCAAGAGATACGTCTTGCTGATTCTCTTGCTGTTCTACTACCGCGTTGTTATCTTCCGTGGTGGTGGTGGTGGTGGTGGTGGTGGAAGTGGAAGTGGGAGTAGTGGTAGTGGTTCCCACTCCTCCTTCTCCTTTTTTCTCTCCCTCTTTCTCTTTCTCTTTCTCCTCCTCCTTGCTTTCGTTCTGCTTTTTCTTTTTTTTTCTTTTCTCCTCCTTTGTCTTAATCAGCATGCTTCTCCTCTTCGATCCATCACTCTGCTCCTCTTCATGCAGCGTTGGCAACACTACAACAACTCTTCTTCCCTTTACTGCCAGTCGCACTGCCTCTGCCATTTCTTCTCGAAATGTTTCGACAGATGACACGCTCCTCATTGTCGCGTTCGTCACTTTGCACGCCAGTTCCAAGCACGTCCTTTTTCCACTCCTGGGACTTCCAACGTAGATAAACGAAGACTTGAGCGGACGCAAAAGTACGCGCACAATGTTCTTCACTGTCTCCAACACGGGTCTACCCAAAAGAGCGTGTGAATATGTTCCAGGACAGCAGCCACGCAGACCCTTGTGAAATCTCTCCTCGCCTCTATCCTCTGCTGCCTCTGTCTCAATCTCTAACATCTCTCTCTCCTCCTTTTTTAAAATGGAGATACATTTTGTTTGTAGTGCACCCCAACCATTCCTCCTCTCGCTGTATCCCTGCAGCTGTCCAGACGAGGAGATTGTAGTAAAAATTAGAGGAGAAACTTGCAGTGGTCTTCCATCCTCATCCAACTGCAGCAACCCTATCGTTTCTGCAAACGTTGTGGGCCATGATCGACCATGCTCGTCTAACACTGTTGTGGTTGTCGTTTCAACTCCTCCCTCCTCGGCACCACCGGCACCACCGGCACCACTGGCGGCACTGGCGGCACTGCTGCTGTTAGTGGCATTACCAAAAGTGCGGAGATAGACTTGCCTGGTCTGATCACGAAACTCAGACACCAGCTCTCCCGACGTCATAATTTTTGTCTCCAGTTCACACTCAATCTCATGCAACCATAGCCTTCCACGGAGATCGACACCACCCGCAAGGAGTGACTGCTCCTCTATGCTCAACAGACTCTGCACTATTCTCGAAGCGTCACGATAACCAAACGTCGTCAAAGGTGTTGTTGGACATCTCGACGCACACCAGGACACCAGCGAAGCGGTGGCACCAATAATACTGGGAAGGAGATCACTCAGTGCATGAGATCCATTTCGATCAACAAAGTGGGATGTCACACCAAGAAGGATGCTCTCCATTGCTCCACGATCCCACACAGTCGTTCGAAACTCCATCAGATGACGCCTGATGCGACGACCAATGGCGTTTTCTACTTTCCTCTGATCGCATGACAGGAGGACGCGCGCTCCTTCGATATGGTGCGTCTCTACGGTTGGCACCAGACACTTGTCAGCTGCTGCACTACCACCACCACCACCACCACTTGCACGATGACCACTTGCACCACTCTCTAAATCAGCATGGAATGTCGACTGATCATGAATTTGAAAGAGAAGACTTTTCTCGCGACCATTGTCGTCCAGTGCAACGTCGTCGATCACCACTAGGCAGATCTCCTTCGTTGATGACCAGGTCAGATGCTGTGTCTCTCTCGAGGCAGCCACATACGACGCCAAGAGACCACCACTGCCACCACTACCAGTACTACCAGTACTACTGCGACTGCCTCCTCCTAACACCACCTGATCGACGATCGTCTCCTCCAAACAGTCGCGAACTCTTCGAAGTAGAAGAGTCTTGCCGGTGCCGACCTCACCAAGAACAACGACCGACGATCTCCCGCTTGTGATTGATGTCGCACACAAGAGTGTGCTGCGAGAGAGTGAATCGGTAGGCACGATAATATCACCAGCATACATGGATGCAGGTTCGCTGTCATAGAGCTGCTCGAGCGCAGCCGATGTCTCTTTCTCTCGCGTTCTTCTTTTTGATCCACCGCCTTGCGAAAGATGAACTTGGTAATGCTTTTCAATTGCATCGGATGTCCAACGATGAAACTTTCCATCCTCTAGAGAGTAGCAAAAGTCTAGTGGAAGGAGCTGTCTTCCCGTTTCGTCTTTGCCAGTTTTTGGTAGCTGCACCAGCAGCTCGGTAAGTCGGTTTTCCATCCACTTTGCACGCCACGAGTTGTCTTCGTTTTGCAAGTTTTGATGGTGTTGATATTTTTGGATTCTGCCGCTGACCCCCGTGTTGTCATGTTCGCTCCTCGTGCGTATCGTTTTTTCAATTCGCTCGCTGATCTCCGGATGCAGATCAGAGGAGAAATACACAGCAACCGTAGACAGCACCGTAGACAAACATATTCCTTGAACATGTTTTCTTGATGTTGGCATGTCCCACTCCTCTGCAACTGGTTTTTTCATCGCAGTAATCAGTGACAGGCTTGCTTGTCTTTTCAGACGCTTAGCCTCTCTCTCTACTCTTCGCGACAGCTGGTTTCCCGAGAGAGGACGGAACGATGTGAGAGAGGACTCAAGATGTCGCAGGAGATTGCTGACAAATCGTGTGGCGGCAGTGTTGGAATGAGCATAATACTCCTCCTGAAGATACTTGATCAGCATTGGCAAAAGAAGTGCCAGCATTCCTGTCAGCTCTCCCAAAGATCGACGGAGAGAAGGATGGCTGACACGAAGCTCGACCAACCAGGCAGTGACAAGCGCCTGCCACTCAATACCAGTTGCTGAGCAGTGGACAACTGACAGCGGAAGCTGAGATGGAGATAAGTGGTCCAGCGAGTCCGTCTCTACAATGACGCGGAGCTGTGAGTTCGAAACAATAGTTCCACCACGACAGTCCGTCCAGGGTGATGTTCTTCCATCACCTCCATATCGAAGAAGTGGAAGAATATCGTCAAACCAATTGGACGACATGGTGGTGGATGAGGAGGTGGCACCATCCAGCACGAGCCAACGCTGGCTGTGGCTGTGCTTAAAATGGAGTCCTCTTGGCCCAAAACGGTCCTCCTGAAGACGACGTAACGTTGTTTTCATCAGACCATCGCGCCACATTCCAGTCAAAGGATGGTAACAACCTCGCCACTCGTGTCTCTCTACGCTGTTTGGATTTAGTCGCACAATTTCGACCTCCTGACGTCTTGCCTCGTGATTCAAAGCCAGATCAATATTTGCCGCTTTTTCCGCTTCGTGATCAGAGTCGGTGTCCGTGTCAGAATTGTCATGCTGTGACTGCAAGTTTTTCTTAGATTTGTTTGACATCCCGTTACCACTCCCACCACTCTTTTCTCTGAGAAAAATAGCAGCATCGACTCGCGACATGGCACTGGCAAGAGCACGTGTTACCACTGACTTACCGACACCACTTGGTCCGACCAGAAGAACACCACGATGAGAAGATCGGTGATTTCCTTCCGACTTTCGCAGTGTCTCCCAAAGAAGAAGAGCATAGTGCATGGCGGCCGGCGTTGGCACGCATTTCTCTCGTTCAAATGCAAATACGAGCTCTTTGGAAAGGAGAAGAAGGTACTTGTCTTCTTCAGGTTGATTCTCTGCAACATTCTCTGCAACATTCTCTGCAACATTCTTTGCAACATTCTCTGCAGCATCCGATCCGTTCGATTCTTCTTCTATCTCTCCAAATACTTCGTCCAGTAGATTTGAGAATAAAGCCAAATCCTCCTTCCTGCCACCACCATTCGTTGCCAAAAACAAAGATCGCACGGATGAAGAAAGCATTTTGGTCGTTTCAGCATCACTTCCATCACGACGCGATCTCTGCTGCTGCAGATCGACGGCACGAGACACAGCTGATCGCACCAGTGACAAAGACGCTCTGTAGCTCGACATGGTTCCAATCCCAGAAGTACGGCATTCCTCGACGACCGTGGTCACTCGGCGTGCAAACGAGGCAGCAAGACCTACGTCCTCAAAAAGACCCGCGCCAAGAATCAATGCCTCGACAATAGGACGACAGTCTGGACGCGACACGTCCACTGGACGAAACGCAGTGGTAAAAGTAGTGGGAAACAAACGTTGTTGAGACGACAAGAAGGAGGGAGATCCAACCATGCCAACACTGAGAGACCAGCTTGACACAACTTCGGTACGGTGAGATCCTCCGACGCAGACAGAAGAGATATTGGCCTTTCTAGCATGATCCAGTGCCAGCAGCATCGTCGTCAGGAGCGACAGCATGCCACTGGTCAAGCGATGAACGTCTGTCACATGAACGCGATGCCCAGTGGCAACGGCACGAACGATCTCCTCCTCCATGCGCAAGCGGCTACCACCACCACCTACTAAGCACACGCGGTGAAACGGCATGCCCATCTCTCGTGCAACAGAATCCATGGTTTCACAAGCGACAGTTGGTGACTTGGATGAAAAGAGGCAGAGGTTGGTTCCGTCCCGATGCGCGAGAAAGGCAGCGCGCATCACACGATCCGTCAGTGGCGTAGTAGAGATGCGCCACTCTTGATGGCCGTAGTACTCGAGAGCATGACGGAAAGTGACGTTGGCAGATGAAACCTCAATGGTGTGTTGCAACTTCTGTTTGAAGAAAGGTTGGGGTCCCTTGGTGGTAGAAGTGATGGAGGAGGAGGGGGAGGAGGAGGAAGAAGAGGAGGAGGAGGTGGTGGTGGATGGCGCGGACGAAACAGACGAAGAGGACGAACTACTTCTACTCACAGCAGTGATGGCGCTCACGACGGCAGCACTAGAAGACGTCATCTCCGTGGGACTAAGCCAGGCGTGCGGAGTGCGGTACTGACCAATGGCCTGCTGCTCCGTTGCGTCGGCCTTGGGACGAACATCATCGCTCCTGGAAGCAACAAGGTAGTGACGGAGCGTGCTCATCCACTCGAACGACTCCAGTGGATCGTAATTTTTGTAAACATCCGACATTCGGACAGACATTCTGTCGCAAAGATCACGTTGATCAACGAGAACGCTAACGTACGCCAACAATGTCTCTGTGGTTGCTTTCTCCTTCTCTCTTTCTCTGGCGGTAGAAGGACGCTTTCCTTTCCTTGAATTGCTTCTTTGACCACCACCACCTCGTCCTGCTTGCCTTTTACTCTTTATCCATTTGGACACGATCTCCAAATGTTTGGCAGCGGTTCTTGCCATGCTCGCCAGCGCACTCGCAACCCCACCACCGCTGCTACTGCTGCTGTCGCCACCGCTTTTATCGCTACCAGAAGAAGATGACTGAATTCGAAACATTTGCTCAATCTCTTGGGTGTACATGATACGCATGGCCAGAACAAGTGCCTGCACTCCCTGCTCCTGGAGCCAAGCGTAAAAGGCATCACCCGCTTCAGAAGCAAGATTATTGCCGTGGAATACCGAACAGACTTCGTACGCATGCTTCACTCGATCTAGTAGCGTCCTTCTCATTTGAAGCTCTGCCTCCTTCAACCAAGTTGCCAAAGGACGAGGAGTTCTCACCACGGTCTTCTCGGACGATAACTTCTTTCGATTAGTAAAGAGTTGAATAGGACTTCCAAAGTAAAAACCATCAGCACCATGATGATTTTGATGATGCTGCGTCGTACCAAAACCACACAGGGTTGAGGCAGGAAGCACGTGCACTTCCTGCATGAGATTACGAAAGTACTGCCCACTGACAACTGTGTTGTCCTCCTCGTCCTCCTCATCTTCGTCGTCGTCAGGATTATTGTTTTTCTTTACAAGTGGTCTTCCCTCCTCGTCCTCTTCCGTGTCGTCACTCTCTGGATCTTCTTCCTCCTCGGTTCCTTTCAACTTGTTCTCAGGCTCAATTAACCACCGTCGTGCACCTGGAAACAACAGAGGCACCATGTGATCCATATCGTCTGGATAAAATTCTAGTGCATTGAGACGAAAAATTTGATCCATGTCAAGCCATCTCGTTCTTGGAGCTGCCGTCCAAAAACTGTCGCGAAGATGTTTGGAGAGATCTGCTTTAATTCCTTGGAGAGTGGTGCTCAGTGCACGAACACGCTGCAAAATTTTAGATGTCTTCATCATACTTAATGGTGATGGTGGCCATTGCTCATGATGCTCATCAACATTTTCTGAATACCACTGAGCAACAGTCTTACGTATTCTTGAATCACATTTTCCATACAAGTCTTTCATGTCACTCTGTCCAGGAATTCGATCCATTCTTCCTTGATCGTACAATGGACGTAATTCTAACCATATTCTTTGCATTTCCATCCATGAAAATAAAAGATCCATAAATTTGTTTTGCTGATCACGAAGATCTCTCACGCGCGATGCAAATGGCAGCGCGTACGGTGATGACATAAGCTTCGTTGTTGTTGTCACATGATCCTCTAAGACACGTGCCAGCTCTTCTGGATTTTCAAGAGCGTGAGCATTTAATCTTTCAATTGGTACAAACGTCACGTACATTGCTTCGCAGATGGGTGGTGGTGGTTGCGGTGGAAGTTTAAATTGATTGACATGAGTGGAGGAGGAGGAGGAAGAGGAGGAGGAGGAAAGGGGAGAAGAGGGAGGAGATGATTCTTTGCTACTGTTAGTAACAGAAGTTTTCATATCTTTCTGCAATTTCTTTTTCTCCTGCTTGTTTCGCATCTCCTCCTCTCTTCTTCTTTTTTCTTCCTGCTCAATCATTCTTGCTCTGTCTCTCTCCTCAATCTCCCAAATTGGTAAATCACCTGGTTTTCCAGAGACTTCCCATGCTGCTTCGAGCTGATCAAGACCACGTTCAAATCGTACTTCTAAGGTTGCAGTCTGTGAAATGTCACTGATAGTCTCCATTGCTTCAATGGAACCATTGGCTAGAAGAATTCGCAGTGTCAAACTGTGATCAACACGAAAATGAACACCAAGCTCCTTGGAGACTTCACTCCAATGTCTTGGTCTCAAATCTTCATTTCTTAATTTTGTGATAAGTGGAAGATACATTTTAAATTCCTCCACTGCTTTTTTCAAACGATTGCCAACTTTAACAGGCTCATCAAAGAGATCTGCATCAAACACACGAATTAATCGATACATGTCTCTCCAGCACTGACGAATGTACTCTGCCACATGATCTGCATCCAGCACGATGAATGGTCCATCAATCCACTCTGGTTGATATCTTCGCCATGTGGTGACACTTTCCCACAGTTCGTGAAAGGGTGTAACGTGAGTGGTCAGTTCACTCAGACTCAATCCAACACTAGCAGTCTCCTCCTGTTCAAACGATAAACCTAACACGCTGCATCTTTTCCGAATTTGATCTCTCTCATCCGATGCCTGATGTGTGTGTGAAGGTGGGTGGAATGGAAAGTGGAAAGATGGAAAGATGGAAACAATGAGAACGGAAAAAAAACAAAAAAGTTAAAAAATATGAAAAAATAATAGAAAAAATATTTTGGTCAGATTGCTTCTCTCTAAAAAAACAAGAAAAAAAAGAAGAAAACTTACCTCATTCAATCTTCTCTGAAGGTTAGAAACATCGTTTGCCACGCTCTCGCTCTCACCCCATTGCGACGGACCCTTTTGTGTAATCTCACGGAATGCCTCTCTCAATCTTCGAACTTCAGCTTTAAACATTTTTTTCTGTTGTTCTAACTCCTCTTCAAATCTCGCGCGATGTGACGATGCCGCTTTGACGCATTTGTCACGTGCTTCTGTCAAACGTTTTGGCCATCCACGAGATTTCCAAATTTCACGAAAGTCACGTTCTGTTGGCACAAATTTCCTGTCTTCAAGTCCAACCACAATCAGATCCAAGCGTGCGAGTTGTGATCCCAGAGAACCAACTGTCTTGTCAAACATGTCGACAGCATGCATTTGTTCATCAAACTCCTCGACAGTTTTAGGCCAACTTGAGATTGTTTTGTGGTACACACCGAAACGATCGTCCATTTCTTTGCAAATTGACATGCACTGCTTTTGTACATCTCGAAGCAGTAGCGCATGCGTCATTTTGGCATTGCCAATCATGGAACTCTTTAAACTTCGCATGTCCACGCAAAAACTGTGTAGATCCAGCTGATCGACGAGCACTGCCTCCATTTCTGAAATGAATTGTTCGCATATGTCAACTCGCTCAAAATCAGAATTTAAATTTTTTGCAAATTCCTCTAATTCTGCAGACAAAGTAGAATTCTTGCTCTTTTTTTCTGCTTCTCCTCCTCCTCCTCCTCCTCCTCCTTCTCCTCCTCCAACAGTATTTACATCCTCCTCTTCATCTTCAAATGTCATGAGATGTTTTCTTTTCTTTGCTTCTCTCCTCTTCTTTTTGCTCTCCTCCTTTGCTTTCATTAAATTTGTTCCAAAAGTATGTTGATCAAAATGAAAGAATTGAGAATATTTTTGAAGCCACAAAACTAATGCCATCAACACGCTGTTCGCTCTTCTCATCGCCACACGAACTCTCTCCACGGACTCTTGTACCTTGGGATCACTAGAAACATGCACAGTTGGTCTCTTCTTTGCTTCAAACTGCCCACGATGATCTCTGCTCTTATGTCCCTCGTATGGCATGAGCATATCAACGTTCACACATCCCCATTTGTTGACGCTTCCAACAATATTGTGAATGACTTTTGTAATTTCTTCCTCAAACATTGTCAATGGTGGATCAAACCGTAGAACAGCACTGTTTTCTAACACTGCGTCTCCGTGGTGGCTGGAACTTGATGATGACTTTGCTGATGTACCTCCTCCCGCTGCTTTAACTGCTCCTGCTGCTCCCACTGCTCCCACTGCTCCCATCGCTCCCGCTGCTCCCGATGCCAGCACTTGGACATTGAGATTGACATGAAACAGTGGCGTTGTTTTTTCATAAATTTCATACTTACTCTTTTCTTGAATCAACTCCGTACTTCTCCTTGTATGACCTTGACATCGTACCATACGTGCGACGTACTCTGTAATTGGTTCAAAGTGTTCTCTCCTCATTCCACTTGGACCACTAGTTGGCACACCACCCTTGCACAACGTGTCTGCTGCTGCTTGTCTAGCAAGCTCTGCTTGTTTTCTGTCTAACATTCTAATGCTTCTTCTCTTTTCTCTTCTTGCTTTTCTTTTTGCACGTTTTCTTTGTCGATGTAATTTTTGAACGAGTGAGCCACCAATTCTTTTCATTGACAACATTCTGGAGAGCTGTGACAGAGGATCTGTCTTGCCTCCAGCAGACTTTTTGCCACCAAATAAACCAGCAATTCCAGACAGACCCATTTTTTTGAAACCAGCACCTGTTCCTGTGCTGAGCATTGAACTACTTCGACCATCTTTACTCTTTCCTTCTTTACTCTTTCGATCTTCCTCTTCCCGTTGCTCGCTCTTTGCTTCTAGAATTTCAGGAATTACGGGAAACGAGTAACCTTCTAAAAGAAGCACCATTCGATGCAGACCAGCGTAGCAACTCTCTACAAGCTCATCACGAACAATGAAGTTAGCAATGTACAAAGCTCTTCTGAATGGTGGCTTCAACGCAGCACTTGCCATTTTTGAACTGCTCCTTTCGTTAAAACTTTTTTTTGGAACGCGACGAAAGTTGTACCTGTGAAAGAGTTGAAAAGATTTAAAAAAAAAAAAAAAAGTTAAAAAGAGAGGATGAGATTTGTTGTTGTTGTTAAATCAGAGAGAGAACATGGAGAACACGGAGAACAGGGAGAACATGGAGAACATGGAGAACATGGAGAACATGGAGAACATGGAAAAAAAGAAAAATGTCAAAAGTGACAAAATCAACACGCACGTCTCTGGTCGTTGAAGCATGGGACGTAAAATGGCTGGAATTTCAATTCCTTTTGGTGAGGATGGAATTTTCATTTTCGCAACAACAACTTTTTTTCTTGCTTCTTCTAATCTCTTTTCAAACGTACTGAGCTCATCCGCGTAGTTGTCTACTGAAATTCCATAAGCATCCGCAAAAATATTATCTAACCACTTTTCACAGTGACTGTGAGAGATTCTAGCTGCCTCCTTGTGCTGTCTTGTTTGTGATCGAATGAATAATTCCAGCGTTGTTGGAAGCTCCGGTAACAAACGTGGATCATCCATTAAAGGTTGCCCCGTTTTTTCATCGATCTCTCTCGTTGGAAGATCTGGCCATGGATGACTTTTTAATCTTTCCAATGCTTTGGGCGTGATGTCACTGCGCTGGAAAGCAAATTCAGGCAAAGAGATAGTATTGCTCCCCCACAACCAGTCCATGGAGCGAAGGCGATGTCGAATGATAACACCCACGGAGTGAAGTGCGTTCAACACGCTTGGATTTGCTGATGGTAAATATGTTTGAATCAGATCAAGAGGTGATTCGTTTGTTGCTTTTCTTTCCAGAGTTCCATATCCAGCGGGTGGTGGCTCAACAATCTCAGAGGGATCAACATATTTGCTGCTGCCTCCACTTCCTACACTTTCTTTGGTCTCTCCTACTTCCTTCTCGTCCTCTTTGCCCTCCTCCTTCTCCTCCTCCTCCTCCTCCTTCCCCTTCTCCTTCTCCTCCTCCTCATTTTGATTCATGTTCTCAAGACGAAATGTCGCTGTTGGTACCGCCGCACGAATTCCGCTGTACTCGTTGCAACCGCACGAAATAGTCCACAGTGGTATTCCACCCTCTCTTAAAATTTTTAAACCATCACTTTCATACCGGATGGGTGGTGGAACACCAGCAGCTCCTGTAGGCATGCCTGGTAGTGGGATGGTCACGACATCTTGTGTGTGGAGAACCTGAAGAAAAAAAAGAACGAAACGAGGATCGAGAGAACAAATAAAAAGAAAGTGAGAAACAGATAGAAAAGAAGAAGAAGAAGCAGTAGTAGCAGCAGCAGCAGAAGAAGAAACACACAACATAGAAAAAAAAGATTTTCAATAAGAACATCAAACAAATATTGAATCACTACTTACATCCATCACATCAACGTAGCCTCTTCTCACTTCCTCCGT
>Ga0307994_1001560_pt1 | contig 13608 bp, 6 predicted proteins | sample EllFjometagen261_FD_203171 | JGI IMG/M metagenome (GOLD analysis project Ga0307994, IMG submission 203171) | Marine microbial communities from Ellis Fjord, Antarctic Ocean - #261 | ecosystem: Environmental > Aquatic > Marine > Unclassified | place: Southern Ocean | collected 2014-11-02 | reverse complement strand
CTTTTTCTTTTTGGCATTTTGTTCTTTCTTTGCTTGTGCTTGGTGCGGACAGAATTTAGTTTCACTGCGATTCTGGGTCTCTGGTGTTGAATCGCTTTTAAATGAAAGCAGCAACGTCGATTGAAAGGGGTGGAGGATTCACTGATCGGAGGAGGATGTCGATCTAAAAAATAAAATTATTCGTTTTTGGCAAGTGGTGGTCTAAATGACAATATAAGACACCACCTGCAGATGGTAGTATGGTCATTCTCCCCTTATAATATTTTGAGTGTGTTTCTTATATTTTTTTGACTCCATATTAATTACTAGTGACTAGCATTTTTGAATATTAATTTTATTTTTTAGTGCATTCTAATATTTTTTTGACTCCATATTAATTACTAGTGACTAGCATTTTTGCATATTAAAATTATATTTTTTGAGTTATCATTTATATTCTTTTGACTCCATATTAATTACTAGTGACTAGCATTTTTGCATATTAATTTGGCAGTACTATTAAGTACTACCATGGATGGTCCTTCTAATTCTTCTCTTATAATATTTTGAGTGTTTGCTACAGGTGGTGTCTTATATTGTCATTTAGACCACCACTTGGTGAAAATCCAATATTATGACGAGCTTTTTTTTCAAAGTATTATCTAACGCTCCATTCCTTATAACCAGCACCAACTAAAACAAAATGTGTGGTATTGTTGGTATCTTTGGCAGCAACGTCCCATCGGACGAGCTCCGCAAAATTATTGTAGCCATGGCAAAAAAAATTCGTCATCGTGGTCCAGACTGGAGCGGTGTCAAAATTGTACGCAACGGTGCCATTGCTCACGAGCGGCTTGCAATTGTTGATCCAGAGTCAGGTGAGCAGCCACTGTGTCACGTCCTGTCATCTTCCTCTGAGGAGCTGACGCTGGCTGTTAACGGTGAGATTTACAACCATTTGGAACTTCGTGCAAACCTCACGACAACTGACTACATGTTTCGGACCAAGTCGGATTGCGAATGCATTCTTCCTTTGTATCTTGAGCATGGATCTGAGGGAATCTCGACGGTGCTCAACAAGCTCAAGGGAATGTTTGGTTTCATTCTTCACGATGGACGAGACAACTCGTTTGTAGTGGCACGCGACTACATGGGCATCATTCCTCTTTACATTGGTTGGGGTGCAGATGGGAGCGTCATTGTTGCCTCCGAGCTCAAAGCACTCGCCGACAAATGCGTACGCTTTCAAGCTTTTCCACCGGGAACTTTTTACTCGTCAAAAGAACACAAGTTCGTCCAGTGGTACAAACCAACGTGGCACGATGAGGAGTGTATTCCTACGTCCAATCAGCACTTGGCACTGAGTGACCTCCGCCAGGCTTTTACAGACAGCGTCCGTCGTCGTATGATGTCAGACGTGCCCTGGGGTGTCCTTTTGTCTGGTGGTCTTGACTCCTCTCTCGTCGCATCTGTTGCTTGTCGACTTTTGAAGGAGAATGAAAGTTTGTCAGCACCAGGGACTGGGAGCGTAGGAAACTTTGGTAACAGACTCCACTCGTTCTGCATTGGTCTTGTTGGTTCACCTGATCTTGCTGCGGCTAAAATAGTTGCTGACTATCTCGGTACCATTCATCACTCGTATACTTTCACAGTGCAGGAGGGTCTTGACGCTGTCAGTGATGTCATTTATGCATTAGAAACGTTCGATACTACTACTATTCGTGCAGCGACGCCAATGTACTTAATGTCTAGAAAAATTAAAGCTCTTGGTGTCAAAATGGTGCTGTCTGGTGAGGGTGCTGACGAGATTTTTGGTGGTTACTTGTACTTTCATAAAGCACCATCAGCAAAAGATCTTCATCAGGAGACTATCCGAAAGCTCAAGGGTCTCCATCTCTTTGATTGTTTGAGAGCAAACAAAAGCACTTCAGCATGGGGTGTAGAGGCAAGAGTACCATTTTTAGATCGTGACTTTTTAGACGTCGCAATGGAAATGGATCCACATCAAAAAATGTGCGTAGATCCTAGCACGGGTGCCAAAAGAATGGAGAAGTGGACGCTCCGCAAGGCATTTGATACACCGGATGATCCGTACCTCCCGAACGAAGTGCTGTGGCGTCAAAAGGAGCAGTTCAGCGACGGTGTTGGCTACACGTGGATTGATCGACTTCGAGAGATGGCCGAGAAGGAGGTGACAGATCGTATGTTCCAACAGGCGTCGTTTCTTTTTCCTGACAACACGCCACCAACCAAGGAAAACTATTTGTATCGCTCAATCTTCTGCAAACATTTCCCACAACACGCCGCCTCGCTCACAGTTCCTGGTGGCCCGTCAGTAGCATGCAGCACGGCAACCGCCGTTCAGTGGTCCAAAGAGTTTGAGCAACTGGTTGCTCAGAGTAGTGGTGACTGTTCTGGTCGTGCCGTCAACGTGCATAACGAAGCATACGATGACGCGGTAGCAGTTGCGACGGGTGCGCAGACCAAGTCAAGATTAGCTGCTGCTGCTGTGGCGGCAGAGGAGGAGGAGGAGGAGGAGGAGGAGGACGAAGCTGCAAAGCGCAAGGCTGTGGGTGGTGGAGACGCGAGGGATCAGAGCAGAGAAGCGAAAAGATTGAAGGCGTGAAAAGAGTCGGAAGGAAGGAAGCTGCAAAGCGCAAGGCTGTGGATGTGGTGGAGACACGAGGGATCAGAGCAGAGAAGCGAAAAGATTGAAAAGGCGTAATGTATGTATGTGCATTACGCCACTATTATAACTAAATTATAAATTATTAATTACAAAAACATATAAAAACATACACATTATTATATTCACTCAAATGTCAGCCCACCCTCATCATCACTCCCATCTTCTAACGCAAGACGCTGCTTCTCTGCCTCCCAAACGCGCTTCTGCTGCTTGGTCGGTCTTTTCCTTTTGTAAGACTTTGGTTGCGCCAATTTCCCGCTGTTGAACGTCGTTGATTTCCGAGCACTCTTTCGCTTCGTACTACCACGGGCTAACAGCGCTTGCTGCATAAAATCTTGCGCGACTGTGCTTGTCGTGCGGTGGGTCATTGTGTTGTCATCCTCGTCATCCTCATCGTCGTGCAGGACAACAACGTTAAAACCCTCTTTATTTTGACCACGTCGATAGTCAACGTCAGTCAAAGTATTTGCTCTGGAAGCTGGACTCCTGTCGTCATCATTCAATCCTTCGTCCTCCTCGCTCTCATCATCTTCGTTCGCTTGCTCATGCAGAAGAGCCTCCGCCTCGGCAAGCTTTTCAGCTGTCAACTTTCTTTCTTTCGCCTTCTCTTGCTTTGCACGCATCTTGGCAGCTGCAGCTGCTTTGCGCTCCTTTCTTTTTGCTTCACGCTTGGCCTCCTCGTCTGCTTGTGCTTTGCGAAGCCGCAACTCGCTATCTCTTGCAGAAGTCACGGACACTTCCTCGGGTGCCTCATCATCAGAGGACGATTCGTCCTCCGAGGATTGTGCAGGTCGTGGTCGACGTCTGGACGATGACATTGTTGTGTTGTATTTTCACGCGTGTGGAAGTGGTTGGCGGTGGAAAAAAAAAGAAAAGGCAAAAAAAAAAAAAAAATATTTTGGAAGAGAGGGGCATCGATCCCCTTACCTCCTGCATGCAAAGCAGGCGCTCTGCCATTTGAGCTACACTCCCAGATTCCGTATTATTTATTTTAAATTACGTATTACGGAACTATTTTTCATTACAGAAATCGCTTGTTACTCAATACTTGTAACTTGAGGACTTTTTGCGATTTCGAATTCTCAAACGTTGGATTAAAAAGATCCAAAATATTAAAAAAATAATTAAAAAACCAACATGGACCACCTCGTGTTCCTCGTGTTTCTCGTGTTCCTCTACGGCTTCGCTGCCGCTGCGCATATCATCCCCGACGACCACCACCACCATGACAGCGAAAGAAACAGAAGAGTAAGCAGACGTCTCCCCATGGTCCAAACCAACGACCCACTTCTTGCCGACTACAACACGTGGTGCCCGACGGGCTCTCCCATCTTCAACGACTCCCCAGTGAGCGCCGGCTCACATACCGATTTACCTGGACCACACTCCCCCGACGACATCAAACTTCTTCTTCTTCCCGTGGAAGTGGGACAGGGATCTTTCCCCACCGGACACGTCTCCGTCCTCCGCAACATCCTGTCGTCGTTGAGTTCGTTCATGGAGAAGCACGTGATGCTCGGTCGCTCCACATTCAACGTCGCGGGGTCGGACGTTGCGCCCACGTACGACGGCAGCTCTCACCTCTCCGATCTGATGGGCCAAGACGGGAAAATCAGCCACGTCGGCATCTTAGCCATGTTTCGCGCTGCAATCACGTCGTACCACGGGAGCAGCAACGGTGGCAACGGTGGCAACGGTGGCAACGGTGGCGACATCTGCTCGTTTCGCTCGATCGCAATGGTGGTGTATGGTGACACTCAGTACCCTGGAGGATCACTCCCAATCGAAGGTTTTCACTCACAGTACGGCACAGTCATCCCATGGACAAAGACTTGGGATGTGGATTTCGTCGAATACCATCTGGGTGGAAGGCTTCTGGCACACGAGGAGGGGCACGGCTTTGGAATGGCACACGTTCAGGTCTGCCATCTTTCGGGCACCAGCGACCCGCTGGGGTATGGGTTTCGTGCGACGAACAACGGGGAGAAGGATGGAACGACAATGTCTGAGGTGTGCGTCATGTATGGATCCAAGCACAGCGTCATGGGTAGTGGCAACGACCGAGTCGGAGGTGGAGTGTCCCCCTGCCTGCTTCTCCAGTATGGCAGCGTCACCGATGGACAGGTGTCCACACTCGGAGGTGGTGGCAACGATTGCAACGCCGTGAAGACTAACAGCGGACTCTGCACCACTAGCGGTGGTACTAGCACTCTTGCACCGTACGATTCAATGTTGTCGAGAACGGCGAGCAAGGTGGTCATGGTCGTCCTCTTTCGTTTGGGGAAGCCGGCGTACTTGTTTTCAAAGACGCGAACCATGATGGATATTGGTATGATGGGACAGGAGACTTTCAATTGTCAGACTACGTTCGACTCGACGGACGGATACCGGTCTCTCAAGGAGTACACGCAGAAAACCAACGGTTGCTTTGTCGTGGACAACGATGGACAGAGCGTAGCCAAGCGACGGGACGTGCTCGTGATTGGGTACAATGAAAAAAAGGATGGACTGTTGCTCAATGTATGGAAGGGGACGAAGAGAGATCAAGTGATGGCGAGCCGGACGAGCACTGACTGGAGCATTCTGCAAGACATTGCCTTTGTCGATGCCATCGAAGTCAACGCTGCGCTGGGCGTGCACTCCTCTTTTTCCGCAGCCGATGTCGACGATGACGCGGAGGACGGAGTCTTCGTCACACTTGGTACGACTCTGTCCTCGTGCTGGATCGGCAACGATCTCACCAACAACGTGCACATCACTTATAAATCCTCCTCCCTTTGTGCACACAAAGCGTCCGAGACATGTGCCGACGTCGTGGTCGAAAGGAACGATCCACGAACGTTTGACTACGCCTCGATCGGCGTCGGGTACTGCGCCAATAAAGTTAATCTTCCAGAGGGATCCTATCCACCGTTGCTTGGTAGTGAGGATCCCCTGTGCGTCGCGAACGATCGAAAGAAGGAGTGCATGTTTCGCTGCTTACAGGCGTACCCCAGAACGACTGCGTTTTACGTGCGAAAGAACGACGAGGTATGCACGTGCGCCAAACCAATCTGGGATGGTGGAGATGGATGCAAGACACCCACAATTTCATCAAACTGGCCCGACGGCTACCATGCCTACCGAATATCAATGGACGTGGGGACCCTCCCAACCGTGCCGTCTTCATCGTCGTCGGTGGACGTGGTCGTCGGTGAGTGGTCGACCGTCGTATCATCATCATCGTCGGGCGGCGGCGGTAACAACGTGCATGGCGTGTCTCTGAAGAGCTTGTCAACGTCGACGTTCTTCGATGTTGGTGGTGGAAGGACGGGCGGTGACAACGGCGCGCTTCGCCTCAAACATCCGGGGATGTTTGTTGCTCACGTCACCACCTCTGACACCAAGGGAAGGGTGTCCCACGCCGACGTCCTCCTTCGCTCCACCGCTTCCTCTTCCTCAGTTCTGGAGGAGAGGACCTCTGAACTCCACGCCATCACCGATGCCGGTTTCTCCACTACCACCACCACCACTACCGCCCTCGGCTTCACGGCGTCGGTGTCGTTTCCCTCTCCCTTTGCGCCACCTGCGGTGTCTGGCACCGTCCTCAGCCTCCTCCGCTGGAACGGTGTGTCTGTGCGCCTCATCTGCAACACCGAGATCTGTTATTTTTGGATCGGCACGACAGGCGACTCGCATCTCGAGATTTGGCCGACCACCGAGCAACCGACCGATCCTCTGCTGGCGTCGCCGTCGAGTGCACAGTACTGGACTACACGAGCGACGCCAGCGTCCTTGGCGGGAAGAAAAGTTCACGTCGCGTTCACGACGACCAACGACGTCGCCAGAGTTTACTTGGACGGCAGTCTGTACAGCGAATTCGATTGGCCGAGCAGCAGCCGCTCAACACACGCAGCGATCGACGCAGCCATAAATGGACCCTCTCCATTGATCGAGTCCTCGTACTTTGGCTATCCGATCGAGATGCCGGTCACGGGTGCCACCTACTACAACTTTTGGCTGACCAAGGAGGCCGTAGCACTGTCGCGAGGAAAAAATATCGTCCTGTCCACTGGCGCCATCGTGTGCAACGAACAAGTGGATGGCATCGGCGGGATCAGCGCGACGATCAAGAGTGGCAACAACTGGAAAAACGGAGAGAAAGTTATCTCGTCCGGGAGTGACAAGTTCTCTTACCTGTGCTCCGATTTGCAGGACTACGAGGGATATCATCGGTACGTATCGGACGAGTCGACGGGGATTAAGACGACATGCGACGCCGCAATGATCTACTTCACTGCGGTGGGTGCGCCTCTGGAATCCTTCGGGAAGACGAGGGGGACGATGTGCGAAAGCAAAGAAGCGCAGTATGTCCAATGGCTTGCCGATCAAGGGTGCTGCGGTGAAACTGGAACAGGGTGTTGTGGGGAGGCAGGTGCACCGACATGTGGTGGTTCTTTCACAAAGACGCCGGCCAGTGGTACCGCGGAGACCGGTGCTGAGAGCGGTGCTGAGAGCGGTGCGACACTGCGACGTTCGCTCGGCGGAGCGGTGGCAGCAATCACGCTGTTCGCACTGCTGCAATGAAACAATGAAACAATGAAACAATGAAACAATGAAACAATGAAACAATGAAACAATGAAACAATGAAACATAGACTAGCTGCTGCTGTAGTGGTGATAACGCACTTGATTTTGACAATAACTTTTAAAAATTAAGAACTATGCATGATGTGTACCTTCGGTACATTGTTCATGCTGTGAAACTGAGAATAATAAAATTTTATTTTTTTTGTTTTGTTTTTTTATTTTTTTATAGTCTTAACTTTAAAAACAGGTCTTAAGGTTAATCATTCTTTTTACGACTCGGTGATCTTGACAACATCTGCTCCGTGTGATTGTCCAACATTGACTCTAACGAACTATTACGTGACCACTCTTGAAATGTTGGTAGCGAGATATATCCATCCTTGTTCGTATCTAACTCTAACATGACACGATCAACTAAATCACCCACACCAGTCTGTCGTCGATATACGTAACCACCGGTTTCACGTCCACGAACTAAATATTTGCGCACGTGACTCTCCATCTCCGCTCGATCAACCATGCCATCACTGTTGATGTCAATCGCATCGAACGCCTCTGCCTCTGCAGCCAATCTTGTCCTGTGACTTGAAAGAACAACATCAACCATTTCAGCCAAATCTACTTTTGGTGCGTAATGAAGATCACGCAGCGGCTCCATTGTCGATAACTCATCTGGCCATAAATGTGCAAAATCATTCATATTTTTATTCAAATCAACTGTGACTTGAAAATCAGGAAAGTGAGTTTGAATTTCTGCAAACAGCTCGTTGGGTGTAAACGACAGTCCGGGTACACAGTAGCCATGCTGTGGTTCAATGAGCTGCTCCTCCTTTGCCTCCTGGAGTGAAATAAGTCCTCTCATAAGATCATCGACAAAAATCATTGGAAGTTTGACATCAAGCTCGACAGGACAGACGTACGGAACACCCTTAGACGCAGCAAGCAATGCATCCAGCGCATACTCGGTCGTCCCGTTGCCCCAAATTGGTTCGCTGTGGAGAACACCAGGCAAAACAGCAAAGCGTGGATCACCACCCTCGTTCTTTGCAAAATGTTCCATCAGCTCTCGACAACCAAACTTTTGTCGTCCGTAGTCAGAGCCTGGATCTTGAGTTGGATTCTCACACAACCAGCGTGCCGTGGCACCTGTTCGTGGTGCTGTTGCACCAAACGAACCAATGGAGTCGGTGAAGCAGATGCGTCGTGCACCTACTTCTTTCATGGCATCCAGCACATTCTTCATCCCTCCAACGGTGACGGAGTTGGCGACGTCAGGATCCATTGCAGTTTCTACTGATAGTGGTGCAGCTAAATTCCAAACAATCGTGTTCTCATCAGCATGGTTGCGAAACAAATTACGGAGTGACTCGGTGTCACGCACGTCAACGTTGCCTACTGCAAGAGAACCAGGTGTTGTCACGGAGCGCTTGAGACTACCAGGCATGTGTGCCATACGATCTGAAGCAATGACGCGCTTTCCCTCTTGTGACAAAGCAGCACAGAGACGCTTGCCAATGGCACCTGCGGCACCAATGATGAGAGTGGCAGGTTGATTTGCTGCCATTGTTGTCGTGTTTTTTGGAAAGTCTGTCTTGAGAAGAGGAAGAAAAAAGATAGCTCAGCCTTTGGCAGCAAGCAGGAGATTACAGGAATTTATGGTGGTTTTTATTTGCATAAATTTTTTTGAGGCTCTAAAAATTTGGCAACTGGCAAAAGTCAGGGATCAAAATCAGATAAAACAACAATACACAATACACACACATTAGAAAAAAATTAAGATAATGAAAAATGATTCTACTTCAAGCAATGCACCCAACTGACACAGCGGGCGCACACACACACTACTCCTGGACTCCTCCACCTCACAAATGTGTCCTGTCATTTTGTTTTTTTTTTTACTTTTATAAAAACAAAACTCCATTCAAATTGCATTTGATGGGTCTTCAAAATTATCTTTACCTGGCGGAGTGTAATTTTCTCCGTCATCCTTTTGACTGTCGCTGCCATCGCCACTGTTTACCAGCGATCTCAACTCATCGTCTGCAGCAAGGGTTTGCGTTGATTCAAAATCACCTGTTGAGCCAATGTTCAGAGCATCACCACCACGCATATCATCCAAATTGTTACCACCACCAAGGATTTGTACACCACCACCCCCACCTTGATGTTTATGTAAATTATCTGGACCACCACCACCAAATAATGGTTTCATAAATTTAGAATCAAAATTTTTCCATGCACCATGCATACCACCCTTTTTTTTTTGTACAACAACATTTCTACCACCCATGCTGTAAGGATTTAACATATTTGCTGCTAATGAATCTGGATCTGGTGTACCAACACGAGCTCGAGACTTTGATCTCTGCATGCCCATTTTTCGCAAGACTGGAAGAAGAAGAAGAAGAAGAAGAAGAAGAAGAGGATAAAAAAAAAAATTAATAAGAAAAGACAAAAAAAAGACAAAGCACAAAACATTGTCAGTCCTTGTAGAAGTAGAAGAGGAAAAAAGAAGGGAAAACATAAAAGAAGAAAAAAAATTGGAAAAAAAAAAAAACTCACGTGGCTCCGTCGTGCCACCAAGAATAACAGTTGTAAAAATTACAATACATAATGTCGTTGTAATAATATAATCACGATTTGGTGTTGTCAGTGTCATGGCCAGCGCAAAAGCAATTGCACCACGAAGTCCAGCAAACCATATAACAATTTGCATTTTCATTGGAATTGGTTTTTTTCTTTTAATATTTGCACACGCGCTGAATGGAAATGTATTAAGAGCACGTGCACCAGCACAAAATAAAATTGATAAAATAATTAAACCAGCATCCCACATATGCTTTGAGCTAAAAACTGATGTACCAATGTATGCAAAGACAATTGTTTCACTAATATATGCCATACCTTCAAATACAAAAGAAGATGATACTTGACTTGCTTCTGATAAATTATAATAATTATAATGTGATAAAGTAATACCACAAAAAAATAAACTCATAATACCAGACAAACCACCACCTGTCCATTCAATTGATTCTGATAATGCAAAAGAACCAAATGCAGTTAAAAATAATACAGTAATTTCATATTTTGGATATTTATGAAGATTTGAATATTTCATTAATGAACAACACAACAAACCACAAATAAGACCAATAGCAATAGAACCTAAAGATACACCAATAAATTGACCCAACACTGAAAATATTGTTCCAATAGTAAAAGTATTGGCAGCACCATCTCCAGTATCAAAGCCTTGAAGCGTGTGAAACAATACAATGGCAACAGCATCGTTCAATACACTCTCACCAAATATTAATGAGTACAAGAGTGGATCACAATTCACTTCCTTGTTACCCATAATTGCTAACGTTGCGACTGGATCAACAGCAGAAATGAGTGCACCAAAAAGTAATGCTTCAATAGGTGTATGATTTTCTAATTTCACAACACCCAGCTCAGCAAATCCGTAAAGCAAACCACCAATGACAAACGTTGAGACCAGCGTCCCAAACACGGCAAACAAGCATATTGTTGTGAAGTTTGAGAAAAAACCTTTTTTATTTAATTTGTAACCAGCTTCGAAAATAATTGGTGGTAGTAAAACAAAAAAAAACATTTGTGGATTGAAAGCAAGAAAGGAAAGCTCGTCACCACTTGGATACAACCACTCGACTAAACCACCAGTGAATGCACCGAGCATTATGACGGCAGCAGACTCTGGAACGTAATAAAATTTCTTCTGCTTCAACCAGTATCCTGCTAAAACGCACAATCCGAGAACGACACAAAGACCCAGAGTATTGAGAGCTCCAAACTCATGCGCATCACTGATGCTAGCTTCAGCATTGGATGGTGATGGTGTAGCAGCCAGCTGTCTCCATGATACCATGATCTCAGCGAATTTTCTTTTTGTTTATTGGTATACACACTCGCACCGCACGAGTATAATATTTTTTGGGATTAGTAATAACGAGAAAATTTCAGATTAAAATTATTTTTTTGGAATTTTCAAAACAGTTAATTTTTTTTATTTGAATTTTTTACCGAGCAGTTAGTACCACCACCACACCACACGGGTTCCTTTCGTTGTGGAACAAGAACACATACAAGTAAGAACAAAATACCAACAAAACAATGTCGTCACGAAAGAGTGCTGCCGATGCTGATCTGCAACGATCTCTAGGACGCATGTTTGATTCTTCCAAGTCATGCAATGCAACACTTCTCAAAAGTTTTAAATTAATTGACTCCAGGCGTGTCAAGTGGATTAGCGTTGATGATTTTGAGGAGTGTCTTCTTCCATACAAGTTAAAGTCTGCAACAATCAAGAATTTAACCAAAAGATTTGCAAAGTCCAGCAACACCGCAAAGATAGAGTACCAAACGTTTGTTGATCATGCAGTGACATTATATCTCAAAGGTGCAGACGACATGGAGGACGATTTAGAGGAAGAAACTTTAGACTCGGACGATCAGGAGGAAGAGGAAGTACGAAAGCGTAAGAAAAACAAAAAGACAAGAAGATTGGAACCAACCGTCCAAGAAGATTTGTTGACGCAGCTGCAGCAAAACTTTTCCACCGCCATCGTTCTGGAGAAAAAGATGGTGATGTACAAGGAGGAGGAGACGGGTAATAGCTGGCTCAGCAAAAAGCAATTTAAAATTTTATTAAAAACATGTGCCATGACGATGCGTAGTACACATATTGATGATATTTTTGATGCATTTGGTGGTGATAGTGCACGTAATAAGTTAGATTTTGATGAGTTTCTTCGTTACTGTTCCCTTCATCATCCTGGGAAGCAATCACCCAATCGTCGTCGTTCAATGCGTGGTGGTGAGATTGATATTTTAGCAGATCGTTTACGTGATTTAATTAAAAAACATGAAGATCCAAATCAAATTTTTAATGAATTTAAACAATACAGCCAACAAGAGTTCATTACATCGTCATCATTTCGCAGATCAATTAAGCATGTATTTGAGGACGAGCAGCTGACAACGACAGAGGTAACACGATTAATGGCACGCTTTGATCATAACGATGATGGTATGATTGATCGTGAAGAATTTCATGATTTTCTTATGGATGCTGGTGGAAAAGATCGAAAAAAGAAGAGCAGCAAGATGGGTAGTAGATCAAGACGACGTGGTGAGTCGTCCGAGTCCGACGACAACAATGACAACGAGTCTAACGATGACAGTGATAGTGAGAACGAACCCAATCCAGGTGCCTATCTGAGCTCCACCATTCGTGAAGCACTGGCTGATGCATACGACGACGACTCGGATGCGTTTCGTGGCGCGTTCAAATATTCCGACAAGTCAAGCACCGGCGTTGTGAGAAAAGATAAGTTTACGACAATTTTGGCCAAGATTGTCAAGGAGACGACACTGAAGCTGAAGACAAGAGACATCGACACCATTGCTAAAGCGTACGCCAGTGGCACCTCCAAGAGCAGCCCAATCCAGTACAAGGTATTTCTTCAACTTTGCGAGGGACGATACAAGAAAGTCATCGTGCGTTCCGCGGGTGATCGTGTAGAGTGCAAGCTAGCAACATGGACAGATTGGTACATGGGAACAATTAAAAAAGTACGATCAGACAAGGCGTACGACGTGCTGTTTGATGACGGAGAGAAGCATCGCGTGACTGAGAAGCAGGTAAAAAAAGAGAAGACGAAGGGTGGACGTCGTCGTCGTGATGAAGAAGAAGAAGAAGACGAAGGAACACGTCCAAAAAGAAAAAATGCACGCAACTACGACGAAGAAGTTGATTCGGACGATGCTGCTGCTGCTGCTGCTGCTGCAGAACCAAATCCTGGTGGAAGATTAGACAAGAGGTTACGTAGAAAAATGTCAGACGCGTACGAAGAGGATCGTGGTCTGTTTGATCGGCTCTTCAAACCTTACGACAAATCTGGGAGTGGTTTCATTAAAAGTCGAAAGTTTAAAGATTTAATTGAAGATGCTTTTCGACAAGTCGAATTAAAATTAACACCAACAGAAATTTCATCAGTCAGTCGTGCATACAAAAAGAATCAAAAGGTTGCCAAGATTGAGTACGAGTTGTTTCTCAAGCTGCTTCGTGGTGATTACATCAAGCCAGCCAAGCTTCGCAAGGAGCGAGATCGAGTAGAATGCAAGTTAGACGGTTGGACCGAGTACTATCGTGGAAAAATTACAAAAGTGAATGTTAACGATGGAACTTACAACGTTACGTTTGATGACGGTGAGAAGAAAACAAATGTAACTGAGCGACAAATTAAAGGAACACCGACGTCGAGCTCTGGATCTGATGATGATGATGATGATGATGATGATCGGCGTCGTGATGGGAGATCCACCTCTCCCTCGCGTAGTCGGCG
>Ga0307994_1001559_pt1 | contig 13612 bp, 13 predicted proteins | sample EllFjometagen261_FD_203171 | JGI IMG/M metagenome (GOLD analysis project Ga0307994, IMG submission 203171) | Marine microbial communities from Ellis Fjord, Antarctic Ocean - #261 | ecosystem: Environmental > Aquatic > Marine > Unclassified | place: Southern Ocean | collected 2014-11-02 | reverse complement strand
TATTAGCACTTACGGCATGGTATCCCGGGCGTGCTTTCGCATAAACTCTAGTAGCCCATTCTTTATTTTCCTTAGTCAGAGCCAAGCGACTGTATAACGGGTCTAAGAATTTTCTACGCCCTACCTTCAGAAGGAATGATTCCATAGCAGGGTACGCTGGCTTATAATTCTGCTCTACACAGTGTTTAAACCAATCGCAAGCTATTTCGCTATTGCCAGTTTGTGTAAAGTGAAATGCTCTATCTAGCGATTCCATTTTAGAATAATTAAGTTTTTTTAATCCTCTTAAAAAGTAGAGCCAATGATGAGTGGTATATCCTGCTGTATCAATAGCAGACGCTTCAAGTAAATTATTATTAAACTTGGCTATTGCTTTTTCTACACGATCTAGCTCAACAGAATAGGTGCCTGGGCAGTTATCTGGCAACCCTGGTCCATATATCCATGCTTCTACATTTACTGCTTTTTGCTCTTGTTCTGTAGTCAGTAGGTTCTCATATAAATAAGCTACAAAACGTTTTGTGTTCATTGGTTTAAACTTATTTACGCTAAAGTATTGCTTCAAAAAGGAGTCGAATATTTCTCTACCGACTACCTCTTCTACTCTCTGCAAGAAGAACCTTCCTTTCTCGTATGCCACATCTGTCATTCCGTCGTCCGGACTTCTACCATGTAGGTCTAAATATAGATGAGTGTCCTCCAAATTATCATCTTCTTCTAAATCTTGGAGTGTCAATAGTAGCTCGCCCATCCCAAGTTTAGTTTGCATTTTAGCATAAGCCTCCCCATATATTTTTTCCATTATACGTTGCTCAAAGTATACAGTGAATCCTTCATTTAACCAGAAATCATTCCACGTTTCATTTGTAACTAGGTTACCACTCCAACTATGAGCAAGCTCATGTGCAATAAGGGCTACCAAGCTTCTATCTCCAGCAATGATAGTTGGTGTTGCAAAAGTGAGCCGAGGGTTTTCCATACCACCAAAAGGAAAACTGGGAGGGAGTATAACTACGTCATATCTCTCCCAAGCATACGGACCGTAAAGCAGCTCCGCACTATCTATCATACTCTGCATACTTTGAAGTTCCCAAACTGCTTTTTCTAGCATATCAGGTTCAGCATATACTCCGCTGTTTCTACCAGTGCTAGCAAATTCTAAGTCGCCTACGGTAAGGGCAAGCAAGTAAGAGCTGATAGGTTGGTCCATTACAAACGAATAACTTCCATTTTCAGACTTAGTCTGCGAATTTTTCGCACTCATTAGTGCTAATAGCTTAGGATCTGTTTTCACTTTAGCCTGATAGGTAAATTTCACCCCTGGACCATCCTGACAAGGAATCCATGTACGAGCAAGAATCGCCTGTGATTGGCTGAATAAATAAGGATGTTCTTTTCCCAGTGTCTGCTCAGGAGCTAGCCACTGTAGAGCTTCTGCTTCTGGACTAGTAGTGTAGTCTATAGAAACCCACTTGGTTTCTGGCAATATCTCTATGCTTAGAGATTGACCCAAAACAGAATCAACCTTACTTAAAATAAAATCAGCATTCTTCCCATTATCAAGAACAACGCTATTTATAGACAATTGCCTTGTGTCAAGAACTAGGATGTTCCCTCCTGTCTTATTTTCTATATCCCATTTTGCTGTACCACTAATACTTTTAGATTCAAAATCTACAGTCACATCCCAACTCAAATGTTTTACACGCACGTCATTAAAATTTGCATAGCTATGCTCGTCAACACTTAAGTCCTCGACCATACTCTCTACATTGCTTGCTCTGTCTGTGCATCCGCACAACTGCCAAGCTATCAGCACAAAACACAATTTAATTATTATTTTCCTTTTCATTGATACAAGCAAAATAAAGCAAAACAAGTCTCTGTCTAAATTTTAGATTAAAATATTTTAATCCACAAACTATTAACTTGCACACAATATAATTTAAACTATTTTCGTTGACCATTTTACGGCTAGCATACTATTTTAGCTTTCGTAAAAGGAAACAATACATACGATGAAAAAGACTATTCTTACACTGCTTACTTTTTGCGTTTTCGGTCTAGTAGCCAATGCACAATCTTGGGACGATTCTGGAGACACATGGGATGACTCTGGCGATTCTTGGGATACTGGCGACGGAGACAACACCAGTACAGATTATGACTACGACCCTTCTGGTTCGGGAGCACCTGCATTAGACTCTACTGGAGATGACGACTGGGGTAGCGACGACTCTTGGGGAGATGACGACGGTTTCGACTACGGAAGCGGAGGAGGTCAAGATTATGTTAGAACTTCACGCCCTACTATAGAAGCAAAACCTTACGAAAGATTCACAGGCATGCCATATGACAGTACTGATCAATTAGTAACTTTCGTAGAAATAGTAGAAGTAATAATTCCAGACAGATTTTTAGATCTAGGTGGTGACGATTATTCTACTGCAGATTCTTTATATGCTAGAGCAATTGTTTGGATGAAAAAACAATTTGGTGAGAAAGAAGCCAAGCAAATGATTGACGAAGCAGGTTTAGACCCTGACGGTAAAGAAGGCCAAACCATCAAAGCATACATTATAATGCCACTAACTGTAGAAGTTAACAAATACCAAAAAACTACAATCGGGGTTATAGAGTTTGATATGGAACTACGATTTAAAGACGAACGATACAGATATAAGTTCAACAACTTTGTACACGTTACTGCTAATAGGTCTGGAGGCAAAGAAGATGACATTACGTATATGGAATATTATCTAACCGCTAAAAAGAACATAAAGGGCAATGACAAAGTCCTTATGGCTTGCAATAGTCAAATGACGAGATTAATTGATGACCTTAAAGCTACTTGTGCAGCCACTCCGTTCATTGACGACGACGATTGGTAAACGAAGCCTAAGTGTATAAAAAATTTAAATCCTTTACGCTTAGCGTAAGGGATTTTTTGTTTTCGTAAATTTGAACACATGAGAAAAACGCTCAGTCTCGTTTTTAGTTTGCTTCTGCTCACTTCGGTAGCTCAAGAAGCTAAGCTAGTACTAGGTCCAGAATACAACTATTACCCCGCAGGTCACATATTCGGATTGCAAGCAGAGCTATCTCCTAAAAATAAGCATCATAGCTTTAATGCTCGTCTAGCTTACAATAAGACCGTCAGGCGGGGCTTTAGCGGGCTTAATGACGATGAACGCGGAGGCGGCCCCGGAGGCTCTCTAGGCTATCGCTATTACCTCACGCCAGAATGTAGAGGACTATATCTAGGAGCCAGAGCAGACTTGTGGTTTATGCAGGTGCTATGGCAAGACTCCTCTGAGCAAATAAAGGCAGGCACTACGGAAATTAATGTCCTTCAACCAACCTTTGAGCTAGGTTATCTTTTTCATTTCAAAAACGGATGGGAATTAGGAACTGCATTTACTAACGGAGTAGAACTTAATATAAAAATGGACGGAAAACCGGTAGGTGAAGGATGGATCACACTGTGGCAAATAAGAATAAATAAAAGAATAGAACTGAATGGCAAGCAATAAACAGGAGTGGCTAGACGCCTTCAAACATCTACGACTACACTTTTCATTATTACTGATGCCAGTGTATTTGTTTGCTTTGTCGCAAGTAGAAAATGTACATACGCAAGATGCCCTGTTAATTTTTGTTATACTTCACTTACTGGTCTACCCTGCCAGCAATTTATTTAACGGTTACTATGATAACGATCAAGGCAGTGTAGGTGGACTTAAGAATCCACCGCCACCTAACTCCAAAATGTTATGGCTGGCAAACACAATAGATATTTCAGCCCTTATATTGTCAGTCACCATAGAAACTTCATTCGCCTTTCTTGTGCTCATATACATATTCGCTTCAAGACTCTATAGTTACAAATCCGTACGATTCAAAAAGTACACATTCTTAGGTTTCCTAGTAATTTTCATATTTCAAGGTGCTTTTACCTTCTATTTGGTCTCCTACGGTTGCTCAAAAGAACTTTATGAGTGCGGCGTACTTAAAACAGAAATACAAGCATATTTCGCACTTTTAGCCTGCTCTTTCCAGATAGGAGCCATCTACCCACTCACCCAAATTTACCAACACGAGAGCGACTTAGCAGACGGAGTGACAACCTTAAGTTACAAGTTAGGTTACAGAGGCACATTCATATTTGCTGGTGCTATGTTCGGCATTGCTACTCTCTTTTACTACTTGCACTTTAAGGAAATAGACATCAATTCGTTTTACCTATTCACCCTAGTACAAATCCCTATTATAGGATATTTCGTATACTGGGGTAGTAAAGTATGGAAGGATACCAAATATGCAGATTACAAACACACGATGTATATGAACGCAATAGCAGCTGTTATTCTAAACCTATTCTTCCTCTATTTGGTTGTTAAATAAGCATTGAGTTACATTTTAGACATAGGTACGGCAGTTCCCAAGCACGCAATAACACAAGATGAGTTTTGTTACATTTATTCTTCTATGACAGATGACACTGATATTCAGCGAAAAATTAAGTTTCTGACCGCTAGAAGTGCTATAAACAAAAGAAATTGTGTAGAGCCTGATATCAAAAAACTTGTGGCCTTGTCCCTAGAAGAAAAACTAGCTACCTACCATTCCTCTGCCTTAGAACTAGCAATAGAAGCCACAGAAAATAATCATGCCTTTCAAAACAATAAAGACCAAATAACAGACATCATCTTTATCAGTTGCACGGGTATGCAGGCTCCAGGAGTAGAAATTGACTTAATCAATCACTTCCAGCTACCCACAAATATTAGAAGATATAATGTAAACTTTATGGGTTGCTACGCAGCTCTTACAGGTTTGCGTATGGCAAAGGACATTTGCCATACAACCAATAGAACAGTCTTGATGGTTTCTGTAGAACTATGCACACTTCACTTTCAAAATAAATTCATAGACGACTACTTGCTATCCAATTCCATTTTCGCAGATGGAGCCGCATCAGTCATAATTTCTTCGAATGATACTGGTGCCCGTCTAAGATTAGAAGACTTCGAGTCTAGACTAATACCAAACTCTAAGAACGAAATGAGCTGGAAAATCTCACCTGAAGGATTCCTAATGACGCTATCTAGTGATGTGCCTCAGAGTATTAAAGCATCACTTGAGAAACAAACTATATTTCATAGAGAACCAGCCACTACTGGATGGGCTATTCACCCGGGAGGAAAACAAATAGTAGATGGGATTAAAGCTACATTAGCACTGGCAGAGTCTGAAGTTTCCGCTTCTCGCAAAGTGTTGTTAGAAAACGGGAATATGTCTTCGGCCACTATTCTTTTTGTTCTCAAGGAAATGCTAAAAAACAGACCGTCAGATAAAAATGAGCTAATAGCATGTGCATTCGGCCCAGGACTTTCATTAGAATCAGCACTCCTCTCTTATGTTTAAACATCGCTCCCATACCAAAGAGTTATTGGATGGTGATGTTACCGAAAAAGACCTTGTTCTAAACCTTAAAGAACTGCATTTAATTAACACATTATTAGGTGGTTATGGCATTTCTATAAACGCGTTTAAGAAAATCAACCTTCAGAACAAAAACATAGTAGATATAGGCTCCGGTGGAGGACATATGCTGCACGAGATATATAAATACACCCAGAATAAAGACATAAACTGCAGACTATATGGGGTAGATCTAAAAGAAGTATGTACAAAATACGCCCGTGCTCATTTGCCAGAGTCACTCACCTTTATCACAGATGACTACAGAAATGTAGGTAATCACATAGAGCAGATCAACATCTTACATGCTTGCCTTTTTACACACCACCTCAGTAATGAGCTTATAGTAGAGCTTATAGAGTTTGCCATAAAGAATAAATGTACTCTAATAATCAACGATTTAGAGCGAAATCCTTTGGCATACTATTCTATAAAAGGTTTGACGCGATTATTCTCCAAGTCCTTTTTGGTGAAAAATGACGCTCCTCTCAGTGTACTCAGAGGATTTAAGAAAAGAGAATGGATAGCTCTTCTGAGACAAGCTGGTGCAACTCAATACTCCGTAAAATCGAAATGGGCCTTTCGCCATCAGATAATAGTCTATGGATAGATACGATATAGGTATTATAGGAGCCGGTATAGCTGGCAGCTGCTTGGCAATACTACTAGCTGACGCTGGCAAGAAGGTCGTAGTATTCGAGAAAGAGACCCTCCCAAGTCATAAAGTGTGTGGTGAGTTTATTTCTTTGGAATCGTACGGCTTTTTTAAATCACTTGGTCTTCCATTAGATGATTGGAATTTGCCCATTATCCAGGATCTTCAACTCACATCACAAAAAGGGGGTAAATTAAACAGTAAGCTCAAGATTGGCGGTTTTGGGCTCAGCAGGTATAAGCTGGATTATGAACTAGCGGAGCAAATGAAACGCTCCGGAGTTGTGTTTTACGACAACAGCAAAGTGTTATCTGTCGATAACAAAGTCATTACTTCTTTAAGTCATAAAGTACAAGCAGATTTGATAGTTGGCTCCCACGGCAAATACTCTGCGAACTATCTCAAAGAACCAAAAAAACCTTCTCATCGTAACTTCATAGGTGTGAAATACCATATAAAAGGTGCTTTTAGCGAAGGCATCATTTCCCTTCACTCATTTGACGGAGGCTACTGTGGTATGAGCAAGATAGAGGATGACCTCTATTGTCTATGCTACCTAGTAGATGCTAGTAAGCTAAAGGAGCAAAACAACTGCATAAAGCAGCTAGAAGAAAAGGTGCTTTGGAAAAATGAGCGACTCAAGGAGGTTTATCAAAAAGCAGATTTCGTGTGGGAAAAACCACTCATCATTAGTAACATAAAATTTAATAAACAGGCACTTTCTAATGATCAAATGCTTTTCATAGGTGATGCCGCCGGAAGCATTAGTCCTCTAAGTGGAAACGGGATGAGTATCGCGGCTCGAAGTGCCCTATTTTTATCACAACTCATACTTGAAGACATGAACTTCAACTCCCTGACTACCAAATATAACAAAGAATGGGATAGGCACTTTGGCGGGAGGGTGAACAAAGCCGAAATGCTAAATTATATAATGCTTAATCCTACATATCACCATTGGGTACTAAAACTATTAAATACTATAAAGCCATTACGGACCAAAGTGGTAAACGATATGCAAGGAAATCCATTTGTAAGGAATACTCGTTTTTCACGTTAATGGGTATGCCAATTAAAGGGGGGCCACAAGTATCCGACTATACTATGTACGAACCAACTATAGCCTCGACTTCTATATCGTTTTTGAGGTATGTTTTTCAAAAAACTCGAATAACAGAATATGAATAAAATAATAATAACATCACTACTTGCTATAGTCTGCTTAAATAGCCTGGCACAAAGTTCCTTTAAACAAAACCACGATTTTGGACTTGCACTATCTTATGCACCTAAAGAAGTGAATCTATCCCTCTCTTGGAAACAGATGTATGGAGTTACTGCTAACCAAAAATTTAAATTAGGATATGGCGTTCGATTTAACGGATATCTGAATAATGATAAATACTACGTGACTGCTCCTGCCTACCTCACCAGCGAAAAAAAGGGACCACAAGTACTCTTCGTAGAAAATATAGAGGCGAATATTGACACCTTTAGTGTACACAACGCACAACATAATTCTGTAAACGCAGTCATCTTCATAGCCTATGACTTCTCTGACAAGTGGGGTATTGGCTTCAATATAGATGCTGCTGGCATAGCATTTGGAGGTAGTAGAGTAGGAAAGATGATAAGTAGCAATAGGCCCAACAACAGCCCAGAGACGGTAGCAGCTAAGCCTACCCCATACAATGTGCTGCTAATCAGCGATAATGACATAGGAATGCTAAACAGCGAACTATACGCTACTTACAATTTCAATAAAAAATTGTCGATAAATACAGGCCTTACATTCCTGTTTACTGAATATACTACGGAGCAGCAAATTTCTTTCAACGACAACAATGACAGATTCCGCTACAAGTCACTAATGGGAATGCTCTCTATCAACTTTAAACCATTTAATAATTAGCAATATGAAAAAAATTAACATTCTAATAGCATTTGCTTTCGTATCTCTAGCAGCTTTTGGGGCTACTAGCTGGACACCTACTGCAGGTTCGGTGGTATTTCACATTAAAAATGCTGGAATTACCGTAGATGGCTCACTAAAAGGATTGTCAGCCTCTATTAAATTCGACGAAAACGATTTAGGTAACTCCAGCATCTATGCATCTGTGAAAACAGCTACCATCAATACGGGAATAGACAAAAGAGACGAGCACCTAAAAGCCGCAGAGTATTTCGATGTAGCAAATCATCCTAAGGTAGAAATGAGATCTACATCTATCACCAAAAGCGGCGATGGCTTTACGGGTCAATTTGATGTAACCATAAAAGGAAAAACAAAAAGCATTTCGATGCCTTTTACATTTGTTAATAGCGGAACCACCGGAAAATTTTCTGGATCACTGAAGCTGGACAGATTAGACTTCAATGTAGGAGAAAGCGGTTTTATACTAAGTGACGATGTAAAAATAGACATCAGCTTAAGTGTTAAGCAATAATACTTAAGCTTTATTTATTGGGTTATTTAGTCTAAAAGAGAATGTTCATGTGCAAAAAATAAAGTATTTTTACTATAATATGAAGTGCTTAGCTAAATTTTTCGTTCCTCTGTTTTTGCTTCTTGGTTATGGCAAATCCTACGCACAATCAAAAAACACCTTATCCTTCGGCATTAATTCTGATTATCGATATGTACTCGTTTATGAGAGAGAGGCAACGCCCGTCTCTATTCAAATCGGGATTTCACGATTTTATTCACCCAACTTAACTAACAAAACATTCAGCCCTTTCTTTGAAATTTATAACATGGATCTGGACACCTCTTTTGTCCTAAATGCATCTAAAGGATATAACTTTTTTATACACGCCAAAAAAGAATTTGGAACAACAAAGGTTAGACCTTTTGTGTCTGCTGGGTTGCGTGTAGGCAGTACTAAAGGAGAACGTCCTCAATATGTGGAATACTGTGGCACTGGCATAAATCCTGCCCAAGTAAAGGTTGTCCTCTCTAAATCTCAATCTAAAGCTATATTTATCGGAGGAGGACTTATCTATCAACCTGCAGACAGGTTTTCACTTAACTTAACTTTAGGAGTCGCTCATTATCAAGGTCGCATTTCAAATGAGGATAACAGTTTTACATTAAAAAATAATGGATGGAGAATAGAAGCTCCTCAGCTATTGGCCATAGGATTTCATTTTTAGAGTTTAATCATACAAAATTACAACGACAGCGTTTTACGATTAGCAAACAGACACTTGCTACTACTAAAAAAACACATTAGTAAAAGGCCAGAGAACAGATAAGCTTTCGGGTGCTAATCGATTACTCCTCAAATAACTCCACCTTCTTAGTTTTAGAAACCAAATCAGTGAATTTCCCTTTGTACTTAGTAGCACGTACTATATGATTGTCGATCCAGTGGTAGTTGCCACCGCGTGGTTTACCATAGAGCACTCCGTGATGTTTAAAACCGTGTTTCTTTAACCATGCATCTGTAACTTCCTTGTGTTCAACAGTTCGTGATGTAAAAAAGGTAATAATATGCCCTTGGTCATACCAACGGTTTAACGTTTCTAATGCATCTGGGAAAGGCTCGCAAGTAGCCATTCGTTCTGGCTCTTCATTGGGCACATCTTCAGTGACAGTGCCATCTATGTCTATGAGATAGTTTTTTACTTCATCCGGTAGTTGCGGGCTTATAAGGTTACCCTCTTTGTCAAATAGATCGTTAAGTTTTTGTTCGTTTGGCATATTACCTACGAAACTACCTCCGCATCTTGATACTTTGCCTCTCTTCTAAATCTTTCTAATTCCCCAGTTATCCGCTTATATACAAAAACTAGAGCTGCTGCGTCGTCGATTAAGCCTATCGGTCCTAAAGCTATCGCAGGTAAAAGGTCTAAAGGGTTTAGTATGTAGATTAGGCCGAAAAGCGTAAGAAGCATATTTCGCTTCTTTATACTGTAATCTCCCTTCCAGGCAGCTCGTATCATTTTTATAAAATCCTTTGCATCCTCTTCCCAAGTAGTATTATATGCAGCTGTTTTCTTGGCTCCTCGCAATCCTTTAAGTAATGTTATCGTTCCTAGTAATTTCTTCATCTTATGTATTGTATTTTTAAATTATAATTGTCACCACCTTGGCAACACCTAATATAAAACAAAAAGCGTACCTACAGCTGCATTTGGCAGTGTTTCTCTTTGGATTTACTGCTGTTATCGGTAAACTAATAACGCTAGAGCAAACTGCTTTGGTATGGAATCGCCTATGGATAGCTGTTCTAGGGCTAATTTTTATTCCCGGAGTAATAAAAGGCATTCACTCTATCAAAAGATCTAATTTCCTCATCTTTTCGGGCATTGGGATACTGGTAGCACTACACTGGCTTACCTTTTATGGCAGTATTAAAGTAGGAAACAGTGCCTCCGTAACACTCGCGTGCTTGGCTACTTCTTCCCTTTTTACTTCTATTCTAGAGCCTCTTATTACTAAATCAAAGTTCCAATGGATCGAGTTGATACTGGGTCTTCTAGTGATAGTAGGTATATATTTTCTCAGTGGAGTAGGTGAAGCATATTACTGGGCAATAGTTATAGGGATGATTTCTGCTTTTCTCGCGGCAATGTTTAGCACGCTGAACAAAAAGTACATCACAGGTCAAAACTCACTATCCGTTAGTACTATAGAGTTGGCAGCTGGTTTCGTCTTTATTTCAGTTTGCTATCCTCTGCTTCAAAATCTATTTCCTCAACCACAATGGTTTCCCACGGGCAATGACTGGTGGTGGCTTATTATCCTTGGCCTGCTATGTACTAGTTTGGCATTTGCCCTCGCATTAGAAGCCTTAAAAGAAATCTCAGCATTTATAGCCACTTTGAGCATCAACCTTGAACCTGTCTACGGCATCTTATTGGCTATCTGCTTCTTAAATGAAGACACGCAGCTCAATTTTGACTTTTATTTGGGTACAGGGATTATTTTACTGGCTGTGATATTACATCCCGTTATTATAAAGATTCAGAAAAGGGAAAGCAAACCACGAAGCAAGTAAACCCTTTTATTCGATTTTCTGGACACCTGCTCCGGCATACACTCTTACATATGGCAACGAATTACCCTTTTCATCGAAGACAAAATCTGAACGCCTTTTTAGAAACCATAGGAGCACTATTTAATTTTTCCTTTCATAAAGAGAACAAGGCTTAACATCAGAAAAACACCTTATTGATTAATAACTAACCGTTGTTAAAACCCATTCTACGGTCAAAGTCTGATAGCTTGTTCAACTATTCCCTATTAAAACTTCTGAATAGACTTTAGCTTTCACTTATTTTTGCGGCTTATGCCGAAAAGACATCTTATCACCTGTGCTCTCCCTTATGCCAATGGACCTGTACATATAGGCCACATAGCGGGTTGCTTTCTTCCGTCTGATATCTACAATCGATATCTTAGAATGCAAGGTAAAGAGGTGCTTTTCGTATGCGGTACGGATGAGCACGGCGTACCGATCACTTTAAAAGCTAAAAACGAAGGAAAAACTCCTCAGCAAGTGGTAGATGAAAATCATAAAATCATAGCCAAAGGACTGAAAGACTTCGGGATACACTTTGACACATTTAGTAGGACTACCAATAAGCTGCATCACGAAACAGCCCAAGACTTTTTCAAAAATCTATATGACAAGGGCGTTTTTGTAGAAGAAGTGACTGAGCAGATGTATGACGAAGAGGCAAAGCAGTTTCTAGCAGATAGATACATAGTAGGCACTTGTCCCAACTGCGAGTATGATAACGCCTATGGTGACCAATGCGAAAAATGCGGACGTGCTAGTAGCCCATCAGAACTTATAAACCCACGCTCTGCTCTAACAGGTAACAGCCCTATACTAAAAGAAACCAAAAACTGGTATCTTCCATTAGATACCATTCAAACAGAATTCTTAAACGAGTGGGTAGAAAGTAAGAAAAACACTTGGAAATCAAGTGTTTATGGCCAGTGTAACAGCTGGTTACAAGAAGGGTTGAAGCCTAGAGCCATGACACGTGACCTCGATTGGGGTGTCTCTGTGCCTGTGAAAGGAGCAGACGGTAAGGTAATGTATGTATGGTTTGACGCACCTATAGGCTATATCACCGCTACCAAAGAAGCTGCTGGGGATGATTGGGAAAAATGGTGGAAAGACTCAGAAACTGAGCTCACCCATTTCCTAGGGAAGGACAATATTGTATTTCACACTATTATATTCCCTGCTATGTTACACGCACACGGCGACTTCATACAACCCACCAATGTGCCTGCTAATGAGTTTCTTAACCTAGAAGGAGACAAAATATCTACAAGCAGAAATCATGCAATCTGGCTCCACGAATACTTAGAAGATTTCCCAGGCAAGACAGATGAACTTCGCTATGCACTTACGAGCATCTTGCCAGAGACTAAAGATGCAGACTTCACATGGAAAGACTATCAGGCTAAGGTGAATAATGAGCTAGTTGCCATTCTAGGAAATTTTGTAAATAGGGTAGTGGTACTCACGCAAAAGTACTATGAAGGGGCTGTACCTGAAGGTAACATTCAAAAAAACAATACTGAAACTATTGCTAAAATAGACAAAGCACTCAGCACATTTAACCAAAGACAAGGGCTAGAGTTCTATATGGAGATAGCCAGGAATGGCAATAAGTACTTACAAGACACTGAGCCTTGGAAACTTGTAAAAGTAGAGGCAAATAAACAAGCAGTAGCAGACTGCTTATTTACTTGTATAGCTATAGTAAAAGAGATAGGCAGATATGGCGAAATATTCTTGCCACAGACATCTAATAAAATTCTTAATCTTCTCAATATCAAATCATACCAAGAAGAAATTAAAGCTGGGCATCAACTAGGAACTCCTGTTCTTTTATTCGAAAAAATAGAAGATGAAACTATAACTACACAAATGGAAAAATTAGTGAAGCCTGTATTAGAGGCAGAAGTCACTCTGAGCGGAGTCGAAGAGTCGAGTTCTGATACACCTCCTATAAAATCAGAAATTGTTTACGACGATTTTGTAAAACTAGATATCAGAGTAGGTACTATAACCGCAGCAGAGAAAGTGAAGAAAGCCGATAGACTCCTAAACATAACACTTGACATAGGTAGTGAAACACGCACTGTCGTGAGTGGAATAGCTGAGCACTTCAAACCAGAAGATATTATAGGACAACAGGTTACCTACTTGGCAAATCTTGCCCCTCGTAAACTTAAAGGCATAGAAAGTAGCGGAATGATATTAATGGCTGAAGACGCCGACGGTAAGCTCAAGTTTGTAGCTCCTGAAGACGCTACGAGTGCTGGGAGTGTAATAGCTTAGCATATTCTGAATGGTTTCGTAGTTCAATGGATAGAATAGAAGTTTCCTAAACTTTAGATGCAAGTTCGATTCTTGCCGAGACCACAACTAATTACTCACATACAGTGAGTTACCATTACGTGCTACGCGATACGTCTTTAGATTGCAGCGAGTGGGTCCGCTC
>Ga0307994_1001558_pt1 | contig 13613 bp, 17 predicted proteins | sample EllFjometagen261_FD_203171 | JGI IMG/M metagenome (GOLD analysis project Ga0307994, IMG submission 203171) | Marine microbial communities from Ellis Fjord, Antarctic Ocean - #261 | ecosystem: Environmental > Aquatic > Marine > Unclassified | place: Southern Ocean | collected 2014-11-02 | reverse complement strand
TTAGTTCCTAAGAATAAATGGTCAAATTCAATATCATCTATTACTTCTTTGTATATAGGAAAATGTATTATTTTCTCAAAGTGATCCCCATCACCATTAGGGTAGACATCAGTGTCACATAAATTAATAACATCACGTGGATCAAACTGCCAAAGGGCATTTTCATACCCACACGGATCATTCTCTGAATAAACAGAAATGAGGTTACCACTAAATAATTTTGTAAGTAAACTTTGTTGATTATGAGTATAACTAACCCACGAGTTGTATGCTAAGGACATCATACTTCTTCCTAAGATCAACGTTATATCATCATCTTTTATAGCAATAGAATTAAATTCTATATTTTTACAATGGATGTATTTGTCTCGAATGGACTTGATATATTCATCTGAACCAAAATTTCTATGAGTTACAACAATAACTCTAGCTGGTATACCGATCTCATTTAAGTGTGAGCAATATTCGTAACTATAGAATAATAGCCCATCACTCGGTTTGCTTGTACATACTATATTTAACATGTTATAAACTCTTATCATTCAATTATACTTATATATATATAAATATAAATAGAACAATAACTATTAATAAAGGAAATAACATGGGATTCAATCACTTCTTGAAGAGAACCATTACAAAGTCTCAGCAGTGTAATAGAAACTGGGATTTATCTAAGCAAGTTACAGATGAAGATCTAGAGACGATGAAGACTGCTGTCACTCAATGTTCATCTAAACAGAACCGTGTATTCTATAAAGTTGTCGTAATTCAAGATCGCGAGAAGATTGAAAAGATCCATGCTGCTACTGATGGATTTGTATACAATTTCGAAGATCAGGCAACAACCACAAATTCACAGGTACTAGCTCCTACATTATTCATATTTGTTAAAGATCGTGATGAGAATGTAATTCATAGAACAAATGAAGAATATTTGAATGGCATGGACGGTGGAGATACATGTGATGAAGATAGATCTGTAGGTATTGCTGCTGGTTACTTGACGCTTACATCAAATTTGTTAGGCTATGAATCGGGTTGTTGCCAGTGCTTTGATAGCGAAGAAGTTGGAAATATATTAGATACTGACTCAGAAGTACTTTTGCTTATGGGTATCGGTCATGGTGATAAGACTAGAAACCGCCGTGAACATCACAATGACCCTACATTCATATTTCCTACACTGAAGAAGAATATAACCGTAGAACATGCATAAATATTTTATAACAGGTGCACGTAGAGGCCTTGGGAAGGCTTTGCATGATAAATTGAATTGTGTAGATACTCTTGAAGAATGTGATATATTCATTAATTGTAAACATGACGGCTTCCAACAAGTTGATTTATTATACAAAGCGGCAGATTTAGGTTTACAAATTGTGAATATAGGATCTGCTGCAAGTGATTGGACTAAGGGATACAAGCCTGGATTCCGTTATGCAATTGAGAAGAAATCATTGCGCGATGTGAACGATGCGTTATTCTGGGAAGGTGTTACTACTACAATTATTAACTTTGGGTACTTTAATTCAGAGCGGTCGGCTGATGTAGATACACCTAAAATGGATCTTGAATATTGCGTGGGCATTGTTGAATGGGTATTAGCTCAGCCATATAGGTTGAAGGAACTAACAGTATGTCCATCGATATAGAACGGATATTATTAGAGTTAAAATCACTTCCAGAATATGACGATCAAATATCATTACAAACTGTAAATGGCAATAATGATCCATCTTATGGTACCGGATGGCTTCAGGAACTACATCATGATGAAGCAGATTTTACTGTGCCGCTGTTTGATATACCATACACTAATTCTGTGATAGCCGCATTAGGAATGACTCGAACTCGAGTGATGAGATTAGAACAAAAGACCTGTTATTCATATCATCAAGATCCTACTCAACGTATACATATTCCGCTCATTACTAATGATAATTGTTTCATGGTGATATCGGATCAAATTATTCGTTATCCGGCAAATGGATCACATTATCACATGGATACTACTCAAATGCATACTGCCGTTAACGCATCATATGAAGATCGAATTCATATTGTCGGTTGCATCTCAGACACATAAGATATATCTCCAGTATAGAATATAGATTGAAAGTTATTTTTAAACTTCAACTCTACACGATCGTGATATACTTCCCACTCAGAAAATATATCTGATCTTGCTTCCTTAATACGTCTAAAGAATGAAGGGGACTTCTCCCTTGACCATATGATTAATGGGAACTGTTTTAATAATTTAAGACTGTATTGAAGCTCATAGAAGTCATCTATTTTATTGAGTGGATTAGTGTTATCGGTTCTATAATCATCAAATAGATAATATCGGCTACATACTCTTACTACGTTAGGTGACATGATTTGACAACCAGACGCCTGTACAGGTTCATCTCCATCAAAAATAAAATTGAAGTTATACATCTCATCAAGATTCAATTCATCAAACTTATAGTTCTTTCCTAGCTTATCAGACTCTGATTCTAATTGCATTTGCAAGAATGCATCATTACATCGACTGTCATTAATATATGTACGTTTGCCATTCTCTATATACGGCACTAATTCTAAATTTGATTTCATCCTAGTATATTTTCAACCCGTGACTTCCATGAATAAAAATCATGATGTTTAGGAATATTATTCCAACGTGAACACCAAGCTACTCGTGGAGCATTACTAATCTCTACACCATGCATAATATTAGTATCTAACAATATAGGTCTATCAGCAATGATCTCCCCTATTTTCCGTTCCTTTTTGAATGCTTCATAATCAGTATCATTTCTTTTGTTAAACTCGTGATAATATGCATATCCATGCGCATTAAGTTCAGGTAGCCATACTTCGTCTTCTAATGTTCTGTAGTATGAAATTACAGCAGTACCATATATCGGAATAATTAGATTAAAGTGCTTTGGATGTTCAGTATCATAATCAACATCACTATGAATAAATAGATCTTTTTCAGTACTAGATGCATAATTAAATCCAGTAGATCTCTTTTGCATATGTGGATGCACTTTGCGCATAGTATCTAGAATAGGTTTAAATTGCTTTGAGTATGTAGTATCAACTCCAGTTTTATTATCCTCTAAAGCAAAACTATGCCATTGTGTCTTACCAAATGTATTGGATATTTTATCTGATGCAACTTCATCAAATATCATATTATAATATTCTAAGTCAAATTCAATATCAAGATATTCTGCTATTCCCTCTATCACGGAAGTAGCTCTGCTAGAACACCTTCTGCAAATGGGCTCTTGAACGTCTTAGTGAGAATACCATCCTCAATTAATACTGCAAACCTATGACAACGAATCCCCATAGAATCACCATAATCGTGATTGTAACCTAATTGGGTAACGAATACAGCTAGTGGATCAGCTACTGCTTCAATAGATTCATGCCCGTATATTTTATTCCATTCATCCATTACACACGGATCATTGACTGCAACAAACACCACTTTATATTTATTAAATTTATCAATATTCTTTACAAATCCAGCTAGGTGTTTATGTGTACACCCTGGAGTAAATGCACCCGGCACACCACATAATATAACTTTATCGTCATTTAGTTTATATTCAAGAAAGTCATCATTCTCGTAGATATACAGACCTTTGTTGTTTATTTCCATTTTAAATTCCACTCACTATATTGTTGATTCCAAATAGGTACTTCTACAGTCATATCTTCTTTAGAGATTGCTGGCTGTACTGTTTTTGTATTTAATATTTGTACACATTCTTCATGTAAGAATTTACAATTATTTGGTATTATATTCTCCCATCCTCTATTCTTAACGAACATATCTCGAACATCGACACCCATCTTATCACGTAGAAGATGTCTAGTCATATCAAAATGTCTGTTGCCTGCGTTCTTATGAACAGGAGTGAACGTTATTATATATGTAGGTTTATTTGATATAGAATATCGTTGTCCTAGATCTGCATTAAAGTTGGACTTAACTACTAACCAATCCATTGCATTCTTAAACGCTGCAGAGTAATGACCTGTAGCTTCTGGTATAGAGAATACTAATATATCAGCAACAGATAATCTATGATCAAATAATTCAACTTCTATAGGAACGTCACCATTAGGATTGTTAGAATTACATATAGGTAAATCCATATGTATAATATCAGAGAAGTTTAAATAATGATCCATTAATGATAATCCTCTATCACCCATAGACTGATCAGAGTAACTAAATGATACTCCTACAATATTCATAATGTAACATCCACTATAACACGCCTACCTGCAAAGATCTCACAATCTAACTCTATCTCTTTAAATGATTTAAACTCACTCTTATATCTATCGAAGTCATCAGATATTCTATTCAATACAAGTCCAGGGGCCCAATGTCTCTGTGTATTCATAGGTTCTTGGATGATAGCATTAGGACTTTTATAGAAGTCGTTAACTATCTTCTTAAAAAATTCAAAATGATCATTAGGTCTATATAGTAGTACACCACTCCACATAACTTGATCTACGTTAAAATCTACCATGAATGTAGTCATATCATCCCACGACTCACATCTGAATTCTATATTCTCATGATCCTTCCATTTATTTTGAGCTATAGCAATAGGCTCAATTGATGTATCAAACCCCATATATTCAAAGTCTGTATAACCCTTGCTATGAAGTATATCTAATACTGGGCCATGCCGACAACCTACATCTACTATTCCTTTACATTTTTTCGATATAATAATATCTGCTTGAGTCTCAAATATAGAATAAGCCTCTTGTGAATCTAGATATGCCATATCATCGAAGTTGTAATTCTCTTGGAGAGGAACTCTCTGTCCATCTTCTATTTTAGTTGTTATGATAGGCCACGGTACATTCTTTGATGATATATTCCAATAATCATCATCATCGAATAAATCATCATCATCAAGATAGCAGTTTAATGCACGCCGAGATATATTTGACGTATCATTTAATACCTTACCACCATGCATTTGAGTGTTATTATTAAACATAACAATATCACCAGGGCCGTATATTACACTCTCCCACTCTCCAGTCTTAGCATTCTGTACGTCTAGTTGGAAATCATTCTCCATTGCTATATTAACTGTGATAGGAGGACGACCAAATACAATTGGATCTTTCTCAAATACATCAGTATCCCAATCAGATATACCAGTGTGATGTGCCGCCTTCAGGGTATCAACGTGACGTAGAAGATCAATAGTCTTACATCGCCAATCCCACATCCATCCTTTACATCTTATCTTACGGCCAATACTACGTTCAATAGCTTCTTTGATGTGAACAGGAAATTGAGCTTCTGGTATATTCTGATAATATATACCTTTGGGATTAGGAAATTCGTCATGATACAAATATGCATCAAGTGGGAACATTTCATCTAGTTCAGCAACGAAGGCCTTCCAATCATAATCAAGTTTAAATTTTCGAATAGTCACTTGCAGCTCTCCACAACAACCTTGGTCCCATCACAGGAGTACGACGATGTAATGTCATAAATTGATCCATCAAAAGGAGATCACCCTTTGCAAATATATGATGATATTGATACTTACTCTTGAATATGATAGCCTTTAATTTCTCTATCATTTCAATATGATCTATTGGTGTTTTATTATGCCAAGCCTTTACAATAAAGTGATATGGAAAATAGAAATAATAATCATCTGTATTAGGATGTTGTCCTACAAGAGGTCTAATACTTCCAGTATTTTTACTCATGAATTCTAGTTCAGGATCATCATCGTCTAACTCATACATAGTATTGTTTTGGAATTTCAATCTAATATTAATACTCTTCCAGTACTCTTGTTCTTCTTCAGATAGATCATAGAAAGGAGATGATGTATTACATATACTTAATGTAGTGTTAGGATCACCTTCAACGCAATACAGACCAATTAATATTTTATCAATTAAATGTCTGCTATTGCCATTAGAATGCCAACCTAATTCACCTCCACCGAACATACCGATCTTATTACCTTCCTTATCACGCTCATTAGTTACGTAGAATAATTCAGGTTGGTCTTTAGAATTCATGAATTGACCTGGTGCTTCTAGTTCACCATATTGCTTCATGTAATCTATAAAGTCTTTCTCAGTAGAGAAATCAATATCATGAGATAATTGAAATCCACTCCATGCTTCATAGTTGCTCAATATCTTGTACTCCATCTAATGTAAACATCAAAGCAATACGAGGTTCTGTACCCATATTATTAACTGCATGAGGATATCCTATATTAAGGAAATTAGCTTCCCCTGCTTCAAGGTGATAAGTTTCTAATTCTTTATCTCTATTAAATAAATTAACAACTTGTTCGTTTGTATATACAGGAATGATAACACGTACTCCATAAGACACATCATAATCTACATGGAATGGTATAGTCTTTCCTGCAGCAAGTTTAGTAATACGAATGCGAGATGCAGGTGCTTGACATTGTAATACAATACTCTCAATGTAGCTACCTATGTAGTCAGAAGTAGGTACATTATAGAGGTGTTCTTCTCTACGCTTCAATCGCTTTTTAATACTAGGTTCAAATGGTAGAGTTTCAGAAGGGGTGGTTAGATTAATTTGTTCAAAGTTATCATAAACGTCCTTAACTAAATCTTCATGATTCATACATAGACCAGGATTAGCAGATCTAACGTCTACAAATTTATGTGCCAGAGCATCCACCTCATCACGTAATTTTTCAAGATCAATATTAAGGTTTAAGTTTATAATAGATGGTAATGTGTGTTTAGATATCATATGGTTGTTCCGACAATGTTATACATAGCCTAGCTGTCAGGCCACGGCGCCGTCTCTTTGTGTAGTATGGATCTTCTGAAGTTACTATAAAGTATGTATCACTAGGAACCAAATTATAATTAAGACAGACACTCTGCTGATTATCTATGTAGCTATTATACATTTGATCTACAGCAAAGGCAACAATTAATTTATTTATAATGTGTATTGATGTGTAGTTATAACACTCAACAGTTTTAAGTGGTTGTAATATTACATGAGGTGTCTTACTATACATTAAACCACAACGTTGTCCAATGATACCAAAGCCCTTAGAAAAGCTAAAGAATATTTGTTCTGTATTAGATGGTATGTTTATAGTATGAGATCTACTGGCAGACACATAAGCACAATCATATATTACAGGACAACCTGCTTCATTGATTATATCTATATGTTCATTAGAAATATAGTTACCATCTATACATGATGGATTACTAATATACAACACCTTATTAGGATCAAGGTTGTATATGGTTGTTTCGAATCCGTCTGCCTTTATCATCTGAGGCCACTGATAATCACCCTCAAGATATTGCCACTCACGATCGTCTGACAATCTCCACAAGTTAATAGCTTCAGTTGCACCCGCAGTAATATACCCATGATCGAAATCTTTAATATCAATAAGGGGAAGTAACCATGTACGATGCTTCAGTAGCAATTCATTTAACTGCTCAGTTGCATTATCAGTACCTCTATCGTAGTATGATTGATCTACTGATATAGTACTTAATAATTCTTTTACTGCTTTAGATAAAGGAGCCTGTACGTATGGATTATTTCTTAAAGAGCTTCTCTGCAAGCCATCCTCCAGTATCATACTTATGAAGTCTCACACGCTTTCCGTCATCATGATGGTTTTTATGGTATCCTTCACCAGCTATAAATATATTTAACCAGGGAACATTAGTGGGTCCGTTCTTGTGGCACATTGTATTTAATAAGCCAAAACCTACCTTTGCAAATATGAATGGTATTAAAGCAAATGATAAAAAGAAGTAAGGACTAATTATAAACGTAATTACCCATACTGCAATGAATACTTTAAGCCAATGCTTGTGAGCAAATACTAGATTTGGATTTTTGTACAGGTCTCTTGCATACTTAATAGGAATCTTATCAATGCTCCACGTAGTGGTGAGTACTTTGAAATAACCTACTTGAGATACAGCATGAGGATCACCAGGAGAGTCACTATGAGCATGATGCATTCTATGTGATGCAATCCAGCCAATTGGTGTACGAATCATTGCTACCATTAGCATAAATAAACCCATACGCTCAAACCATACAGGTACAGCAAATTGTTTATGACAATAATGTCTATGGAGTAATATGCTAGCACCTAAATGTGATATGATTATAGACCAAATTAAACCTAATATGATAGATACTGTTAACATCAATTTACCTCATTATAATTGTTCTTACTACTATATATAGGTATTGACCCTCCCCCAGACACATCTTTATTATACACTACATAACGCAAAAGGTCAACATTTATTTTCGTTATAAATAAGTCAACCCACAACATTTGGATATATTATGTCAGAAGCTTCGCAAGGAAGGATGTCTCCCGTACAAATCGAAGAGACTGGAATTTATCTATTAATGAAGAAGATCGATGAGGAATCATGTGCAAATGCTATTCGATTTATACTAACACATAACGCGCAACCCAACTCACAGCTTGATAATCTTACATTGATTATCAACTCTGCAGGTGGATCAGTTCATGCTGCTATGGCATTAATTGATGTTATGAAGGGTTCAGGAATACCTATTCATACAGTAGGACTAGGCTTAATTGCTTCGTCAGGTCTACTAATATTCATGTCAGGTGAGAAGGGTCATCGTACTCTTACACCTAATACATCAGTACTATCACATCAATACTCTTGGGGTGGAAGTGGTAAGGCACATGAATTATTTGCTAGGCAAAAGGAATTCGAGATGGCAGATAATCGTATATTAAATTTATACAAGAGTGCCACAGGATTAAAAGAGAAGGTGATACGTGAGAAGTTGCTACCCCCACATGATATTTGGCTATCTGCTACAGAAGCTAAGAAGTACAAACTGTGTGATCATGTGCGAGAAATGAAATGAAAGTTATTATAAATAGAACAATACAATAAACATTCATGGGATATTGAAATGGCAATTGTTGCTAATTTAATGGTTGATCAAGGTACGGACTTTGAGACAACCATAGACATCGCAGGTTCTGACGGCAATGCAGTTAATTTAACTGGGTATACTATTGCTGGTCAGGTAAGAAAGGCTTATACTTCAAGTACAGCCCACAACTTCGTGGCAAGTGTATCTGTTCCGCTAACAGGTACCGTTAACATTCAACTTACAAACGCATCCACTTCTAATATGAAAGCTGGTCGGTACGTATATGATGTTGAAATGACATCACCTGCTGGAGTTAAAACTCGAGTAGTTGAGGGTATATTAGAAATTACTGCTGAGGTAACTCGCTAATGTCTATATCTGCAACGTTACGTAGTGCAAATGCTATAAACGTGCAAGTACGTACTCAAAATACGATGCAAGCAAAAGCACTACAAGTAGGACACAATCCTAAACTAACCACTTTACCTGATGTTGATTCAAGTCAATTAGCAGAAGGTGCAGTTCTCATATATAATGCTACAGCCCAAAAGTTTGAAACAAAATCCGAAATGGATAACTCATCAACTATAGTCAATGGAGGCAAATATTAAATGGCCACTGTAATAAAAATTAAAAATTCTGGTTCATCCGGCTCTCCATCAGCTCTTGGTACTGGTGAATTAGCATATTCATACCTATCAGGTACACAAGCAAACGGCGGCGATAGAGTCTACGTTGGTACTGGTGTAGAGACAGGCGGAGTTGCCGCTAACATCGAAGTTGTAGGTGGTAAGTACTTTACATCTAAACTAGATCATCCACTAGGTGTTAGGACTGCATCATCTGCAGCTCTTCTTGATGCTTCTGGTAAGATCGACGTATGGGATGTAGATAATCTACGCTTAGATGGTAACACAATTGTATCAACAAATACCAATGGTAATATTAGTATTACTCCTGCTGGTACTGGCGACTTAATCCTTGATGGACAAAAGTTTCCTCAAGCAGATGGTAGTGCTTCACAATATTTACAAACTGATGGATCAGGCCAATTATCTTGGTCTACCGTTGTTTCTACAATTACAATTGGCGCTGATTCTGGTACTGATGATGTTGTAAACACTGGTGAATCAATCTCGTTTGTTGGTGGTAATCTAATTGATACTACTGTATCAGCTAATACTCTAACATTTGATATTAATGATTCTGAATTGTATGCTAAGTTCTCTTCATCTGATACTTCTGGTCACGGTTCATTCTCTTACAACAACTCAACGGGTGCGTTCAGTCATACACGTGTAACTGTTGCTGATGTACGTGGTGATGTATCTGCTACTGATGATGCTTCCGGACACGGTTCGTTTGCATATAACTCTGCTACTGGTGTGTTCGCTCACTCAAGAGTTACTTCTGCAGATGTACGTAGTGATATCTCGGTAGTAGATTCTGGTGGTGATGGTTCATTATCATACACACAAGCTACTGGTGTAATTACATATACTGGTCCTACTGCTGCTGAAGTTAGAGCTCATGTATCTGCTGGTACTGGTGTAGCAATTAGCAACGGTCAGATTTCTATTGGTCAGCCAGTCGGAACTTCTGATAACGTTACATTCGGTAATGCTACTGTAGGTAACTTGACAGTTAACGGTACTACAACTACAGTTAACTCTGCTGTTGTTACTATTGATGATCCAATCTTTACATTGGGTACTTCTGCTTCAAGTGGCACAGACGATAACAAAGACCGTGGTATTGAATTCAGATACAACGATGGAGCTGCACGTGTTGGTTTCATGGGTTGGGACGATTCAAATTCTGGCTTTACATTGTTAAAGAATGCTACCAATACAAGCGAAGTATTTTCTGGTACGGTTGCTGACTTAGCAGTTGGTACAGTAACAGGTACTGAGTTTATTGGTCTGATCGATGGCGGAACATACTAATATAAAATAGTATACAATAGCCCTCCCCATTTTTATGGGGAGTATATCCTCTATAGGAGTTCGTAATGGCTACTAAAGTAGTATTAAAAAAGTCATCCGTTGTTGGAAAGATTCCAGTTGTCGGTGATTTAGCTTACGGTGAGTTTGCAATAAACTATGCCGATGAAAAGTTATATTTCAAAAATGCAAGTAATGTAATAAAGGCTTTTGAAGCTGGATCAGCTGGTGGAACCCTCACCACCAATAAACGATATCATTATATATTCACAACATCAACAACCGTTATAACCGGTAACGATAGTAATGGGGTTACCCTCGCAGTAGATCCAGACAATGTATATGTATTCTTAAACGGCGCCAAGTTAATCCATGGGGATGACTATACAGTAAATGCGGCCGGTACATCAATTACACTTGTAGCTGCTGCAGTATCTACTGATGAGATAGAAATCCAATCACTTGGATCTACTTCTGTACTAGTTATTGAAGACGCTCAGTCATTAGGACTAATACACTCCATACAAGCATCGCATCGATTGATTACTACATCAACCACTGCTAATCAAATTATATGTGCTCTTCCAATTGCAACATTCCAATCATGTAAATACATAGTCTCTGCTAAAGAAGGTACTAATGTACATATGACTGAAATATCTGCTATACATAATGGAACGAATGTTTATGTTACAGAATCGAATGAAATCATATCCAATACTTCTGTAGGAACATTTTCAGTTGATATAAATAGTGGTAATATGAGATTACTAGTGACACCATCCACTACCGGATCAACGATATTCACAGTACATAGAACAGGAATAGAAACATAATGGCTATGCGTAAATCTAGAGCGTTTGAGTTCGCCAAGTTAATAAGAAGTTTATCAGTAGATGCATCTGGTCGTTTAAAGTCTACCGGTACCCCTACCGATTCAGCAGACGTTACTACTAAATCCTATGTAGATACTAAGATCGACGCTATGTTGACCGTGGGCGCACCGGCATTATTGAATTCATTAGACGAACTTGCTGCAGCAATGGGCGATGATCCAAACTTCCTAGGAACACTTGTAGCAAAGACATCTGCTCAAGCTATTTCTGCAGGCGAGAATGCTCTTACAATTACAGGATCAACTGTCACTCTTACAAGAGGTGATGGTACAACAGATACAATTACAGTGTCAACGTCTGACACTGTATATGATTCAACTGCAATAGATGCAGCGGTAGCACTTAACACTGCTAAGACAGGTATTACTTCAGGTCAAGCGTCTGCTATAACTGCTAACACAGCCAAAGTTACTAACGTAGATCATCCATTGGTCCAAACTGCAGTACCTGCGGGCGCATTGTTTACTGATACTAACACTGTTTACGACTCGACTGCAATAGATGCAGCGGTAGCACTTAACACTGCTAAAGTAACAAACGTAGATCACCCATTAGTACAGAAAGCTGTTCCTTCTGATGCTGTATTTACAGACACAAACACTGTATACACTCACCCTGCTAATCACCCTATATCAACTATTACGGGTCTACAAACTGCCCTTGATGGAAAGTATTCAGAAGCAGAGACTGACGCAAAGATTGTTGAATTAAGTCCTCCTGCAACAAAGGCTCATGTTGAGTCTTTGGGTATTCTAGCTAATACAATTACTGGAGCATTACCTGCAATTGATGGTTCTGCACTTACAGGAGTTACTCCTACTAAAGTTACAGTTGATGCTCTCGGTATTAATGCAACTCATGTGTCAGGATTCACGGTAGGTAAATCGGTACCATCTAATGCAGTGTTCACAGATACTAACACTACATACACAGTTGGTGATGGTGGTTTAACCACACATAACTTTACTACTGCAGATCATAACAAATTAAATAACATTGATACTGACGCAAACAATTATAATCACCCAGCAAACCATGCTATATCAGTTACCACTGGATTGCAGGCTGCTCTTGATGGTAAGGTAGATGATTCACAAGTACTTACTAATGTACCTGCAGGTGCTGTGTTCACGGACACGGTTTATACTCACCCTGCTAATCATAGTATAGCTACTATCAGTGGTCTATCGACTGCTCTTGCCGGCAAGGTAGATGACGGCCAAGTATTAACAAACGTTCCTTCAGGTGCTGTCTTTACAGATACAAACACTGTATACACTCACCCTGCTAATCACCCTATATCAACTATTACGGGTCTTCAGACTGCGTTGAATAACAAAGTAGATGATACACAAGTACTTACTAATGTACCAAGTGGCGCAGTGTTTACAGATACTAATACAGTATACACTCACCCTGCTAATCATAGTATAGCTACTATCAGTGGTCTTCAGACTGCGTTGAATAACAAAGTAGATGATACACAAGTATTGACTAATGTACCTCTTAGTGCTGTATTTACTGATACTGAAACCACTACTACATTAAGTCATAATGTTGCAACAAAGACATTGTCATATGTGAATGAGTTGGGTGCTACTACCAATATTAGCTTGACTCAGTATCTTGATGATACAAACCTTGCAAGACTTATAAGCGGTTCACTTGCAGCTTCAGGTATGGCTACATTTACTAGATCTGATAATACAACGTTTACTATTGATATGTCTGATCTATTAGACACAGATACTAACACATGGAGATCAGTAACTGATAGTACATCTACTACAAGTTCAA
>Ga0307994_1001557_pt1 | contig 13616 bp, 9 predicted proteins | sample EllFjometagen261_FD_203171 | JGI IMG/M metagenome (GOLD analysis project Ga0307994, IMG submission 203171) | Marine microbial communities from Ellis Fjord, Antarctic Ocean - #261 | ecosystem: Environmental > Aquatic > Marine > Unclassified | place: Southern Ocean | collected 2014-11-02 | reverse complement strand
AAGTAGAATTCGCGTCTTCTTCTTTTCCTATGGGTGGCAAGCTGCTGCTGCTCGTAGTTGTACTTTCCATAGTTGATTCTATGTGTTTTCGTTAGTCTGCGATGATGCTATTTGTGACGCGGACTAGCAAAAGATTCCTCTCTCGCTCTCCCCGGCTTGAAACTGTGTAAAACAAAAAACACACGGTTGAATAAAAACTTTCACCAAAACACAAAACACTCGATCCGATCGACTAGCCCTTCCTACACCGGCACCACCGCACGGTTGAATAAAAACTTTCACCAAAAACACTCGATCCTATCGACTAGCCCTTCCTACACCGGCACCACCGCACACGGTTGTACAAAAACAATGCTTGTCATCAACAATCATTCAAAACAAAGACGCGCATCAGTCCGCACACGTCATCATCTTGATCGATCAAAGTCAATGGGTGGCACTCACATTCTGGCAACACGGTACGGATCGGTCGATCTGAATAAAGATTCGTTGGACAAATGCACTGAGGTCTTTGGTCTTCTCGATGTAGATCAGGGTGGTACTATTGATGCCACTGAGCTTGGTCGTGCCTTTCAAATTTTAGAAGTCGAAATACCAAATCATCAACAAAAAAAAGTTGTCAGTGCAATGTTAGCTTTCCTTGATAAAGATGATGATGCAGAAATAAATTTAGCAGAGTTCAAACAGTTGTGGTCAGCGTATCTTGGTTGGAGAAAAAAAAAGGACAGCCAGGCACCATCCGCACCATTCTTACCACCTGTTGGTGGGAAGCATCCAATCAAACTTGGTATTTTTCTCGTATTTGACGATCCGTCATCATGTAAGCTTGCACAGATTTGTAGTATTTTTGTGATTTGTACAATCGTCATGTCTGTGTGCACGTTTGTTTTAGAAACATTACCTGGCTTTCGTCAATGGGAGAGTGGAAGACCTGGCGATGGCTACGAAGTTGCTACAACGCCGTGGTTCTCCATCATTGAAATCTTTTCGATTACTCTGTTCACTATTGAATATCTAGCAAGATTTTTCTTAGTTGGTTTTGCTCCTCCTGATGATACTGCAGGTTGGAAGAAAGTATTGTCTTTCTTTTTGCATCCAATGAACTTGATTGATTTGATTGCCATTTTACCTTTTTACTTGGAAATGATGAGCTCAACGGCTGACGGTGGTAGTGATTCTGCATTTGGTGTGCTGAGAATTCTTCGCGTTGCTCGTGTTTTTAGAGTTTTCAAGCTTGGCAAGTACTCCACAGGTCTGCAAATGTTTGCTCAAGTCATTGCTACCTCTATCTCTGCTCTTCTTTTGCTCATCTTCTTTTTACTTATTGCGGTGGTGTTGTTTGGTTCACTGGCCTATTACTCGGAGAAGGGAGAATGGAACCATGAATTGGGTGGTTTTGCAAGACCCGTGAGTAGTTTTTTTTTTAATTTTTTTCTTCCCTCGACCCTGACTTTGTACAAATTAATTTATCTTCTTTCACAGGATGTCACTGGCCTCCATTTAGAGCTCACACCTTTCACATCCATTCCAGCCTCATTTTGGTGGGTGTTAACAACAAGCACAACGGTTGGGTATGGTGATATGTACCCAACCAGCCTGGAAGGAAAGGCGATTGGATTAATAACAAGTAAGTTTTAAAAAAAAGTGATGCCAGCTTGAAGTTGCTTATCATCTCGTGTGTGGGCGTGTGGGCGTGTGGGCGTGTGGGCACACATTCTTTATCTCATCTTTCTTCTTTCTTTCTCTTTCTCTTTCTCTTTCTCTTTCTCTTTCTCTTTCTCTTTCTTTCTCCTTCTTCTTCTTCTCGCCTTCAACTCTACACAGTGTTAATGGGCATATTAGCACTTGCTCTACCAGTAACAATTATTGGTTCAAATTTTGCAAAAATTCATAGTGAAATGAGACAAGAAATGTTAGAAAAAGATCAACGTGGTCTTATTGATATGTGGAGGGAGACGGCAGCACTTCATGAATTATTAGAAAGTAGTAAACCACAACGAACTCCACCAGTCGAGATCAAAGAAGAAGAGAGAAGTATTAGCGCTAGTGACAGTGCCAATGATAGTGCTCATATTAATATTAATAAATATGTCACGTCGTCTCCAGTAGAAAAGGACAACAAAAAGAAGGAGGAGGAACAAAGTCCAGAAATTGGTGAGGTCGAGATTGCGATGGGGGTTGCAGGAACAAAACAGACACTAACACAAAATGATATTACTCAAAAGTTGAATCTGTGTTCAGAGCAGCTACATAATGCTTTAAAGACGATAGAGATTCTTCAAAAACAAATGAAACATCAACAGCAGGAAATGAAGACCAACGTAAGATCAACCCCATCTAAGTACAATCTGCCACCACTACCATTTGAACCCCATCCAGATGACGTATTATAAATATATATGCATACGCGTGAATATAAATACTAAATATATTTATTTTGAAAATTAATTTCTTCCTGAGAGTTATAAAATAATTTGCTGTTCTCTTCCAGCTGCCAGCTTCCAGCTTCCAGCTTCCAGTCAAGCACGAGTCGACTACTGCGACACTTTTCGTTTAGTCCTTTGTGTTTTGTCTCCATCTATTTACTTTTTGGAACTCTTGCTGCCAGCATCACCACCACCACCACCACCACCACCACTACCACCACCACCACCACCTGTTTTACCACCACCTCCTTCGCGCTTTGCATGCGTTCGGTCTGCCTTCTTCATCATCATGGCAAAAAAATCTTCCTTCTTTGTCATCGTGTCAATCATTTTATCCAGCTTCTTCCACTCTCCCTCTCCTCCCTCCTCGCGACACTCACGCAGAGCATCAATAATTTCTGCTGGATCACGCAATCCCTCATCAGCACAAAAATCTTCTAATGCTGCTTCCATTTTTTCTTGATATCTTACAAACAAAGGTTCAGTTTGTAATTGTGCAGAACCCTCACGAAACGACATAATCTCATCGTCACTGAACCACTCATTAAAACAATGACGTCCACGATCTTGAAGAAGTTTGGCCGTGAGTTTTGCAATGAGAGACTTACTCTTTCCCTTCTTCTTCTTCTTTTGTTTTGGTGCTTCACCAGTTTTCGATGACATTTGACAATGGGTGTTGCTGTTGTTGTGTCGTGCGGTGCGTAGGTAAAATTTGAAACAATCAATCCCAAAAACGATCGAATTTGGCACATAACCAGTTCAGCTTGAAAGTTTCGTTTTTGATGCGTTGCCAATTTCAAATCTCTACTGCACACAAGCCTTCTGATACCAGCTTGGCACAGATGGGAAACACAGCAGCAGTGCGCTACGAGGCAGTCCAGTCACTGAAGCGAGAGCTCCAAGGTTTAAATCAACAGCTTGCATCTGCACAAAATGTTCAGCGTCGTGAGATTATTGCACTCGAGTCGAAACTTCAACAAATAGCGGCGGAAAGGTTGAACACTGGATTTTTTCCTCGAAACATATTAAAAGGTGGTGTCCAAAGATTTGGTGCTTCATTACAAACGGACGAGGATGTGCATGTGCGGGTGGGTCCGATCATTGGTAAAGTAACGGATACGACTGCTATTATCCTTTTAGAGATTGATCGTGGACGTGAGGTTGAATGTTATGTCTCTCTCTGTGATGACGTCGCTCCGCAAGGAAGAGTCGTTGCTACTATTCGACAAACGATGCCAGCCAACTCACCACGTGTGTTTCATGTCACAGGACTGTCAGTTAATCAGCGATACCGCGTATGTTTCAGTGGCGTATCGCGACGCGACGCGGAGGAGCGCGTGGGTCAGTTCAAAACATTTGATACGCTGTCGAATCGTTTGCGTGCTGTCGTGGTGTCAGGAGAAAGGAGCGAAGCAATGAATTCAGGTGACCCGAACGTTTGGGAGAAAGTTGCAGCACGTGTTGCATCGTTCGAGGTCGATGTCATGCTTCATTTGGGTGGCCAGGTTCACTCGACACAGGCGTTCAAGGATGCAATGATTTTGTTCCAACGGCACGAGCAGACTGGCTTTGTAACGACTGGACAACATGAAATTGAAGAAACGACGAAAGAAAGATTACGTGACGTTTATCGTCGTGCTTGGAATTTGCCAAGAGCGAGACAAGTGCTGGCCTCATGCTCACACTTGATGATTTGGAATGACGAGGATATATATCATGATTTTACTATGGCAAGGAACAGTTTGGGTGATCCCATCTCTAGTGAGATGATACGCATGGGACATGAAGTGTATCGAGAGTATCAACGTCAGTTGTGGTAAGTTTTTTTTTCTTCTTCTTTTCTTTCTTCTTCCTTCTTTATTTTTCTCTTTTTTTTCTCTCTCTTTTTTCCCGCTTGCGTTTTGTCTCACCTTGTTTTCACCACTTGTGTCATCTCTCTCATCACCCACGCACACCACACCACGACTTACTTCCGTGCTCTCTCTCTCTCTCTCTCTCTCTTTCCGTGCTCTCTCTCTCTCTCTCTCTCTCTCTCTCTCTCTCCAGGGATCCTGACTGCGTCGATACTGGTCCCTCCATGTACGGAGCATCGCAGGCCAACAAGAGGAGCCAAGCATTGCTGGACGCAGTACGCAAGAGAATTTTAGACAAGGCAGTGGGAGACAACGCAGAGGAGAGTGGAGGAGGAGCAGCAGGAGGAGGGGAAGACGAGGGTAGTGACGAAGACGACGATGATCTTCTCACGAGGCAGCAGGATCCACCAGCGCAGGAACATCACTATCATCGCCTGGGTGGTGTTGGCCTGCTGTTTGTTGACATGCGTGGTGGTCGTCTCTTAGAGAAAGGTGGACAAGCACTAGATAATCCCATCGTCTCTCAGGAGCAGTGGACGTTCATGGAGAAGGCATTGTCCGATCCAGAGAGGGGTGGTGGGGATGTCCGTGTGTTGTTGGTATGCGTAGAGCGACCGCTCGTCGAGGAGACGCCGTCGAGTGCACGCGTACGATCGCGTCGTCCCGAGACGTTCAGTGTCAAGGAGCGATGGGCGTACAATGATATTGAGCTATCACGTCTCCTAAACATGCTCGTTGCATGGCGTCATGGTGGTGCTCATCGTATTGTGCAAATTTTGTCGGGTGGACTTCGTGTTGGTGTAGAGACTATTATTAAGCAGCGTGGTACAAATGAAATGCTTCGGCAGTTGACAGTAGGTCCTATTACGGATCACGTGGGCGAGCTTGTAGTGCCACTCGAGGGACAAGCAGATGACAAGGGAACCTTCACTTACGTTCACCAGCGCATGCAGAGACCACAGCGCAACTACGCTCTGCTTGATGTGCAGGTACCTTTCATTGAGGATGATCCACCCACACTTTCCATTCGTCTCATTGGTGCAGTGGAGCAGCCACCACGTGCGTTGTTGGGTCCAATCATTGGAAGAGTAACGTCAACGACAGCTGTCATTTTGCTCGAAGTTGAGCTGCCAGCAGTGGTTACATGTATACTGACAGATGTCTTGACTAGAAAGACTTACAAGTTCGTACACACCATGCCTGGAAGAAGACCCAAAGCATTTGTTGCGCGTGGTCTCCAACCAGAGAGAAGATATGCTATTCATTTTAATGGAATTGCACGATGGAATCAACATCGTGGTATGGTAACGACAACACCGCTTGACGATCATATTAGTGGACTCTCCGTTGCATTTGTTCAAAGTGATCGTCCAAATCGTTTAGGTGCAAAAGATATCAATCCATGGCACATGCTTCATGAGCAGCTTGAATATCCATGGGGTGGACCTGATGTTGTGATTCATCTTGGTGGTCAAGTTGATCCATCCAGTTGTTTTCCTGAAGTATTAGCATTGTTGCGTCGTGATGGTGCAGAAAAGGGTATATTAGAAGAGGCAGCAAAAGATCGAATACGATCTGTGTATCGTTTTGCATGGTCATTGCCACATACGAAGGAGGTATTAGCAAGAACATCAAATCTAATGATGTGGAGTGATGTTGATTTAAGTGAAGGTTTTGATCAACCAGATGGTGGTCCTGGATTAGGAAGTGAGAGCTCGAGTTGGGGTCCAACAATATTAAGATTAACAAGGAGTGTATTTCGAGAATATCAAAGACAGTTGTGGGAACCACATGAAAGTGGTGGTGGTGGAAGTGGTGACCCATTGCCTAGCTCGAACTGGTCACCACTTGAGGGTCGTGGTGGTGTGAGCGAGCGTGTACTATTACGTTGGGGTCCCATTGGTATTGTTCTCCTTGATACATTTGGTGCAAGACTTGGTGCTTCTGGTCATGTGTTGCATGAAACAAAGTCTTTGTTGTCCGATCAACATTGGCGCGAGTTAGCTGCCGTCATGTCTGATGACACATTGCGAAGTTTAATTGTTGCAAGTCCTACTGTCATTCTTGACGACTCACCCGACGACGCAGTATTGAAAGCTCTCCATCCATCAAAATCAGGAAGAGTTAAGAATGGATGGCCTTACAATCGTCATGATTTAAAAAGAATGTTACGATCATTATTTGCATGGAAAAGTCAAACTAATATTACTGTTCAAAATGTTGAAATGTCACAACGTGATCTTTTAATAGTATCTGGTGGGAGTAGGTATGGAATGACAACAACAATCTCATCCACTGGTAGTGGGGGTAGTGGGAGCAGTGATGATGCTAATGGGAGCAACAGTGGGAACAGTGACACACGATTTCGGCAGCTCGTTCTTCCTCCCATTACTGACGTTCCTTCACCACCAGCTTGTGAGTTAAAGGGACACATTGATGAGGAGAACACCATGTCTTACTCTCATGGGACATCAGCAATGGGTCGTGGATTTGGTATTGTAAGAATTGGTGTCAATCTAGGTGACTGCGAGGGTGGGAGAGGCACGGTTGATGGAGATGTGTACATTGCAGATGCCACACACGAGTCGTACGAGCTCGGGCAGCAACTGATTCGTCTTCCAACGTGGGCCGAGAGTGCGTTGAAAGAGGCATACGCAGTTGCAGAAGACAGCGACGAGGAAGACGAGGAGGGTGACGAGGGTGAGGGTGGTGGTGGTGGTGGTGGTGGTGATGGTGATGGTGATGAGAAGAAAGAGACAGAGGATGGTGACGACGATGAGGATGAAGAAGGTGGTGAGAAGAAGAAGAAAAAAAAGGGTGGTGTGCTGGGTTCTGGTGCACTCCAAGCGAGGAGAGCGTTGAAGCTCGTGTTTCAATCAAAAGCATTTCGTACTGCCGTAGCAAAAACGTACGAGAGATATACAACCGAGGGAGTTGGTTTATTGAAAAAAGACTTGCTCGAGGCTGTCCGACATTTCTTTTACAAGGTGAGTGTTTTTGTTGTTGTTGTGTGTTCACTTTTCCTCATGGTTCGGTTTGGTGGTGGTCGATAGTTTCTTTTGTCCTCGTCGCTGACTACTCTCTCTCTCTCTCTCTCCCTCTCTCCTCTCTCCTCGCTCTCTCGCTCTCTCTCTTTGTCTCTCTCCCTCCTCTTTCCATCACAGCGTGCTCCGCCTGACGTTCGAAACGTCGTTCCAAATCCAGATGATGAAATGTCAACAGCTGCTGTTGTGTATCTATGTTTGACGTACTCAATGAGAAATTTTCGAAAGGAGAAGCACTTGGTAAAACAGGCGTTTACTGACTGTGTGACACAAACGGTGGAAGCTGCATTAATTTTGAGAAATGAGTTCAGCCATTGAGAAAATGCACGAACAAATGTAGACAAGTATTATTGTAGATACAAAAGATATATCTACCTGATATACATAAAAGTGTTTCTTGTGTGTCTTCTTGTGTTCTTCAGTACTCACATTTTCTCATTTTCTTGTGGAGAGAAAGTGAGAAAGTTTCAAAATTTCGAAGTCTATCTGTAGAGTCTAGATCTATGCATAGAGACCTTGTCTCTGCCGTCTACTCTACATTATCTAAAGTGAGAACTTCAAAGGTACGTCTACTCTTATTAGTGCAGCATTTTCTCTAGTAATCCAATAAAAAACTCGTTCATGCCATCTTTCACAAGATAACGAAATCCACCCTTGAGTGAATTCGCTACGACTTCTGGAACGACACCACTGTAAATTCTTGCGAGTCCACCTCCTCTTCCTTCTCCATTTTTTTCTAAATACATTCTTTTCAACACGGGCACTACTTCCAGTACCTCCTTATTACTACCGTCTTTCTCCGTTCTTTGATCTTTCGTAGTATCTTTCTCTCGCAAGTGACGCGTTTTAATATGCTTGTTGGCTGCTTGGATTGGCCAAACAATGCAAGTGCTAATGGCCTCTCCTACAATTCCGCACAACAACGATCCGACTGGCTTCATGGGTATTTTTCCATTACGAGTGAGTCTTCGCTTCATAATGTCAACAATGACAAATATAATGGCAGGTTGCAACACCATTAATAAATTACCTCTAAAACCTGTCCACAATCCTAAAAAACCATCTCTCTCCACTACCTCTTGAATTGCACCCATAGTTGTTTGACCATCTGCAATGCCTAATCCAGCTTTACATCGCAAATGCATGAGAATTGTTTCAATTGGAGCACCTATGACGTTGACAATGACACCACCAAACATGCCAGTCAGCAACGAGGGAAACGCCTCAAGTGGATGCTGTTGCAAGAACTTCTCCATTCGTACTTTGAAGAACTCGAAAAGAAAGAAGTGCATGCCATGATATTGAGCAGAATCAAAACAACCGACGGGAAGACCAACGTAAAGATCAGAGAATTTGAGACGCTTCATACCCTTTGGACCAGAAGTTGTCAGTGTATCTCGGACTGTTCCAAGAGGATAAAAAAGAATTTTGGCAAGAACAGCTGCTACTCCTCCGGCAATAGCAGAGCCAGTGACCTGTGTGTTGGTCATTGGTGTCGTCATCCTGAAAATCGTCACCTTACTGCATGTGGTGTGTGCCTCCTGATCGACCAAGTGTTTTGTCATGTTATGTGATAGCTGGCAGGTTTTGGGGCTCTTTTCAGAGGAAATCTTGGATTGTGGTTTTTCTATTTTTCATCTTTTCCCTCTCGCCTCCACTCATTTTACACATTAAAAAACAGATTTTACAACATGACAGACCGCTCCAGATCTCGCTCCCGCTCCCGCTCCCGCTCCCGGGAACGCGTGGAAGACACTACCCCCGCTGATGGAGCCGCTGATGCGGCTGCTGACGCCCCTGCTGCTACCGCACCCGCAGGCTCACTCACTGGTACCGTTGTCACCTGGCGTGACCAGCGCGGCTTCGGTTTCATCAAACCAGCAGACGGCGGAGAGGACCTCTTTTGCCACCGCTCCGCCATTGCGGACGGCGAGGCCCTGCCAGAAGGCGGCACGGTCTTCTACGAGACTTCTGTCGATGAGCGCAGCGGCAAGACCCGCGCAGCCAACGTCACCGGCGGCTGCTCCAAGCCAGCAGTCGAGGGTGAATCACCCCCGTCTGATCCAGGAGGAACGAAAGGATCCGGCAAGTCAGTCGGAACAGTCAAGAGCTGGAAAAACGAGCGTGGCTTTGGTTTCATTGCCCCAGACGCTGGTGGTGAGGATATTTTCTGCCACGTCAACAACATTACTGACGGCAACGCACTGCAGGAGGGATCCAAGGTAACGTACGACGAGGGAACTGATGACCGTTCTGGCAAAGTGCGTGCCGATAACGTTGCCGGTGGCTGCACCATGCCCGACACGCGCGGCCAAGGAGGTGGCGGTGGCTACGGTGGTGGCGGCGGTCGCGGTGGCGGCGGCGGCGGCTACGGTGGTGGTCGTGGTGGCGGCGGCGGTGGCTACGGTGGTGATCGTGGTGGCGGCGGCGGGGGCTACGGTGGTGGTCGCGGCGGCGGCGGCGGCGGCTACGGAGGTGATCGTGGTGGCGGAGGTGGCTACGGTGGTGGTGGCGGCGGCGGCGGCTACGGAGGTGATCGTGGTGGCGGAGGTGGCTACGGTGGTGGTCGCGGCGGTGGTGGTGGCTACGGTGGCGGTGGTGGCTACTAAGCGACTATTAGTATTTTGCACCAAGCAAAAAGATGACAGACGAACGTCTTTTACGTACGATCGGGTGCAAAAATATTAGTGGGAGGTGGTGCACGGGCTTGCATCGCTTTCATCAAGTTCTTTTACAGCTTACCTACACAACTTACTGGAGGTAGTGACTAGATCTAATCTGCTACATAAATATTAAATGCATTTATAAGAAATATTTTTTTAAAAACAAGTATATAATAATAAAGGAATTATAACAAGCAGGGCCCGGCGCACCCACATTTTTTTGAATTTGAAGAAGTTCGTAAAAGATACCGCACCGAAGTTGGAATTTTGGAAATAAAAAAAATTCTCACATCTCACATATTAAATATTATGATATTATGCCTTGTCGATAACCAAGTACCTTCACACCTTTCACGACAACAGTAGCTACCTTCACATCAAACTTTCGGTGCTGCTGCCTTCTTTTGTTCGCCTTCTGCACCAAGACCACCTTCGTCCTCTCCCTCTCCTTCTCCCTCCTCCTCATCCTCCTCCTCTGGCACCTCCATCGACACTTTGTATTTCGCCAATGCGCTCGTCAAATTAAAAACAGAAGCTTTTTGTGTAGCACTAATCGGTGTATTTTTGTCTACATTTTTCTTCACAATATCTTCCACCAACCCATGTAATTTTTCAGTTGTCTCCTCTAAATAATTCTGTTGGAATTGAAATCTTTCCCTAACAAGATCTTTTTTAATAAAAAATGCACAGGCGTACGACCATGCAAGGAGTCTTCTGCACTCCACAATGAGTTGAACAGCTGCAGTTAAAAATTCCATTGAAATTTCTACACCATTTTTTTCAAGAAAACTAGCTTTCTCTACAATAATAGTACGTTGTTTTTTTGCTAACAAAAGTGAATCTAAATGATTGTCATATCGTTCCATATACCATAAGAATCTTCCATCATTATCAAAAAGATTTGCTGTACTATTTGTCCATGTTTCATTTGTTGGATCATTACATTGATGGACATGATGTGGTGCAGGACGTCCTGTTCGACCTAAACCATAGTCACCACATTGCCAACACCAGGAGCATGTACATTTTGGACATCGCAAATACATGCATCCATCAACTTTCTCTGACAAAATACCACACTCTGGATTTGGACATGATTTAATATTTTCTGCCATTTTTTGATTTAATTTTCCTTCTGGTGAATGTTTCTTATCTCTTGTTTCTAAAAACATAATACTTTTTTTACATTCACAGGGAGCATGTGGTTTCTCACCACATTGAAAACAAAACACATGATTGTTACCACATCGTACAGTTAACTTTCTTTTCGTAAAAAGAATCGCCATTCCACAGTCAGGACGTGGACACCATCGTACTCCATTCTGATCATCAACAAAATTTTGAACAATTGCTTTTTCATAAAGTTGAATTTCAACATCATCACATAAATATTTTCGAAAAAAATTTTCATCAACAAATACATTACATGTTAGTTCCATGCATTGTGCATCCATTGCCGTAGAGGGAGTTGCACGTATATGATGCTTAACATAATCTGCCCAACACTCGGCACAAAACTCATGCCCACAACCTAAATTGTAAGTAGTTTGCTTCTTCAACTTTGAAACACCTGCCTGCTGCATAAACTCTGTTGAATTCTCACGCCACAATGCAATTGCTTGTAAAAAATTAAATCTTGAATATCTTAAAAGAACAGCCGCTTCTGACATAGTAACACCAATGAGTGTACTGAAACGATACATCATTTGAGAGCGTGCTTCTAAGACTGCTTGATCATTGCCAGTGACATAGGAAGATTGACGAAGTGGTGATTTTTTGCCGGCTTGGAATGATTCTTTTGATTTAAATTTTAATTCAAAGTCTTCCTGCTCGCTGTCATCCGAATCGTAAAAAGAGTAGTCAGAGTCAGAGCCACTATTGTTAGAATCTTCGTTAGAATCTTCGTTAGATTCATTTTCATTTTCATGAGAGCTGTCTCCCTCTGATTCCTCCAATTCCTCCGACATCTCAGATAGTATTAGTTTCAGCACCATCTTACTGCTAAATGTTAATACCTCACTTGCTGTTTTAGATTTTTCCGAGGCAAAGCAATACTCTGTCATTCTCGTAGTAAAATCGATCCCTGACTCGTCCAATCGAACATCACTGGTAGATGCACCCAACATTTCTTGTCCAAAATTCATGTCAATGTGAACGGGTTCGAAGCAGCTACTTATACTGCTTGCATCTGTTGCGTTGAACATCACATGGACATGCTTTGTCTCTTCGTCAACTTGAGCAGACGCAACAAATAATGCCGTGTCTCCCCCTTCCTCACCACCACGTCCTTTATTTTCTTCCTGCAACCAGAAATTCACTTCTTTCGTGATGGAGGCGTCACGTTTTTGTTGAGAGGAAGGGATTCGGAGGGATGCAGGTGGTGCTGCGGGTGCTGCGGATGTGAGTGCAGGGGGTGCGGACACGGCCGGTGTTGGTGGTCGTATTACGCTCTGACAGACTGGACATACAGGAGATGATGCAACTGTTGCCTCCTCCTTCTCCTCGGTGTCAGCAGCAGCAATTCTTGCTTTAATTTTTCTTTGTAGTTTTTGAAGCTTGATGACTTCTCGTGTCTTTCTTGCCGCCTTGGATGCAGCAATGAGAACCATGATTTCCTCGAGTGATGACTCTTCGGAGATAGAGCTCATGGTGGGTGGTGCTTTCGTTTCTCCCGCCATTGCCGCCATTTTTGGTGGTGTATTTTTCTGAGAAGATAGAGAAGTCAGGGATCAGATCACAAAAAAGATTTTCTCAAAAAAAAATCTTGTCCCAGGTCCTTTCAAAAAAATAACTAGCAAAATTTTCCTTTCTCTGCCTGTCGACAAATTTTGGAGCAAAAAATTTCGCCTCCTCATTATTATAATTTATCTCATTGAGGGGCATTGGTTATATTATATAAAAATATGATATTCAGACTGGTCAGGACAGCCGTCCTGCTCGCCTTGGTCCTCAGCACCGAGGCTGCAGCCAACACCAATTCCTTTGAATGTCGTGATTCCGAGTACAGGGCAACACTCACAAAACTTCAAATGGATAACAACGAAAGACGTGGATCCGCAATTTTTTCCTCCCTGAGCGAATTAATTTCAGCTGAAATTGGAAGGTACGAGCAGCTGGGGAGGCAGCAGTCGCACCGCTACGCGCTGTCCATGGGAAGCATCAACGGCAAGCTGGCCGTGCTGGATGATCCAAAGCGTGCGGAATCTTTTTTGAAGGATAGCATTCGACGTGCAAAGGAAGCAATCGAGCGAACGGAAAAAAATTCAATTCGTACATCAAAATTGTTAGAGGAAGCAACGTCACAGGCAGAAGTCCAGCGAGTTACTCGAGGCGAGATATCCAGCGAGATGAAAAATCTGCTGGACTCACGCTCCGAGCGCAACGACGAGATTCAGCGTGAGCTCGTGACTGACAAGGATGATCTGAGCAACTGGGAAGCTGCTCTGACATCTTTTTCCGAGGGTTGCGAGGACGACACATCATTGAACGACTGCGTGTCAGAGATGATGCGATCACTACCAGGTGGTGCAGGTGCGCTGTTTAAGGCCATTGAGAAACTGCACTCATCGCGCGACAGTATTCATGCGGAGATGACGTCGCACCAATCGTCAGTCGAAAAGTGTCTGAGTC
>Ga0307994_1001556_pt1 | contig 13621 bp, 12 predicted proteins | sample EllFjometagen261_FD_203171 | JGI IMG/M metagenome (GOLD analysis project Ga0307994, IMG submission 203171) | Marine microbial communities from Ellis Fjord, Antarctic Ocean - #261 | ecosystem: Environmental > Aquatic > Marine > Unclassified | place: Southern Ocean | collected 2014-11-02 | reverse complement strand
GAATGTAAAAGGTATTTCTCTCGAAAGTTCCGCTACACACCCTCAGAAATGCAATTCTATCTCGATGATTTGGATCTAGATTAGCATGTATTTTAAAAACAAAACCAGTCATTTTTTTCTCGTCTGGTTCTACTTCCCTTTTATCTGTGGGCCGTGGTCTAGGCGATGGAGCTATTTTTACGAATGTATCTAGCATCTCTTGTACCCCAAAATTATTGAGTGCAGAACCAAAAAATACAGGAGCTAACAGTCCCTCTTCATAAAGCGAAACATCAAAAGGCTCAAAAACACCATTGATCAACTCTACATCTTCTCTTAGTTGATTAGCGTCATCCTCTCCTATTATTTTATCTAATCGTTCATCCTCTATGTTATCTATTTGTACATAGTCAGCAGCCTTTTTCGTTTTATCCGCTTCAAATAGGTTTAATGAGTTATCGTGGAGAAGAAATACACCTTTGAATCTTCGCCCCATGTTAATAGGCCAACTAAGTGGTCTTGTGGTGATTTGCAGCTCATTTTCTAACTCTTCTAGTATATCGAAGGGATCTTGACCTTCTCTATCCATTTTATTTACAAAGATGATAACTGGAGTATTACGCATTCTACATACCTGCATTAGTTTACGAGTTTGGGCCTCTACTCCTTTTGCTACGTCTACTACTAGTATTACACTATCTACTGCGGTAAGTGTACGATAGGTGTCTTCAGCAAAATCCTTGTGCCCAGGTGTATCTAAAATATTGATTTTCTTACCCTTGTACTCAAAACTCATCACCGAAGTAGCCACCGAAATACCACGCTGCTTCTCTATCTCCATAAAATCGGAAGTCGCAGTTTTTTTAATTTTATTACTCTTTACTGCACCCGCAGTTTGAATAGCACCCCCAAAAAGTAGAAGCTTCTCCGTAAGCGTAGTTTTACCTGCATCTGGGTGAGAAATGATTCCAAATGTTTTGCGTTTTTCTATTTCAGCTTTTAAACTCATACAAGACTGCAAGATTAGCACATTAGGTACCAATCAAAAAAGAATACCCTTGATAATTCTATACCACAGTACTCACATTGTATAGATGAAAAAAGTATTTCTCATATTTTAATACTATTTCAGTAGCTCAGAGACCTAAATAGATATATTATTATTGTAAATATCAATGCGTAAACATTGTATTTTTTTACATTTGCGGCAATGAAGGTACATCAATTATTAATCGCACTTTTAGTCATAAGTTCTTGCTCTATATTCAAGGGTGAAAAAACTCAAAATAAAACTATTTGGGTAAATAGTGAACAATCTGAATGTGCCACTGGCACTTGTTTGCTAGTGAAATATTCTCAAAAGGCTACCGAATGGACTACGCTCAATCAAAAGATTGAAGGTTTTGAAGCCACCAAAGGATTTTTATACCAACTAGAAGTTTCTGAGACTCAAGTACCTAAAGAAGAGGAAGCCACAGATAAACCAACTACGAAACTCAAACTAGTAAATTTGCAAGCTAAGCATCCAGACTTAAAAGAAGATGGGATGTACGCATATATCAAAACAAGTATAGGAGATATAGTAGGTAAGCTCTATATCAACAGAGCACCGCTTACCGTTGCCAATTTTGTCGGCTTAGCGGAAGGTACTCTAGAAAATACGGCAAGACCTATTGGTACGCCTTTTTACGATAGTCTAATATTCCATAGAGTGATTCCAGGTTTTATGATTCAGGGTGGAGACCCAGATGGTATGGGCAGCGGTGGACCTGGTTATAAGTTTAAAAATGAGATTCATCCTGAGTTGAAACACAATAAGCCAGGCATATTTAGTATGGCAAATTCTGGACCAAATACCAATGGTAGTCAGTTTTTCATAACTCATAAAGCTACACCGTGGTTAGATGGTGCTTATAATATATTTGGGGAAGTAGTGCTAGGTCAAAATATAGTAGATGCTATGGGAAATTTACCACGCGGCAGAGGCGATAGACCAAATGATCCAATATATATGTCTATAAAAATAATCAGAGTAGGCGATGCGGCTATCAAGTTCAATGCTAACTCTACCTTTAAAATAATGCAAAGGTGAGTAGTCCGATAGAGCGAAAGCAATTTAAATTTAAAGGAAGTAAAGAGAAGCTAATTACGGGGGATCTTACCTATGCCAAGTATGCAGGTGAAGTACCTATAGTCATCTTTGCACATGGTTTCAAAGGATTCAAAGATTGGGGAGCGTGGCCACTAGCGGCAGAAATATTTGCGGTAAAAGGATTACCATTCTTCAAGTTTAATTTCTCGCATAACGGTACCACACCAGAAAATCTTACAGATTTTAAAGATCTAGAGGCTTTTGGTAATAATAATTTTAAAATAGAATTAGATGATTTAGGCCTTGTTATAGATTTCATTGAGAAAAAATCATCATCCATTGACTTTAGTTGGAACGGTGAGATATTTCTAATAGGACATAGCAGAGGTGGTGCCATAGCACTGCTAAGAGCTGCCACAGATAAAAGGATAACCAAATGTGCTACTTGGGCTAGCGTATCTGACCTAGAGCGATACCTAGAATTAAAAGAGGTGAATAGTTGGCGAAAAGATGGTGTGCACCACATACCTAATGCTCGAACAAACGTAGATATGCCTATCTACTTCCAGTTTGTAGATGTATACGCTCAAAATGCTAAAGAGTTGCACTTAGGCTCTTGCTTAGAAAACATAGACTGCCCACTGCTCATAGTACACGGCGAAAGTGATACCGTAGTACCTTTGACAGACGCACACACTATATATAGCGAGGTACATCACTCCATACTAGTAGAGATAGAAGCTGCAGATCATACTTTTAATACCAAACATCCACTCACAGAAAGAAAGATACCAAACGCATTTGCTGAGTTACTAACGGAAACTATTGAGTTTTTTCAAATGTAAATGAGTAAGAGTGTAGCAATAATCGGAGGTGGAGCAGCAGGTTTTTTCACAGCTATAAACATCGCCGAGCAAAATCCCAATTTAGATGTCACAATATACGAAGGTAGTAACAAGCTACTCACCAAGGTATTAGTCTCTGGTGGTGGAAGATGCAATGTAACTAATACAATATCGGACCCTATCGAACTTACTAAACAGTATCCCAGAGGTCACGACTTCCTATTACCGGTTTTTGAGCAATTTACTTCTGATGATACCGAAAGATGGTTTACAGAACGAGGGGTGCCTTTAAAATGCGAAGACGATGGCCGTAAGTTCCCAAAAACCAATTCCTCTCATACCATATTCAACTGCTTAACCAATTTGGCTAGTAAGCACAATGTTGTGGTAAAACTGCGTCATAGACTAGAGAATTTTACTCATGTAGAACATGGATGGCAGCTAGAATTCAATAGACTAGCCGTGACTTGTGACTACTTAGTTTTATGTACCGGGAGCAGTCCTAGTATTTACAATTTATTAGGCACTAAGGACATTGAAATAGTACCTCCTCTCCCATCATTGTTCACTTTCAAGGCTAAAGATCATAGTCTAGTAGATCTGGCAGGAGTGAGTGTAGAAAAGTCATCTGTTAGTATAAAAGAAATAAAAAATAGCAGTGAAAATGGCCCATTGCTAATAACACATTTAGGGTATAGTGCCCCTGCGGTAATAAAAATTAGTGCTTGGTACGCTAGAGAACTCTCACAGTTGGACTATCGATTTACACTAGTTATTAATTGGGGCTCTTATGATGCCCATATGCTAAGAGAGCTTTTTAAAAGCTATACGGTAGACAGACCAAAGGAACGAATCATGTCTTGGAAAGAACATAGATTATCCAAAAGACTATGGCTTCATCTCTGCCAAGTAGCAGAACTGAAAGAGTATACTAACTGGTCTGAGATTGGAAAAAAAGGTATACAGAGATTAACCTCTGCACTTTGCCAGTTTGAATCTCAAATAGCAGGTAAAAGCACTTTCAAAGAAGAGTTTGTAACAGCCGGGGGAATAGACCTTAGTGTTGTAGAACCTGATTCATTTAGAATAAAAGGACAACCCAATTTATATGCTGCCGGCGAATTACTCAATATAGATGCTGTGACCGGAGGATTTAATTTTCAGGCCGCTTGGAGCGGTTCTTTTATAGCTGCTAAGAGCATTGCTTTGAATAGTCAATAGTGAATTCGATTTTTTTTAACGAAATTTGCATCATTCATGAGCATGAGCAAACACGTTTATCTAGTTATCGCTTTTATTGGATTTCTGAGCACCTCTATTTCTATTGCCCAAATTCCAGAAATCAATGTGCTCAAGTCTAAAGCCTCTCAACCTTTCACAGGCATAGAGAAGGCTAGACAATTTTATAATAGTGGAGACTATATAGTGGCCGAAGCTTTGCTCTATTCTGAGTTAGAAAAAGGGAATTTTACTCCTAATGATTTCTTACTATTCGCAAACACACTAAACATAGATAATAAACCAGCTCTAGCTAAAGAATTCTATAAAGAGTACGCTAAAGAATCTAATAGGCTCACAATCAGCGAACAAATAGACCGGGTGTTAAGTAGCAATGTTCGATATCCTACAAATCCTGTGAAGACTGACTATCCAGTAAGTAATCCTACCGTTTTTCAAGATAAGCTATACACAGAAATAAATGGCCTCATGATGATGTATCATCATGATTGTGATGGCAACTTGAAGAATAGAACAGAAGTACTGCAGGATATCACAAATATGCCTTTTGGTTCTATATCTTATTTTGATAATGGTAATAAAGCTGTAGCAAGTTTAATAAGCAGAGCTAAGAATACATCTAGCCTATATCTGCTGAATAAGAGTAAAGGGAAATGGAAAAAGCCAAGTAAGATATTTGAGGGTAATGCTAACTATGCGTTTCCTCATCTGGATGTGGCCACTAATACACTCTACTTTTCATCTGACAAGGAAGGCGGATTTGGAGGTTACGATGTATACCTCAGTAATTTCAATGGTGCTAGTTTTGATAACCCTGTTAATATGGGTGATCGTTTAAACTCAGCTGGAAATGAGATTAATCCAACTATTACGGAAGATTGGCTATATGTAAGCTCTAATGGTCACGTATCTAAGGGTGGTTATGATCTGTATAAATACAAAAATTTAGGAGATTTTAATATTATATTCTTAAACTGTATAGAGCTTAATACGCAGCAAAATGAACTCTCGCTGATAACTCTGAGTAGAACTAAGTTTTTAATAACCCGTGAAGTGAATGGAGAGCATAAACTCCTTAGTGTTGATAAGCCCAAAGTCATAAGCTCACTCTTCGGTAATGTGATAGACGAAAAAGGCATTGGGATTGCTAATGCATACATTATCATGAATGCTGATGATGGCATGGGGATTTTTGCAATCACAGATATGAACGGTAACTTTATATATAAATCTGATAAAAATATTGCAGAATATGAAGGCATAGTAATGGCAGAAGGCTATGAAAGTAGCAGTTTCAAAACAGCCTTAGATCAAAATACATCGGTACAACTAACCAAGATAAAACCTATAGAAATAATAAAATTGTTAGAGGTACAGACACAGGCTCAAAGAACTACTGGATCTGAGCCGACTTTAGTAGATAATGTAAGCGTTGGTTCTGAGGCATTATCTACACCAAACGAAGTCACTATCTCGGAATTGAGCGAAGAGAGGCAAGCTTCTTCTTCTAGACCAGATAGAGGTTTATACTACATTATCATAGGGTCTACCTATAGTTATGCTCAGGCATATGACTTTTGGACTACGTGGTTGCCATCTTTTAACGGTGCAGAAATAATAGAATACCATAATGATCTATATAGAATTGGTTTTTACGCTGGATCATCAGAAGAACAAGCTATGCAAATGTTTAATGAGTCTAGAGTTAAGAAAAAAGACATCTGGATCCTAAGACCCAAAAACTAGTATCTCAGCATTCTTCGGGGCATTTTAATTTGCCATAGTCCGTTTCCGTAAGTACTTACGATTATTTTTTCGGTTTTCTATATCAATCACAAAATCATGAATAGCTATCGGGGGTATTTTACCTTCTAATTCGATCCATTGGTCTAACTTATCGTTTTTGTAAAATAGGCCACCTAATGAAGCTAGTATTACGCCAGAAGAATTTCGTATGTGTTCTATTTTAAAGGTTTCGAAAGGAGGAATTTCCGTCGACACATTTTTCCAAGTCGTCCCTCCATCCTCACTTTGGTAAACTTTATTAAGATATGAGTCATCCATTTTGCCCAACAAAACATATACCTCATTTGGGTTAGTAGCATTAGAACTAATGGAAGTTATATAGTGCCAAGCTAATATGGGCAGATTCTGTGTGATGTCTGTCCATGACTCACCCCCATTTATACTTTTAAAAAACTTACCAGCGGCTAGTACATTTCTGCTAGCATTACAGGCAATATCCCAAACCGGATTTCTTTGATTTTTATCAAACTTAAGTCCTGTTTCCTGCCACGTTTTACCTTTGTCTTTAGACTTTAGAATACCGATACCCAAATCTTTATCATAGTGAGTAAGACCTGTTCCCCTGTATATCACATCACCTGCTATCTTTCCATTATTGGTACTTCTATATAAGCCGCCAGTTATGGTACCTACTATCCAAAGGTCATCTTCTATTATTATATCTTCTATCCAGCCTTGCTCTACTCCTGTCCATCGCCCTGAGTCGCATAGCAATTCCGCGATAGTTTGCGGACCTAGATGTTTCCAATGATAGCTGTTGGCTGGCTTTTGGGCATAGCTTATAACTATACCAAGTATGAAGAGTATGGCGAGGTTAAATCACATTGCTTAAAATGGTAAAGATGCCCATAACTATAAATACTAACCCGATAATATGAGAGAGTTTATCACCTATTAACCTAACTAACTGGTCTTTGTAGATAGAACTTAATTTAATATAGATAAACAATATTAAAAATGCTCCGGCAGAGGCTCCTATTGCAAAACTCCACTTAGTAGGATCCCAAACTGAATCCGTAAATGTAAAGAATGGTTTTCCATTTGAAAAAGTACCTGTTTGAAAAACGATGAGATACCCTGACCAATAAAAAATCAATTGGGGATTTGCGATAGCTAATAGAAGACCTCTACTAAAATTAGCCAGAGCTCCTGTTTCTATGCTATTCTGAGCTTTTATTTCGTGCTTCTTTTTGAGCGTGTAGCTTAGACCTATGAGTATGAAAACTATGCCCATACCAATACTCATCTCCATTTTATAGCCTTCTAGTATGGCTATATATGAAGTGCCAAAAATGGCTATAAGGGTATAAGGTATCTCTGGCAATACGCCACCAAAGGCTAGCCATAAAGCTGATTTCTCCGAACGACTGATAGCTGTTTCTATAACTGCTGCATTTACCAAACCCAAAAATACCGATCCGATAAAACTAAAAAATACCGCTACTCCAAATGCTACGACAACCTCCAAGACTCCAAAAATTGTTCAAAAAAAATTGATAACCTAATAGTACCGCTCCAAGTTACTATGATTAATCTTGTGGTACTATATGGAGAATATAATATTAGAAGGTAAAGTAGTGCAATTACTAGAGCCGCAAGAAGGAACAAGCACTCGTGGAGCGTGGAAAAAACAAGATTTTGTTATAGAAACAAATGAAAATTACCCAAAGAAAATATGTATCACAGGTTTTCAAGATATAGCTGAGAAAGTAGCAGAATTGAATGCAGGTGATGATGTGAAGGTTTCTATAAATATAGAGAGTAGAGAATATAACTCTAGATGGTACACAGACGTAAAAGCGTGGCGTATAGAAAAAGGAAGTGCCGCAGCTGCAGCACCTTCTGCTCCTACTTCTCCTGCTGCTAGTGATGACATTACAGGTGTAAACTTTAGTGATGATGGTGGAGACGATCTACCATTCTAAGTCGTTCATACTTCTATAAAGTGTGACGCATCAAGACTGAATTTCCTATTGTATTAACTACACAAAAACGTGTAGAATACGCTAAAGGAATTGTAGCGGCGATATGTACTATTGTGGTTATTACTAAATATTCAGAACTAGAACAGGCTATTGTCTATCAGCTTCGCACTGATGGTATTCCATAATTAGGAGAATATACTCTGTAGTTCCCCTATAAATAAAGGTATTACCTTAGGTCGTATTACTATTAAAGTAGCCATTCCTCCTATAGCTCCCCAGAGATGAGCATCGTGATTTATGTTGTCCTTGCCCGTTTTAGACATTCTGTACGTGTAAAATAAATACAGCACACCAAAGAGCAGCATATTCATTGGGATAATCCCGAATAAAAGAAGCTTTTCGTTTGGGAAGAGTAGAATCGTGGCAAATAATAAGCCTGATACACCACCAGATGCCCCAACAGAGTTATAACTCGGGTTATCTTTTTCTTTTATAAATGTAGGGATGTGAGCTATAATAACCGTAAGTACATAGAAGCCTAGATAGACAAGGCCTCCTAGATTGCCAAACCAAGCAGGTGCAGAAAATACACTTTCTAATAATCCACCAAAACTATATAGCACATAAAGGTTTACTCCAAGATGCATAAAGTCACCATGAACCCAAGCACTAGTCAAAAATCGATACCATTGATTGCTTCTTAAAGTTTGATAGGGATTAAAAAGTAACTTGTCAAATAAGAACTTTTTAGTGATGCATAGGTAGCTGACTAAGCCAATGCTGATAACAAGAATTAGGTTAACATTCATAGGAAGCAAAAGTGAACATTTTTTGGACAATAATAGAGCATTGTCTACAGATACTTATTTTTACCGCATCAAGAGAATACTACTCATATCAGACACGCATAGCTACTTTGGAGAAGAAATAGCAAAACATCTTAATGACGTAGATGAGCTATGGCATGCTGGTGACTGGGGACACAGCTCCGTAAGTACGGAGCTAGAGGAGAATGCCGTAGTTCGTGGAGTATATGGCAATATAGATACCCTTGAGATACGAAAAAAATACCCTAAAGAGTTGATATATACTGTAGAAGGATTAACGGTATACATGACACACATAGGGGGATATCCTGGGCGATATGAAGCTGGAGTGCGAGAAGCTCTTGTGAAGCATAAACCAGACCTTTTCATCTGTGGACATTCGCACATATGTAAGGTAATGAAGGACAAAAATTTAGATCTTGTACATTTTAATCCTGGGGCTATAGGCAAGCACGGTTTTCATACCAAGCGGACTATGATGAAATTTAATATAGAAAACGGCAAACTATCTGATATAAACGTAATAGAATATGAACGAAATTAGGAAAAACATAGGCATACTAGCGATAGCATTAATTCTCTTCATCGCCTGCGGCACCACACAACTAGCCAATGGCCAAACAGAATTACCTAAAAAGACACAATCAATCTTTAACAAGGGATTACAAGCTCAAAACTATCAAGATTACGATAAGGCAATTGACAACTTTAAGCAGGTAATTAAAAGGGCTCCAGGCTATCTAGATGCATACGATGCTCTAGGCGACACCTACCAAAAGAAAGGAGATATCAAGAGTTCTATAGCTACCTATAAACGACTGCTAGATATAAAACCGGATCATTTTTTTGCATTATATGAGTTAGGTGGTCTGTACTATGGTATGAAAAAATTAGACTCTGCCGAATACTACTATAAGTCATTTCTTGGTGTATCTAAAACACAAGATAAATACACCCAAGAAGCGGTAATGACCTTAGGTAATATAGCTTTTGCAAAAAAAGCTATGGCTAATCCCGTGAATATTACACCTATTAATATAGGTCCCAATATCAATACACGAGAGCAAGAGTATTCTCCTGCATTTGCTATAGATGAGAAGACTATGTACATCACCAGAAGAACTGGAAATCTAAGCGATAGCAGACCAAATGAAGATATATTTTACTCCAAGCTAGAAAATGAGGAATGGTCTAAAATTAGAAATTTGGGTCCTCCTATTAATACAGTAGAAAACGAAGGTGCATTTAGTGTATCTGCAGATGGGCATTATATCTTTTTTACATCGTGCAGTAGATCTGGAGGGCAAGGACAATGCGACATTTGGCTTACGATAGATAAGCAAGGTACTTGGTCTGAGCCACTTAATCTTCAAAAACCTATCAATACCAAGTATTGGGAGTCGCAGCCCTCTATAGCTAGTAATGGTAAAGTATTATACTTTACCAGTGATAGGCCCGGTGGTTTTGGAGGTACAGATATTTGGATGGCACGTTTCGGGGAGAAAGGCTGGGAAGATCCAGTAAATCTAGGGGCAGATATAAATACAAGCAAAGACGAGCAGTTTCCCTTTATTCATTCCGATAATACTACGATGTATTTTAGTTCTGAGGGACACCCAGGAATGGGTAAGAGTGACCTTTTTATAACAAGACTAAGACCCGACGGAACTTGGGAAACTCCACATAACTTGGGATACCCTATAAACACATCTGGCTATGACTGGAATATGATAGTGAATAGAGATGGAAGTACTGCCTACTATTCTAGTGATAATATACCAAATGGTCAAGGAGGATTAGATATTTATACGTTTCAACTACCCACAGAGCTGCAAGCTCAGAGAGTAAGCTATATCAAAGGATTCGTAACGGATAAGGTAACCAACAAGCCACTTGGAGCTAATATACTTCTTACACCTATAGATGGTGGTATTAGCACGGAGTCATATGCCAATGCTAATGACGGACTATTTATGGTTCCGCTGAAAGCAGATCTTCGTTATGCACTTACTATAGACAAAAAAGGGTACCTATTTCACTCTGAGTACTTTGACATGCCTAATGTGCCAAGTGATAAACCCTTTGAGATGCAAATAGAGCTTCAGAAACTGCAGGTAGGTAAAAGTGTAGTGCTCAATAACCTGTTTTTTGATACGGACAAGTATGAGCTTAAGCCAGCTAGTAAAACAGAACTAGAAAAACTTAAATCTTTCTTAGACCAAAATCCAGAAATCACAGTAGAAATAGGTGGTCATACAGATAATGTAGGTAGCTCTTCTCATAATCAACTGCTCTCGGAAAATAGAGCAAAGGCGGTGTATACGTACTTAGTAAATGAAGGAATAGTGAGCAGTAGACTTACGTTTAAGGGCTACGGAGATACTGCACCTATAGCTAGTAATACTAAAGATGCTGGGAAAGCCAAAAATCGTAGAACGGAGTTTAAAGTAATAAAATAACCACTAGGAGTAGCTAGTTATCCAAGCCTCTATAGTTGGGGCAAAGTGGGTATGCTCTAGCTTTTGTATTTTTTGTTGAATGCTCTGCAGTGTCTCCACTTCAGGAGAAAGTAGAGTACTATACTGAGCCACTAGTTTCCCTTTGTCAAACTCTTCGTTCACTTCGTGTATCGTAATGCCAGTAAGAGTTTCTATAGACTCCAAAACTGCATTATGTACGCGTGCTCCGTACATGTCTTTTCCACCGAACTTAGGTAGTAGACTTGGGTGAATGTTTACTATCTTACCTGTATATTGAGCAGTAACTTCTGCCGGCACTAGCTTTAAAAAACCAGCCAATACTATAAAGTCAATATCCCGAACCTTGAGTTGTCTTAAAATTTCTATTGGATTCCATGATTCTTTATCCCAGTATACACTAGGGATATCGTGCTTTGCAGCTATACTAAAAGCTCCAGCCTGTTGTCTATTACAACCTAGAGTTGATACTTTGATGGTCTTATGACCTTTAAAGTATTGCATAATAGCATCTGCATTAGTACCTCCACCAGACGCCCAAATTTCAATGTTTATCATTTAATAGATAATGTATTTACGAGTATTTCTAGCTCACGCATCTCAAGTGCTTTATCCTCATTAGGATAAAAAAGGAAACCTTCGGCAAATACAATTCTGTTATTGGCTTCGTCTACTACGGCTCGTATATAGGATGGGCCACCCATAAAATCACCTTCTACATCCCACCAGCCCCTTATTTGCACTCCATATTTACCTTTGAAATTTTGAATCTTAGTTACAGACGGCATTGCCGAGGAATATTTCATATAAGAGTCCTCGATTTCTCCAGGAATATTTTTCTTAACGTATGCGTTTCTCACTTTAATCAGATTCTCTGTAGTTATATCCTCTTTTGATGTGTACTTAGACTCAAATAGAAGCAGTCCTAGTTCAAGTTCTTTATCTGGCGGTGACTTTCTTAGCCATACAAAGTCCGGTTTGTCTATTGCTACTCTATACGTCTTAGGCTTTCTGATACCAAAGCCTCTATCTAAAATACTCTTTTGATAAAACTTGTCTTGACTTGCTCGCTCCTCTCCTAGTAATTTCCTTTTACCACTCGCATTTTCTTGGTCTAGGGCTACTTGTACTATATCATTCTTCTCTTGCTCTAGTTTATGCAGCATAGCTTTTCTGCTAGGTGCCGTGAGCCAAAATATATTTTGATTTTTAGCGTAGATGTCTTTTTGTTTTACGCCAAAGTTTGTTGGATTATCTGCAATTACTTTCACCATTTTGTCAATGGTAGCAGGATTTAATATATCATTAAGTCTTTCAGCTCCGTCCGGAGTAAGTAATACGAAAATATTGTGGTGATTTTGAAAGTATCCTTTAAAGAAGGATTCATCCGTAAAAAGCACCTTAAACATGGGTTCTCCTGGAGGTGGATGCCCTTCTAATGGTTTACTAAAAGTAGCTATTACTTGCTCTTTTAATGTGCTATCTAAGTTCCTAGAGTCCGTTACTACTACAATTTCAGTTAAGTTTCCTGAAGACAAGGGTAACATGTCCCTCTTCTCTTCGGGCGTAAGTTTACAAGCACTAAGTAGTAGCGTGAAGATAATTAAGGTTTTGTTAATCTGTTTCAAATTAAATTTATTAAGTTCTATATACCTTCAACTTCTGATTTGGGTAAATTAAGCTACCTTTTATACCATTCCATTGTTTCAATTGACTAACGGAACAATTCATCTTTCTGGCAATAATTCCTAATGACTCTCCTCTTCTAACTGTATAGTATCTTGGTGTAGGTCTTCTTGCTTCTTCTAATTTTCTTTCCTCTTCTTTTATTACAGAAAGTGCTACTATTTGCTCTTCATTCTCATAGAATAGATACGATAAATCGTAAGGCAAGTTTAGCTCATACCCATCTCCTTTAAATGGTATTTCAGCTACTTTCAACTCAGGATTATACTGTAATAACAAGGCTTTTTTTACACCTACCATCTCTGCTATCACCTCAAAATTAAGCCCTTCTTTACAATACACTTTTTGATACTGAAAAAGAGGGTTGTCGTAAGGCGATGGTACTATACCGTACTCATCATAAAAGTTCATCATATAGGTCATAGCGATAAACTTGGGTACGTAGTTCTGCGTTTCACGAGGCAAAAACTTATAAATTCCCCAAAAGTCGCTTTTACCGCTCAGTCGCATAGCCTTTCTTACATTACCAGGTCCACAATTATAGGATGCTAAAGCTACTAACCAGTCCCCATATTGGTCGTGCATTTGATTTAAATAAATACATGCAGCTCTAGTGCTTTTTTCTAAAGATCTACGCTCATCTATCTTACTATTTATCTCTAAGTCAAATATTTTACCTGTAGCTGGCATAAACTGCCACGCTCCTACAGCTCCACATCTACTCCTAGCATATGGATTTAAACCA
>Ga0307994_1001554_pt1 | contig 13634 bp, 10 predicted proteins | sample EllFjometagen261_FD_203171 | JGI IMG/M metagenome (GOLD analysis project Ga0307994, IMG submission 203171) | Marine microbial communities from Ellis Fjord, Antarctic Ocean - #261 | ecosystem: Environmental > Aquatic > Marine > Unclassified | place: Southern Ocean | collected 2014-11-02 | reverse complement strand
GTACCGCCGGCCATCCGGTTTGCAAAAGCTTTGCTTTATGGTCATGCTTAGCAATTTAACCCTTCTAGTTCACTTCTGGTGCCCTTATAAATAATCGATTAGAGTCGAAAAAATATGACTATAATGATTAAATGAAATGTCTTAATATTACGCTCAAACTGGTTTTTATTTTGTTCTGGCAGGCTCTATTCTTAGCCTCTTATGCACAAGCATCGCTTGTATCCGTTCCCTCTCAAACACATCAAACTACGCCCATAACGGTTCAATTGAACTGGAACCATCAATATCAATTTGCCGGCTTCTACGCAGCCATCAAACAAGGTTATTATCAACAAGCGGGTCTCGATGTTACGGTCAAATCTTGGCAGCCCGGTATTAATGTGGTGGATGAAGTGGTTTCAGGCCGTGCGGATTTTGCAACGGGTTACAGTTCAATTATTGCCGATTATGCCAAAGGCAAGCCGCTGAGTTTGGTAATGGTCTCATTTCAATATTCGCCGATGGTGATGCTTTCACATGAACCGATTACGGACTTAAATCAACTTGCTGGAAAATCCATAATGCACTTTGGTAATTTACAGATTCAGGGCTTAATTGATAAGGTGAGTTCAGTAGCAAATCAAAATATGATTGAAATCGATTCATCGGGTGATATCAATGATTTTGTTAATCGTAAAGTAGATTTTTATGCGGCCTATCAAACCAATGAACCTTATCGTTTAACCCAAAAAGGTGTCCCCTTTTATACGGTTGACCCAAAAACATTTGGCATACAATCCTACGGCGATTTAATTTTTACCAGTCAAGACAAAGCACGTTATCAGCCAGAGGTTTTAAATGCGTTTCGTAAGGCGACCATTCAGGGGTGGGAGTACGCCGTTACTAACCAAGCGGTGATGGCCGATTATATCTTGGCACATTACCCCGTTAAAAAAGATTTGCCTGCGTTATTAGCAGAAGCAGAAGCCACGACTCAATTCGTTAAGTCTGGGAATATCCCAATTGGCACAGTAGAACAGGGTAAGTTAATGGGGAGTGCCGTTCAAGCAAAAGAGAGTGGTTTACTTACCCAAGCACAGCTTGATAATTTAGACCTAAATGGGTTCTTGTTTCGTTCCCAAACGCTTTCATTGACACCAGAAGAAGTAGCCTATTTAACGAATAATCCTGTGATTAAAGTGGGGAATGATTTAAGTTGGGAGCCCTTTGATTTTGTTGATGAAAAGGGGCGGCGGGCTGGCATGGCTGCAGAATATTTTACGTTATTTGAAGCCCAGTTAGGGGTGACGTTTGACTATAACATCAATAAGAAATGGTTCGAAATTCTGAGCTTAGCGAAGCAAGGAGACATTGACGTACTGTCTTCTGTAGTGGCAACCCCAGATCGCCAAGCTTATATGAATTTTACAGCGCCTTATCTCTCGTTTCCGATGGTGCTTGCCACGCTTAAAGAGGTGTCTTTTATTGGTGATGTACAAAAAATAACCGGCCGAAAAGTGGCGGTCGTAAACGGTTATTGGTCGCATGAAAAGTTTAAAACCGATTACCCAGAAGTCGAGCTATTGGTTGTCGATACGTTAGAGGCTGGATTGCAGGCGGTGCAGTCTGGTCAAGCCGATGCCTATTCTGGGAACTTAGCGACCATTAATTTTGGTATTAAAAAATATGGGTTAACCGGCCTGCATATTTCTGGTCAATTGGATGGCTACTATGATTTGTCTATTGGTGTACAAAAAGACAACCCAATTTTATTTAGTATTTTGGGCAAAGCCTTATCTTCGGTGACTGAACAGCAGCGTAATCAAATTTACAATAACTGGTTGAAGCTTGAGGTGGTCACTCGAGTAGACCGTACACTCTGGATTAAAACGATTTTAATCGTGGGCTCTATTATCTTGGCGTTAATCGTTTTAATTGTGTTTTTACAGATGCAAAAAAGACGTCAGGAAACCTACATTAACCGAATTAACGAACTCTCGTTAGCGACCTATACCAATGTTGAAACGCATAAAATGGAATGGGTAAGCGATAGCTTTGCGGCCTTAAGTGGGTACACTAAGGCTGAGTTATTAAATCAACAGCAAGATGTTTTACGTCACCCTGATATAGATCCTAGCTTTTATAACCATATTTGGGCTGAAATTCAAGCTGGCCATGTTTGGCAAGGGGAGGTTCAAGCAAAAGCCAAAAATGGTGCTGGGTATTGGATTGATGCCGTTGTGACCCCAGATGTTGTTAATGAAAAAGTAAAAGGTTTTTGGACAACTCGTACCAATATAAGCGATAAAAAACACTTAGAGGAGCTCTCTATTAGAGACGCCTTAACCGGAACATTTAATCGTCACTATTTTAATGAAATGTTCGAATCTGAATTGAATAGAGCCAGCAGAAAGCAAGCGCATTTTGCAATGGCGACATTTGATATCGACTTTTTTAAACAGATCAATGATCATTATGGTCATCAAAAAGGGGATGAGGTTTTAAAGCAGGTGGTCAATGTCGTATCAAAACACGCGCAACGAGCAGGTGATTTACTCTTTAGAGTGGGGGGTGAGGAGTTTATGGTGTTTAGTGATCTGCAAAGTTCTGAGGCTTTTTTGAACTATTTAGAACAACTTAGAAAAGCCGTAGCAAGTTTAGCCATACCGAATCCCAAAGCAGAATTAAACACGTTAAGTATTTCAATTGGGGGCGTGTTTTGTCATCGAGCCGAGCAAACAACCAGTTCCGCGCTCTATGCTATGGCCGACAAGGCGCTTTATGAAGCCAAGGACCAAGGTAGAAATAAAGTGGTTATGCACGTTATTTAAAAGGCCTGCTTGATAGCTAATACGCTCAGGAAACCCGCTTTAAGTCGGCCTGCCAACGTTTTAAATCGACTTTATTCCAGGCATAAAAAAACCCGGTCTTTTGAACCGGGTTTTAATCATTTAAACTTGGATAAAGTTTATTTGATTTTTGCTTCCTTGAACAAGACGTGCTTACGAACCACTGGATCGTACTTCTTGATCTCGAATTTTCCAGCCATGTTCTTTTTATTTTTATCCGTAGTGTAAAAATAAGCAGATTCTGTAGACTGTAATTTAATTTTATCGCGCATGGTTAGTCTCCTTAGACCTTCTCACCACGTGAACGCATTGAAGCGATCACAGAGTCAATACCAGTTTTGTCGATGATGCGCATACCTTTTGCAGATACACGTAATTTAACAAAACGGCTTTCAGCTTCTACCCAAAAACGATGCGTATGCAAGTTAGGTAAGAAACGACGACGTGTTTTACGGTGAGAGTGAGAAACATTGTTACCGACAACAGGACCTTTTCCCGTTACTTGGCAGACTTTAGACATTTCAAAACCCTCTAAAAGTTTCTATATTAAATTCCGTAAAAAACAAAACTTAATACTTTCAATTTAAAAATAAAAATATTCGAATATTTCTATATTCAGAACGCAAAGCCCGTAAGCTGCGCTAAAAATAAGAAGGCGGATTATCCATGAAATAACAACTAATTGCAAGCGTACCTCGCCAAAAATTTGATTTATGCTGAGTTTACCGGCATTACAAATATTGAATAAGCATGAAATCGTTTATTTAATGGCCTGTTTAAAGACTTATGTGTTTGTTTAAAAACGTCTTTTTAATTAATTTTGCTTTAAAAAAGGTGTGTATTCTGGAAAAAACGTTCCTCCCTCTTCAAAACTTAACGCTTGTTTAATTAAGGTGACACTGTCTCCGGCTCTGTAGTCAAAACGAGTGGGTTCATCTAGCTGTACCGAGCGCTCTGTAATCACATCACCGAGACCATACGGAGAGCTATCAATTTTTAAGGCCTCTTGACCCGGTAAACGATAATGGCGAAAGGTCACGGGCGTTTCATTAAAAACATCCTTACCGAGTTTGTAGCGTTGTGTCACGACCACTTGTCGATAGCGTAAAGCCGTTGCAAGTGCATCGGCTTGTGTTGGGTAGAGCAAAAAGGATTTAATTGAACCATCGTTGTTTAAATAATCGCCTTTGTTAACAAACGCTCTTAGCAATGTTTGTCTGGCTTCACTGCTCAAATCAAATGCTTCGGCACTTGATGTATTGAGTGCTGGCCAGTTTTGAGTGTACCCATGCTTCGTGGTAATCAGTTCATTGAACTGAGTTTCAAACTGTGCTGGCATGTCACCGTATAAACTGGCCCCAACGACATACTGTAAAAACAGGCCAAACTCGCCTTGATTGGCGTAGCGATTGATGGGTTCTGGTAATGTTGACCCAGGTTGGGTCATATCGTTTTCTGTGGTGAGTTTATAACCTAAATAGTTCATCTCTTGCCAGCCCATTGAACCAGGAAGTTTACGAGGGAGTGCCCAAGTACTGTCGACGGTGTTCCCGGTTCCGCTGGTAAAGTTTGGAAATTCAGTACTTTTAAACCCAGAATGACAACCAATACATTGTGTGAGTTCTTCACGATCTTGCGGACGAAGCTGGCCTTGTTGATCTTCGATAAATCCAGCCAATATCCAACCAGCGCCATTGTTTACCCAGCCCTGATCATCTCGACCATAAATCGCATCGCCTTCTCCTTCACCAGGCGTTGCCGTCATAGGGTCGTAGTCTTCGGCTTTGTACATGTAACGAATTTCTTTGACACGTTGTGCACGCGTTCCCGGAAAGGCGCTTACTTCACTGAACCCATCGGCTTGCGTATCCACATAGTGCAGTGGGTGCGCAAACTCAGTCCCTTTTGGATAAGCACCTAAGGTAATGGGTTCATCAGCCGCGCCGCCAAGATAGTGCGTGTCTTCAAGTGGGTCTAGCTGATTGGTAATGGCCTGCTCTAAGAGGGCTAAGTTTTGAGAGTAGATTACTAAATCAAATATGCCATCTAAGCGTTTCATATACTTTTCTGGTAGTCGGATATAAATACCCGACACGGATCCGTTAATGGGGGTAAAGATTCCATAAGGCATAAAGTTAATTGCTCTCCAGCCCGTTATGCCACCTAAATCATCGTTAAAAAATAGGCTTTCAGCATTATCAGAACGCACAAAGCCGTCATGGTCGGCGGGTAAGTCAGACGGGTTTAAACCTGGCAGTAAACGCATGGCAGAGTCGTAGCCAGAATCCCAATCTTTGGGTGAGCCCAGTCTTTGGTCATAGGCGGTTTGCCAGTTATCAGTGCGAATGTAGTTTTGCATATCCCACTTTTCAGTTTCTATTTCCAATAGAGCCACCGCCTCTGCCAGTTTTTCTGGATAAAGGGTGTTCTCCCATCGGTTGATAGTGGCATAGGGGGCATTGGTGGTTAGTGGATCAAATCCGTAATCAATTTGAAAGTTAACGATGTCAATGGCGCCAGCTTGCGGGTTGTTGTTGCCTAGGCCTAGGTTGTAAAGACCGTTTGTATGGCAAAAAAGGCAGGCATTTTGTCGACCATTACTGCTTTCTATATAGCATTGCGCGGGCACATTAGCATAGGGGTTTTTAAAGTTTAACGGGGTCGTTAAATCCCCCACTAAAGCACTTTTGGTGAGGGGGTTCGTTTCTTCATTACTTTCATTTGGTGGTGTTGAGTTCGAGCCACCGCATCCAACTAGAACTATGGACATTAGGGACAGAATGACTGCCGTTATAAAGTGTATTGTAGGATTCATTGAATTTTAGTCTCGTTTACTGTTTGCTAAAGCCGTTTGTGAGAAACAGTTGGTCTCTTAATTTTAATGACTGCCTCTGGCAAACGGTTTTTAATAAAAAACCGGCGCAAGCGCCGGCTTTAAAAGTGTGTTGCGTGACGATTATTTAACCGCTGGCATTCCGCCAATGTAACCAAAGTTTGCGTCAAATTTGTTGACATTGCCAGTGGCTTCTACTGCGGTTTTCATCTCTTCATTCATGGTTTTGATGTAATCACCATGGTGCTGAGAGTTGCTCATAAGGTATGAGAAACCATTCATGCCTTCAACCGCTTGAAGCCCGGTTGCTTCTGCCCCGGCTACGTTGGTAAGAATGCGTGTTAATGCTTTTGTATCAACGTTATACGCCCATACAAAATTGTTAACGTGGGTTCCAGAGTCTTCACCTACAAACAAGGTACGCATCTTCTCAGCAAAGAAAATGTTGTCTGTGTTGGCAATAAAATCTGGATCCGCCGTGTTTCCAAGCGCATCGGTTTCAATATCACGACCAATTAACTTCTCTTCAGCAAGCATTGAGGTGACCACGTAGTCAGAATCGATTGCGCTATCTGTGCTGTCTACTTGATCTGCAGACATTGGCAAAGTAAAAGTGACACCGGCATTAATTTTAGCCATTTTGATATGTTCCATTTCTGCCGGTAAACCGTTGTCTAACATGCCTTTATCTAGGTAAGAGATGGCCATATACAATTTTTTGTCGGCATCATTAACCGCAATACCTTCCATTTTGTTGAACTCTGTAGTGGCGCCCATTAACGAAGCGTAACGGCGTGACTCTAAAAAGGCCGCTGCTTTTTCCATGCCGGGTTTGACCGCTAAACACTCATCCATTGTTGAACCAGAGCGCACTCGCATGGTATCTGTTGGGCAAGAGCCCGTTTCTGAATTGAACACTTCGTTCACAAAAATATCGTCAAAAGTGGTTGAGTCGGCTAACGCTTTTACTTCGACATCGTTTGCTGAACCTAACTTAATCCATTCAAAATCTCCGGTATAAGTCGTGGCTATTTGATTGAATTTACCGGCATATAATGTGCCTGCTGATAGGTCTTCCGCTTTATCGGCAATATACATAAATAGCGCAACGTTAGTGCCGTCATCGCCGTAATAAACGGTTCGACTATCGGGCATAACTTTACCCGCTTCCCACGTTCCACGACCCATTGAATAGTGCTTAACGACATTGGTTGTACCGTCTTCATTCACGGTCACTTCTGGGAAGAAACCATAGTGATAAGGGTTAGCGACTTTTTCACTGTTGAAGTACATATTGGTTAACGCATCCAACCCCGCGGTTGTTCTGCTAGCGCTCGAACTTAACGGGTTGTATTGCAGGTCATAATCTTCTTCAGACCCTAGGTGCGTGTTCCAAGGAGTCTGTGAACCAAAACAAGGAATCCAGAGTCCGTCGACCATAGAGAAGTCAATCGGTGCTTGTTCAATTGCCGTTAGTTCACCGGTTTCAGCGTTTTGTTCCATCTCGGTCAGAATCATGCTCATTGGCGCACGAGAAGGCGCACGTGTGCCGTCAGAAACAATCCAGTCATACTCTAAGTGTGAAACCAAATAGATTTTATCGCCGACTTTTAGCAAGCTGTTTGCATCTGGTGTTTCTGCAATTAATGGGCTATTTAATTCATCCATAAGCGGTTGCAGGTTTTGATCATAAAGCTGACCCGCCGGATGGGCATTGGTGCCCACTGTGTCTAAGGTTCCAAACAGCTTTTTATAGGTTAACGGAAAGGATTCCGTTGAACCGTCTGTGTAAGTGACAATAGCGTTTGATTTTGTGTAAGTTTTCGACATTTCTTCGGCGGTGTCAGGGGCTGCTGTACTTGTAAATGCGACCGATTCAAATGTTTTGCTGTCGGTTGTGCTATCGCTACCACCAAATCCGGTTAAGGTTAAGGCAGAAGCCGAAACAGCCAGCAACATTGCTAAGTTTAATTTTTTCAATTTCATCTTTTCGTTCCTAAATAGAGGATTGGAATAGACCAAAATTTGGTTAGGAGCAGTGTAAGGAAGTTATGTGACAGGTTGGTGAACGTGATTTTGCAATTTGGTGACATAAATAAGACAGGTCTGTGACAGCTTAAAAGAATCATTTGAGTTGTTTTATGGCATTTAAAAGTCAACAGGCCTGGTTAGGGTTGCTAACCAGGCCTGTTGACTTTTAGAGAGCCGATTTAAATAGTCGTTTTAAAGGTTATCTGAGCTTAATCGGTCCAATATACCCCGCTTGGGACTGTTTTAAAGCGTTGTCTACCGGCTGTTTTTTTAGCGGGTGCTGAGCCACATTGGTTAAATAACTAAAGCCGTTGATGTTGTTGTGCCAAAAAGTTGAGGTGTTTTCGGCATCCAGTGGCGCACTTAAAATGCGGGTTAAGGTTTTGTTGGTTAAATGGTAAGACCAGACAATATTATTTTCATTCAGGTCACTGTCTTCGCCAATGGCCAAACTGTTTGACCCCTTTAAAAAACTCAGATTGTCTGGGTTAGCCACTTTATTGGCTTTGCAACGATAGCCGTTTAAGGCACTCAAATCTTCCTCGCCTTCACCCGCAATCAATCCTGTCATGGTTTGCGCCACGTAATCCGATTGCATCTGGCTGTTGGGTTTAACGTCTAGCGCATACACGCCACCGCACGGATTAAAGTCGAGCTTAATATGGTTTTGCTCATCTAAATCGTAGGTGTCGGTGATGATGTTGCGTTCTGCATGGTTTTCCATGCCCAGTGCAATCTCTGACATCGACACATACACCTGATTGGTGGCTGGGTTAAAAGTGATGCCTTCGCCTTTACGAAACTCGGTGGTGGCCCCTTTATAAGCCGCCATGCGTCTGGTTTCTAACCGGGAGGCGATGACTTCATCTTGGCTATCGATTTTGCCATCTTGATTGATGTCTTTTAGCTGTAAACACTCGCTGCCCGTTGCGGTATTGACCGCTTGAAACGTGTCTGGGCACTGGCCTGTTGATTTAGGCTCGGCGGTGTTAAACAGATCACTAAAGTTCGGTTTGTTCGCAATGAATTTACGAATCTGTTGGTTGTTGGCGTGGCCAAGCGAAATCCATTTTAAGTTGGCCGCCCCCAAGCCTTTGTTGGAGGTTTGTTGCCATTGTGCTGCGTATAAGGTTCCGGCAGACAAGTCGCGTTTTTTATCCGCAACAAACAGGAGCAACCCGACATTGGTACCATCGTCTGAGAGATAAACGGTTTTTTCATCGGGCATGACGTAGCCCAATTCATGTGAGAAACGTCCCATGCTGTAATGCTTTTTATAATCGGGCGAGCCGTCGGCGTTAATGTTTACCTCGGGAACCCAGCCATAAAAATACGGGCTGGCTTTGCTTAAGTCGCCCCAATATTTCGCCAGTTCATCGTAATAATAGTTACCGGACGTTTGGGTTTTAGGCGAAAAATTGGCTTCAACAGAGCGTGCATCGGGTTCGTACTCTTCAGACGCCAAGTGCGATTGCCACGGTGTGGTTTGCCCGGCACAGTGGACATAACCACCAAACTCACTGGATTGGTCAATGTGTTTTAAGGTATTCGGTTTAACGGTTAAGTAGCCGTGTTTATCTTGTTTTAGCTCGTTGACATACAGGGTGCCAATCGCACATTCGTATTGCGACACCATATACAAGGTGTCGTTTTTTTGCAGAATCGAAACATGGTCTAATCCCGAGCCTATGCCACTGTTGGTGCCATTACACAAATACGGCGAACCATCATCGAGCGTTAAAGCCTTGCCATTAACATCCTTAACCAAGCCAAATTGTTCGCCATTATTTTTATCGCCTGTGGCAAACAGTCGGTGATAGCCAATGGTTTGTTTTTTGCCATTAACGGACACGCTTTGTGTGCTGCGTATGTGTTGTTGGTCCTTAACCGTGGTGGGCAGTTCGATGCCCTGAAACTGCAAATTAATTGTGGGCGTAGCATTCGCTAATAGGGGCGAACATGCTAATAAAGCGCCTGTAAAGAGGTTTAATGGCGTGTATAGTATGGTTCTTGAGTGAATAGTTCGATTGCTCATGGTAAAGGCTCGTCCGTTACGGTATGGATTTAATGGGGTTTAATGCATTTCAATTCGTTCTTAGCATTTTAGTTAGCTTTAATAATTTTAGTGGTGAACAGGCTAAATAACAGTATAAAAAAGACAATGGCCAAAGCGCTCAGCGAGGCAGCTATATAGGCAAACAAGTCAGGGGCTTTCATCATGGTGCTCATTAATGAGTCTTGATAATAGAAAAACCATTGATGATTCGCAGGAAAAATCCAAATATGCAGTTGATAAAAAACCTGTTTACTGCCCAAAGTTAGCAGGCCTGCTAAGGTTAAGATCAGCCCAGCGCCGATATTCCAAAACGCACTTTGTCTGCTTGGCATAGGGGATTTAGACATTAATAAATAGGTGGTTAAGGTGGCCCACAAAAGCAGCAGACCCCAGCCGAGTTTTTTTAAGAACTCAATTAAGTGCGCTACATCGGTCAGGTGTACCACTTCGGCACGATGCAGTAATGGCACGGTTTGTTGTGTATGGGCGTTTACATAGTTTAAATCGCGTAACCCACTACCTTGATGATGAATGCTGGTGACAATGCCGGCAAACAAGGTTTTACGGGTGTCATCACGGGTGGTTTCAAAGCCTGCACGAAAGCGGTTTTTTGGTGCAAATTCTTCGATGTTCTCTTTAATGCCCGCATGGTCGTACCAAATGTTATACAAAAAATTGCTTTGGCTTAAGGTTATCCAACTTAGGTAAAACCCTAAGAGAAGAGTTAACCAAATCCACAGAAAATGCTGAGTTTTTTTGATGAGACTTTGTGTGTTCAAACTGAGCAGGCCTGTTAAGTTTGTGGGGTATCAATATAGGGTGTATAGATTAAGGCATTTGGTTGTGTTGTGCCAGTGAATACCAACGTCCAAAATCACCAATAATCATATGGTCTAGGCAACGAATTTCCACTAACGCTAAGGCTTGGCTTAGATTTGAGGTCAGCGATAGATCACTTTGGCTCGGCGTTGGATCGCCCGAAGGGTGGTTGTGCGTGAGAATAATGGCGGCCGCATTATGCTCTAAAGCGGTTTTAACCACCTCTCGGGCATGCACATTGGCCTGGTTTAAGGTGCCGGTAAACAGGGTTTGATATTGAATAAGATGGTGTCGTTGATCAAGCATTAAAATGCCAAATTGCTCTTGGTGTTGAAAACCAATTTTATGGATTAAGTAGTTGGCGACATTTTCCGGTTGGGTAAACGCATCGCCTTTTTTAAGTCCCGATTCAAAGTGACGAGAAGACATTTCTAACACGGCTTTCATTTGCACAAACTTGGCTTGGCCTAAGCCTTTTGCCTCACAAAATTCGCTTTCATTGGCGTTTAACAGATCGTGTAAGCTGCCAAAGTGGTCAAGAAGATTTTGCGCCAGTTCTACCGCACTAAGGCCCTTCACGCCCACCCGTAAAAAAATGGCAAGCAGTTCGGCATCACTAAGCTTATCAGCACCAAAGTGTAAGAGTTTTTCTCTGGGGCGGTCATTTTGATGCCACTCTTTAATAGACATAATTACGTAACCTAGGGTCAAAGAACTTCAATAGTAAGAGAGTTCAGTCAGAGGGTCAAGCACCGGTTTGTGGGTTTGTTAATTTGAGGGGATTTGGATTTAGATCATCGGTTAAGAAAGTGCTCAAAATTTTTGTCACTCTTAAGCAAAGTTTAAGAGACTGTTTAGATATTAGGGATTTCTAATGTTTTTGCTTGTTGTCATCGTTTTTTAACCTTATAGTTCGACCACTTTTTGAAATACCCTTTAATTTTATCTGGAATTATATGCAAGCAATCACTCTAAAGCTCTCGTTGACCCTTCTCCCTTTGGCCTTTTTAAGCACGACGCTATTAAGTGGTTGCGGCGGAGCCTCATCCTCTGGTGGGCCGGGTAGTCCCAATAATTCAGCTGACATTGAAACGGTGGATATTCGCGTAGAGCGTGGGCCGGTCTTGTATTCTCACGTAGTTGATAATGTTGGGGTAAAAGGACAATACAGCGGCAACAACGTTTACAGTTTTTCGTTAACGCCAACCTATCCGATTCGCGCGCAGGGTGGTTATATAGATTTAGACGGCTCGCAAACCGTGTCGGCAGGGGATTTAGCGATGGGTAACCTAGCCTTGCAAGCTTCCGAGGGTAGTGTGTTGACGATTGGGTCTACCCTTGCTAATGACGCTGATTTTTTAAATATGTTAAAAGACCTAGGCTTTACCGAAACTCAATTAACCACGCAAACACCTACAGACGATAAGATGGTTGCTGCATTAAGTGATGCGGTATTTGAGTACGCGGTCAAAAATGCCATTACCGATTTAAGCCAAATCAGTACTACTGATTTTGATCAATTAACCACAGCCATAGAAGCCCGTATCAGCGACTATCAACAGTCTGGTTTGAGCGCCTTGCAACTGGAAAGTGCATTAGTTAACGAGTTGGCCGATGCCGATTATGTGTCGCCGTTAACTTCAGAAGAAGCGGCTGAGTTAGTGACGTTGGCCAGGTCTAATCCGTTAGCGGTCACGCAAGCCAGTTTTGCCGAGAATGACTTTACAGCAGAACAGCAAACCGAATTTAATGACTTAATCGCCTTCTCTTGGAATGAAGAGAAGATGGCGAAAGACCTGTACTTAAATTTGTATTCCGACTTAGTATTGCAAGGATCCGAGATTAAATCGTTGGCAAATGTGGCGAATAATTCAGAAACTAAGCACCAAGAAACCATGCGCGCTTTATTAGAAAAATACGATTTAGATATTTTAAGCGGTGAAGTCTTAGGCGGTTATGACGGTGATGCCTTAAATGCGATTGCCAGTGGTGAGTTTTCACTAACCGAGGTTCAGGATTTGTACGATGGGCTTTGGGACCATGCGATTTTGCACGCTAACTTCGCACAAGGTGCGTTAGAAGCTGCGTGTATGGTGGAAGTGGTTGATGTGAATGATTTGAATGCTAGTATTGAACAAGCTCAGGCCTTAGGTGCATTCGAGTTGGTGGTGGCGTTTGAGAACTTGCGATCAGGCAGTTATAACCACTATTGGGCGTTTGATAATGCCTTAATTCAACAAGGTGTGCCACAAGGTTGCGGTGTGTTAGGTGCCGACTATGTGCAAGACTACCCGCAGGTTCCAAAAGGCCAAGGAAATCAGTAAAGGTTAGTATTAAGTATTCCAACTTTTATCGTTTCATAGATAAAAAATAAAAACCTCTGAATGTGTTCGCTTCAGGGGTTTTTTATTGGCGTTTAAAAAGCATACGTTCAAAAACGTTTTAGCAAAAGTGTTTACAAACGATGGATTTGCTAAGATGCACGCAACAAACGGTTAAAGCCAAAAGGAGCCAACATGTTCAAGTACCCCATGCGCGTTCGAGATTACGAGTGTGACCTGCAAGGCGTGGTCAACAACAGTGTTTATCAAAACTACTTTGAGCACGCGCGACACGAGTTTTTGTTAGAGAGTGAGATTGATTTTTCGGATTTGGCCGAACAGGGCATTAACCTCATGGTCACCCGCGTGGAGTTGGATTTTAAACGCTCTTTACGTCCGAAACATGACTTTTATATCACGGTAGAAGTTGAAAAAATCTCTCGCATTCAATATGCCTTTATCCAACATATCTACCTAGTAGAAAACGATCAGCTCATGGTCTCTTCAAAAGCCATCGGGGTAGCGGTGAATGCAAAAGGCCGTCCTATGGCTTCCCCCGAATTAGACCGTTTATTAAGTCATTCTTAACGTAAAAAAAGTTACTGCGCTTTTTAAATAAGCGTTTTCCAGCTTATTTGCCTTTTCGAGTGTTTTTTACTTTTTACTTTTCAATTTTTAGATAACGGAATTAAATCTAATTTAATCAATGACTTATATTTATAGGGCAGATGTCCTAAAGACATCTG
>Ga0307994_1001553_pt1 | contig 13639 bp, 13 predicted proteins | sample EllFjometagen261_FD_203171 | JGI IMG/M metagenome (GOLD analysis project Ga0307994, IMG submission 203171) | Marine microbial communities from Ellis Fjord, Antarctic Ocean - #261 | ecosystem: Environmental > Aquatic > Marine > Unclassified | place: Southern Ocean | collected 2014-11-02 | reverse complement strand
GATTGCAGCGAGTCACTAATCTACCCGTGGCGAGGGTGCGCACAGCGATAGAGGTTGCGGTGGTGTTTTTTGGCTGGTTGTTGGGTGGGACCATAGGGCTGGGGACTTTGATGTTTGCCTTTGGGATTGGGCCCGCTGTCTCTATGGGCCTTTATGTGGTTAATTATTTCTCGACGCGGTCGACTTAACTGAGCTATGGCTAACGAATTAGGCTCAGAATCGACCATTCACGAACGCTGGATGCGCGAGGCGCTAATCCTTGCGCAGCAGGCCGCTGAGGCTGATGAGGTGCCGGTGGGTGCCATCGTTGTCCACAATGGCGAAATAATAGGAAGAGGCTTTAATCAGCCAATCCGCAGCTGTGACGCAACCGCGCACGCTGAAATCGTTGCCATAAGAAGCGCATCACAGTTGCGCAGTAACTACCGTCTGCCCGGCACAACTGTCTATGTTACGATTGAGCCTTGCACGATGTGCTTGGGGGCAATGATTCACGCGCGTGTAGACAGGCTCGTTTTTGGTGCAACAGAACCGCGTGCCGGAGCTGTCGTGAGTCAGGGCTCGTTAATAAAGGCAGGCCATTTTAATCACCAATTGTCATTTATCGATGGGGTGCTGGCCGAAGAATGTTCTTCGCTAATGCAGAGCTTCTTCAGGAACAGGCGAAAAGCCAATTAGCTTGCCAAATCTGGGGCCAGCTTGTATAAGAATCCCCTAGCCTATTATTCAAGACAAAGTATTCAAGACAAAGTAATCTTTATGACGATCGCAGCAAATGCACACAAGACATTACTGCTTTCAGCTCTGCTACTGACCCTAGCAGCATGTTCTGCGCGAGCCCCCTACAAAGCCTATCTCGGTGATCCTAGGGAGGATATGCAACTTGCGACCGTGCAAGGAGGGAGTTTTATTCGTGTCGAGATGTTGAATCGCTACCTTGATACCATCCGCTTTATCGAGGTTGATGGCATACCCGTTACCAATAGCGATCAACACCGTTCAATCCAAATCACGCCGGGATTTCACGATATCAAAGTCTATTTCTCTTGGGACTTGGGTAGCCAGCGTGGATTAGCGCCGGCGATGGTCGATTATTCAAAAAACAGAGAAAATATAAGCCGCACTCTTCGCTTCAACGCCCGGGCCGGTGAATCCTACTCGGTCATGGCGACTCCGGTGTTCGATGACACTCGGCATAACATCACCAGCTTGTCGTATGTGGACTTTTGGGTGGAGAATGATGAGGGTACCGACATCGTTTCTAAAGAAGCAGGTCGCTATCAGCCGCAGCCATAATCGGGCGTCCTGCCTGCCGTAATAAAACCATAAAATTCCAGCACATTTTTCTGAATTCAATAGCCAAATCCATTATCATTGCCGCTTTATAATCGCGCTCTAACGTCGTCTATTCACGCCACAAATTGGGATACAATCGATGCAGGTCATGTTTGGAGCAGCCGCTCTTTCTGCTTTTAAATCTTCCAAATTACTACTCAGTCTTCAGGCCAAACTCCCCCAGGTTAACGCGTTTAGCGCACAGTTCGTTCACTTGCTAGACTGCACACAGAAATTGAGCAACTCCGATTCTGAAGTGCTGCGCGCGCTACTGCATTATGGCGCCGGTTTGAGTTCAGACAGTACCGTTGCCGATCCCGCGTTGCTCTTAACTCGAGTGGTAGTGCCAAGGCCAGGCACGATTTCGCCTTGGTCTAGCAAGGCTAGCGATATCTTGCATAACTGTGGCTTGGTTAGGGTGGATAGAATTGAGCGCGGTACCGTATTCACCGTTACCGTTGATCGCCCCCTGAGTGGGTCCGAAGTGGCAGTGCTCGATGACCTGCTCCATGACCGTATGACCCAGGCAATACTTGAGGATGTCGAGCAGGCCAGTTGCCTGTTTCGGCACGCGCAGCCGCAACCGCATTCTTCTGTAGATGTCCTGGGCAGGGGTAGAGATGCACTCATCGATGCGAATACCGAATTGGGACTGGCGCTCGCTGGCGATGAGGTCGATTATTTACAACAGCAGTTTACAGATCTAGGCCGCAATCCAAATGACATAGAGCTGATGATGTTCGCTCAGGCTAACTCAGAGCACTGCCGGCACAAGATCTTCAATGCGAATTGGACTATCGATGGCCAGCGGCAAGCGCATTCCCTGTTCGATATGATTCGCAATACTCACAAACAGTCGCCTGAGGGTGTGTTGTCTGCTTACTCTGACAATTCAGCGGTGATGAAAGGTCACGACAGCGCGCGCTTCTTTCCAGATCCTGATTCCAAGCAGTACGGCTTTGTTGCAGAGCCCGTGCATATTTTGATGAAGGTGGAAACACACAATCACCCGACTGCGATAGCCCCGTTCCCCGGTGCATCAACCGGTTCAGGTGGCGAGATTCGTGATGAGGGCGCTACCGGTACCGGATCCAAGCCGAAGGCAGGATTATCTGGCTTTAGTGTTTCAAATTTAAAGATCCCAGGGTTTTTGCAGCCCTGGGAAGAAGAATTAGGCAAGCCCGCGCATATTGCTTCAGCGCTGGACATTATGCTCGAAGGACCGATAGGCGGAGCTACATTTAACAACGAATACGGTCGTCCCGCTCTGTGCGGATATTTTAGAAGCTTCGAGCAGGTAGTCGCGAATGAGGCTGGCCAGGAAGAGGCGCGTGGGTATCACAAGCCCATCATGATCGCCGGCGGTATCGGTAACATTCGTGAGCCGCATGTGTTGAAGAGTGAAATTTCCGTAGGTTCTCAATTAATCGTATTAGGCGGGCCAGCTATGCTGATCGGTCTCGGCGGCGGAGCTGCATCCTCGATGGCATCGGGTTCGGGCAATGAAGATCTAGACTTTGCATCGGTACAACGCGAGAACGCGGAGATGGAGAGGCGCTGCCAGGAGGTCATCGACCAATGCTGGCAACTGGGAGACGACAACCCAATCGCATTCATCCACGACGTGGGTGCCGGTGGTCTTTCCAATGCGCTGCCGGAACTCGTCAAAGACGGGGGACGGGGCGGCGTATTCAATCTGCGTGATATTCCCAATGCTGAAAGCCAGATGTCTCCCTTGGAGATCTGGTGTAACGAGGCGCAGGAGCGCTATGTCCTAGCGGTTGATCCTGAACATCTGCCTCGGTTCACTGCTATTTGCGAACGTGAGCGTTGCCCGTTCGCCGTCGTTGGCGAGACTATTGCAGAAGAGCATATTCGCCTCGATGATTCGCACTTCTCCAATAGCCCAATCGATCTGCCGATGGAACTCCTCTTTGGTAAGCCACCGAAGATGCACCGTGAGGTGAAGTCAGCTCAGCTTCCCAAGACATCGTTCGATGCTAGCGATCTAGATTTACACGAGTCCATAAAGAGAGTGTTAGCCCTGCCTGCGGTGGCGAGTAAGAATTTTCTAATTACGATAGGCGATCGTACTATTACCGGGCTAGTTCATCGCGATCAGATGGTTGGTCCTTGGCAGGTCCCCGTAGCCGATGCGGCGGTGACAGCAACCGCGTATTGCCATTATACCGGCGAGGCCATGGCGATGGGTGAGCGCACCCCTATCGCCTTATTCGATGCGGCGGCATCCGGTCGTATGGCGATCGCTGAATCACTTACAAATATAGCGTGTGCCTCCATCGAAAAAATTGGCGATATTAAGTTGTCGGCAAACTGGATGGTAGCAGCTGGTCATGGCAGCGAAGATCAGAAGTTATTCGAAACCGTAAAAGCCGTGGCGATGGACCTATGCCCGCAACTCGGTATCTGCATACCCGTAGGGAAAGATTCGATGTCCATGCGTACCGTATGGAACGACGATGGCAATGAAAAAAGCAATACGGCACCTTTGTCGCTTATCGTTTCGGCTTTTTCACCTGTGAATGACATACGTAAGACCCTAACGCCGCAGCTGCAGACAGACCAGGGCGATACTAGTCTTCTGCTCATTGATTTGGGAAGAGGAAAGAACCGACTTGCGGGCTCGGCGTTGGGTCAGGTCTATAGCCGCATGCAGGGTACAGCACCGGACTTAGATAGACCTTCGGATTTGATTGGCCTGTTCAACTTTATCAACGATTGCCGAAACGAGAATTTATTGTTGGCCTATCACGATCGATCTGATGGTGGCCTATTCACGACACTCGCTGAGATGGCATTCGCCGGTCACTGTGGTCTCGATATCCAACTACAGGCTCTAGATGCAGAAGATAATGTGCTTGCCGCCTTATTTAATGAAGAATTGGGTGCGGTAATTCAAGTAAGGGAAAAACAATTAGCGTCTGTTATGAAGTATGCGGCGGAGAATGGCTTATCCGATTGTGTGCATGGAATAGCACAGCTGAACGATAAAGGGGAAATAAGCATCGCGCTTGGCGAAAATATTTTATTCACTCAAGGCAGGACAGAGTTGCAGCGGCAGTGGGCCGCGACTAGTTATCATATGCAGAGCCTACGTGACAATTCGGTCTGCGCGCGCGAAGAATACGATCAACTACTTGATACCGCAGATCCTGGTATTTCTATCGAGCTCAGCTTCGACTTGAACGAAGACATTACCGCGCCTTATATCAATGTGGACGCGAAGCCGCGCATCGCCGTTCTTAGAGAACAAGGTGTTAACGGCCAAATAGAGATGGGTGCCGTGTTCGATCGGGCGCGTTTCGAGGCCATCGATGTTCATATGACAGACCTGATCAGTGGCAGGGTGAGTCTTAGTCAGTTTAATGCGCTAGTTGCCTGCGGCGGGTTTTCCTACGGCGACGTTCTCGGTGCCGGCGGAGGCTGGGCGAAATCAATACTTTTCAATCCAGGTTTGCGTGCGCAGTTCGAAGCCTATTTCACAAATCCAGATACTCTAACGCTAGGGGTCTGCAATGGCTGTCAGATGATTTCTTTGCTGCATGAATTAATACCTGGCGCAGATCATTGGCCGCGTTTTGTGCGTAATCGCTCGGAGCAGTTCGAGGGTCGTTTCACATCTGTGCGGGTAGAGTCGAATAATTCTGCCTTTCTCGAAGGAATGGAAGGCTCGCGCTTTCCTCTAGCTGTAGCTCACGGTGAAGGCAGGGCAGAATTTGCTCAAGCCGGTGACCTGAAGAAACTGCAGTCGGGGAATAGTATTGGGCTGCGTTATGCCGACAACTATGGAGAGCAGACCGAGCGTTATCCTGCAAATCCGAATGGCTCTTGCGACGCTATAGCCGGAATTGTCAGCCAAGACGGTCGCGTCACTATCATGATGCCTCACCCGGAGCGAGTTTTCCGCGCGAGTCAGAATTCTTGGCACCCAAGCGACTGGGTGGAAGATGCGCCAAGCATGCGCATGTTTCGCAATGCAAGAAAGTGGTTGGGGTAGGTTTTCTCTCGATTCCAATCGCTAATTTTGAGGATCAACAGAGAATGAGCGATAGGCAATTACTCAAGATCGAATTCTATGTGCCGGAGGAACAGCTGCAGCAGGTTAAGCAAGCTATGTTCGATGCCGGTGCAGGCAAAGTAGGGGACTACGACAGCTGTGCCTGGCAGGTTCTTGGTCAGGGGCAATACAAGCCTGGCAAGGCCAGCAATCCTTTTAAAGGCGAACAGGGCAGTTTAGAAACCTTGAGCGAATACAAAGTCGAGATGGTTTGCGCTGAGAAGTATTTGGCGGAAGTTGTAAAGGCTATGAAGGGCTCGCACCCCTATGAAGAAGTCGCCTATTCGGTGATCCGCACCGAAGTAGTTGAATGAGGACTGCCGTGGTTTTCTATGCAGAGAAGCTCGAGCTAATTAGGTTCGTCGTAAAGCTTCTATCCTCTGCATGATGCACATCGAACATGCGCACCGGAAACCGATTTTTCCGTAGATCGTCGAAATAATGCTCCAGCGTGCTCTTCACTACCGGAAACGCGATTTCACGCCATGGAATTTCCGCCTCGCTAAATAGTGCAACTTCGGTTGATTCTATACCCGCCGCGAAATCGAGATTCGCCAATTCGGTTCGAAAGAACATATATACCTGGTTTATTTTCGGCAGGTTGAACAGGGTATACAGGCTATCGCTCTTCACGATGACGCAAGCGCCTGCTTCTTCGGTTGTTTCTCGTATGGCACCATCAAGACTGGACTCACCGTTTTCCATGTAGCCTGCTGGCAGAGTCCATTTTCCAGCGCGCGGTTGAATAGCCCGCTTGCAGAGTAGGACTTTGTCTTCGAAGAAAGGCAGGGTGCCGACGACGTTCTTAGGGTTTAGATAGAAAATAGTGTCGCACTGGGAACAGCAGTGGCGAGGTTTATCGTCGCCTTCAGGTATGCGAAGAATGAGGGGGCCTGCACATTGATGGCAAAATTTCATGGATTGCACCGCGTGTTAGTTGCAGCTAGTAGAAGCTGCCATTAGGTGCGCTAGTGTACTGCTTTAAGGGCCTCGGGAAAACCGCTGGCCCCATCCAGATCGAAACAGAACACACTAGATACGATTAATCTCGCAGTGTAGACGGAATCTCTTGGAGGTCATGTACGCTTCGATCGCGCGCAAACGCAATTCCAAAGTGTTGTAGATCTCAGTGCATTTATCGCGTGAGTGCAGCGGAGTTGAGTTTTGCGCTACTACCTCGTTCTGCTCTTTAGCGGCGGAGTGTCCGGCCGCATCATCGGCAAATTGCCCGTAGTCTTCTCTCACATAGCTGTTACGATTTTTTCTTCTAGCTCGGCGTTCCGCTTTTCGCTGCTTGCGCCTGGCTCGTCGTTCTTGACGCGCACTAATTGGTGCATGAGGGTCTGCTTCGAAAACGAATAGGCAGATTATATAGGCCCAGAAGGTAAAGGGGCCAAATACAATTAGTGAGAACAATGTGACTGCTCTTACGGCGAAAGCACTTACCTCGAAGTAATCGGCGATACCGCTGCATACGCCAGCAATGCGCTTGTTGCGCTCATTTTTGTAAATGGGCTTACGGTAATCCAATTGCTTGAAGTGCTCGGCGGTGCTGTCACTCTTAAAATAATTACGCATCTTATCTGCTGTAATATCTTTGTCGAGACAAAAGTAAAGCAGGAAATAACCGATGATGAGAGTGGGCCAGGATATGACACAGATTACAAAAATTACACGGACCAGAGCGATTGGAACGTCCAGCCAATTTGCAATACCTGCGCAGACTCCAAGCCAACGTGCGTTACGCCGATTCAGTTTTAATCTACTCGTGCCCGTGTTCATTCTGCTCCCTCCAATCCGGAACTTCCGCGTCCAGTATCGATTCGAGAATATCGATACGCTCTGTTAGCGATTGAGCCATCGCTGATAGCTCGTCCATATTGTATTTGCCATCTGGTTCGATACGCACAGAGCGTTTCCCTTTCCTCAGTAAGAATATCCACAGTGTGATGGAGCCGAACACAATGGCGAGTATCGCTAATATGAATTCAAATACAGCCATCTTTATGCCTATTGGTGTTTAAGTTTAGTTTTTAGATCTTCAAGCTCTTGGTCTATAGATTCTTGCTTCTCGAGTTCATCGAACTCGCTCTGCAAGCCACGCTTTTCGATGTGGATACTATCCATCTGACCTTCCATTTGATCTATCTTCTTTTCGTAATACTCAAATTTGTCCATGGCGTTGTCAATAGAATAGCTGTGCAATTGTCTATTAACATTGAGTCTGGATTGGGTTGCTGTGGTGCGCATGACAATCGTCTTCTGGCGAGCGCGCGCATCGTTGAGCTTTGCCTGTAGTTGCTCGATCTCAGTGCTCAGCTTGTCCAAAGTGCCATCAAGCTTGGCTAGGTCTCTTTCAGTGATCACGACGCTCGAGTTGATGTTGGATTTTTCCAGCAGAGCAGCCTTAGCTAGATCCTCTCGCTCCTTGGATAGTGCGAGTTCGGCCTTGCTTTCCCAGTCCTGTGCCTGCCTCTTAAGTTGCTCGGCACGCCGGGCGAGTGTTTTCTTCTCGGCGATAACCTTGGCTGTGCCGCTACGAACCTCAACCAAGGTTTCTTCCATTTCCTGAATGACCATGCGGATCATCTTTTCCGGATTCTCCGCCTTATCCAGCAGGGAGCTGATGTTGGAATTAATGATGTCGGACAGTCTATTAAATATACTCATTGTTGATACCTCGAATGTACCGTTAGTCTCTAGTGCCATGCAAAGGCAGGTTTAGTTACTAATTTGCAGATAACGTGCCAATAATTAGACTATTATAAGTCATTGATAACAAATGGTTTAATTCTAATGGTATTTACAAATAACGGTCGATATTGTTAAATAACTTAACTAGTGGTCATTTTCACTACTCATATCACGTTTTGCCCCTCTGATCTGATCAGGCCTACAATAAGCAGGCAAAAGGGCGGATAATTTATTATAACTGCCTGATAGTAAAGATAATTATGTCTCAACAAAAATCAGCCCCAAGGATGATCGGCGAGTCTGCCAGCTTCCTTGAAATGCAGGAGCATATCTCCCACGTGGCACCGCTGAATAAGCCGGTTCTTTTCGTCGGTGAGCGAGGTACTGGTAAAGAATTAGTCGCTGCGCGACTGCACTATCTTTCTCAGCGATGGGAGCAGACCTTCCTGAAGATCAATTGTGCGGCGATGAGCGAAACCTTGTTAGAGGCTCAGCTATTCGGGCACGAGGCCGGGGCGTATACCGGCGCCACCAAGCAGCGCAAAGGTTTTTTTGAGCGCGCCCATGGCGGCACTTTGTTCATGGATGAGCTCGCCAATACGCCGATGCCCGTGCAGGAAAAAATACTCCGAGTAATAGAATACGGTGAATTCGAAAGGCTCGGTGGCAATGAAACACTTCACGTCGACGTAAGAATCGTAGGGGCAACTAACGAAGACCTTCCCGACCTGGCAAGCCAAGGTCGATTTAGAGAAGATCTATTGGACAGGCTCGCGTTTGATGTCGTGACGTTGCCTCCGCTTAGAGAACGTGCAGAGGATATTTTGATTCTTGCTGAGTATTTTGCCGTGGGCATGGTGAAAGAAATCGGCGGGGAATTCTTCGCTGGGTTTTCCGATAAGGTAGAGAAGGCTTTAGGGAAATACTCCTGGCCGGGAAACATTCGACAGCTGAAGAATGTAATTGAGCGAGCGGTTTACCAAAATGGCGATGGCCATATTACTCAGCTCGTCTTCAACCCCTTCGAATCACCTTATCGTTTAAGGGCGAGTGCGAAGGTTCAGGCCGAGGAAGGCGCGGGCAGTGCAGGCAAGAGCAGCATATCGCCCCCTGACTTATCCACTGCGGATTCTTTCGATTTCAAGAGTGAGGTGCAAGAGTTTGAAATCAATCTTCTTAATCAGGCGATGGAGCAGAATCAATTCAATCAGAAGAAGGCGGCCGAGTTTCTGAACTTGAGCTATCACCAACTGCGCGGCTATCTGCGCAAGTACGATTTACTGAATTAACCGGTAATCTTCTTTACAAATTTGTGTGCCATAAAAAAGGCCGGTGTTGTTAACAGCACCGGCCTTATCTTTGTCTGAAAATTCTAGCTGAGACTAGCTAGTCTAGCATTGCCTCGTAGACGGCACGTTGTGATAGCGTGAGGTCCATAGGCGCACCGCGCGGTCCGCCACGTACTTGAGCCATATACAGCATGAAGAAGTCGTTTACCGGGTCGACGATAAACACCGTGCCGCCAACTCCCTGCCAGCCGAAGTTGAATGGGCCATCGTTGTCTGCTCCAGGGATAGGTTGTAGGTGAAAGCCAAGCCCCCAATCACCAGTTGGCCCGAAGAAGAATGCATCGCGATTCACTTCGTCGCCGATAAATTTTTGATTCATCGCATCCAGTGTAGCTTCGCTAATGATGCGCTCGCCGTTGTACTGGCCACCATTGAACAGCATTTGGGCGAAGCGTACATAGTCCTCAGTCGTTGAGTGCAGCCCGCCACCGCCGGATAGCATTGGCCGTACGTTGAGTGGATCGTCCATTTCGCCATGAATAGGATTTGCGATTCGATCTGCTTTAGAGCTGTCTACATAGAAGGTAGTCTCATCCATACCCAGCGGATCGAATATCCTTTCCTTGAGAAGTGCGTCTAAGGGCTTGCCTGCAGCAACTTCTATAACTGCGCCTAGCACGTCGGTTGATCGCGAGTAGTGCCATTTTGTGCCTGGCTCAAAGCGTAAAGGAAGGGCGGCTAAGTTCTGCGCCAATTCCAGAGCGGTAATATCGAAACGCAGTGAGCCCGCTTCAAAATATTGGCGACCAAGATCGCTTTGCGGATCGAAGATGCCGTAGATCAAGCCAGACTCATGAGTAAGAAGATCTTGTACGGTCATTTCATTTTTCGCTGGCGTGATATCACCAGTTTCTTCGTCGATGACCTTCATGTTCGCAAATTCTGGAATATATTTTGAAACAGGGTCTTCAATGGCTATTAGGCCATCTTCTACCATGCTCATCGTTGTCACGCTGACGATGGGTTTCGTCATGGAGTAGATGCGGAATAGAGTTTGCTCATTCATTTCTGTCGTTTGATTAGGTCCCTGAGTACCAACAGTCTCTAGCACGCCAACACCTTCGCTATTGCCAACGAGGAGTATATTTCCAGAAACAAAGCCGCCATCTACAGCGGCTTGCATCTGCTCTCGCATGCTTTGAATTTCGGACTGGTCAATACCAAAATTATTCGAGTCAATCATCTTGATTGAACTCTCATGAGCAGCGCCGTGGTGATCGGCAATCGCTGCCGTGGTGAGGCAAACCGCTGCGGTTAAGCACAGTAGCTTGCGTGGTAGTTTGCTAAGTATCATTTGGGTTTCCTCTTTAGGTCGCGCTTCGCTTTGAGCGATTCGACAAAACAGGCGCTGCATCTCAGCGCCAATAGATGGTCTGCTCTTGGGCAGATTCGTTCCGCATAGGGCTAGGTATAGCGCTGGATACTACGCGAATAGGGCAGTAGCAACAACCGTGCTAGGTGCCCTAAATGTCGGCGTTTTCGACGCGGCGGGGCTTTTAGGTGAAGTCGCGCACTAGGGAATTACTGATCTGGGCGGGCAGGACATCGCTGCTGTGCTGGTAGTTTTGATGTCCGCTGCGTAGCACCCATGCTGCACCCTGTTTCGCCGCTGCTATCATGTCATCTTCGAACTCAAAACGCAGGAAATGCACCGCCGAGGTTTTCTCGTCGGTGGAGCGAGCTAGGTCTTCATTGGCGATGGGGTAAACCGGGTCAAAGCCATCGATCTGAATAGAGACTAATTCTTCTATCCCGATTAACTGGCTCAGGCGAAGCTTACGCTCCGACTCATCGGGAAATTCAAGCATGAATGTCACTTTCAGATTCTTGCCATCGGGAATTAGAGGGTTGTAGGCTTCTAACTCTTCGAGGAGTTCTGCCTCGCCGCTAATTTTTTCGACGCGAATCAGTTCCAGAACCTGATAGCGCATGACCATATAGTCTTCGAAGTGGAGCATTGCATTTGGGCCTAGAGGGAGGCGTCGTGTCTTCTTATGCTCCATCATAGCTTGCCGAATCGCGGGGCGCTGTTCGGTGTAGGCTTCGATGCTCATTAGGTCGGAGATGCTAATTTTCTTCATTCGTTTTAATCCTAAATTTGGCGTATTCGTTTTCTATATGCCATATGCATGGCAGAGAAGGTCGAGAGGGTGGATAGCTTTCTGATCGTTATCCAAATTATTTTCGATATGCTTGCCGGCCACCGGGCAGTCACTGCCATAAAAGTCAGGAGCCTGCTCGCGGATTTGCTTAACGATAGGACGAGCAATCTTATTGGCGAATTCGAAAGTCTCAGACTTAACGCCGTAAGTACCATCGTGGCCCGAGCATCGTTCGATATTCTTAACGTTGGTCTCTTCAATAAGTTCGAGAATCTGTTTCGTTTTTGGGCCGATGTTTTGCACGCGCTGGTGGCAGGCCACGTGATAGCTCACGTTACCGAGGGGGTTCTTGAACTGAGTATTGAACTTTCCAGCCTTGTGTAACTTATGCAGATATTCGAATGGATCAAAGAACGCTTGTCCTACCGCAAGCACCTTCTCATCACCGGGAAACATAAGCGGCAGTTCTTGCTTGAACATCAAAACGCAAGAAGGAACCGCGGCGATGATTGCATTGCCGGCTTTCACCATTTCATACAACGCCGGGATATTCTTATCCTTGAGCTGTGTAACGCTCTTCAGATCGCCCAGTTCTAGCTTTGGCATGCCGCAGCAGTGTTCTCTAGTGGCTAGGTTTACTTTGATATTATTGTGTTCGAGCACCTTGATCACACTGTCGGCGATCGATGGTTCGTTGTAGTTGCAGTAACAGGTTGTAAATAGAGTGACTTGTTCGCGCTCAATGCTAGATTCGGCATTAGCTTCAGCCGGGTCGTAGATGTGCGCTGCGAGCTTCTTGCGCGCTGGCTGGTTGGTATATTCAGGAAGCTTGGCATCTTTATGTATGCCCATTGTCTTGTCGAGCATGCCGCGCAGCACGCCATTTTTATTAGCGCCATTGACGATGGCGTTAATAACGGGCTTCGTCGCCACCTTGCCGATCATGTCGGTGCTGGTGATGACATTGTCGCGGAATTTGCTTTCGCCTTTCTTGAATTTAACGGCTTTTGCCCGCAGCATTAAGTGCGGGAAGTCGACGTTCCATTCATGGGGCGGGACATAGGGGCACTTTGTGAGGTAGCACAGATCGCAGAGATAGCACTGATCGACTACCTTGCTGTAGTCGGCAACATCGATGCCGTCGACTTCCAGAGTCGGGCTTTCGTCTACCAGGTCAAACAGTGTTGGGAAGGCGTTGCAGAGACTGACACAGCGTCGGCAGCCATGACAGATGTCATAGACTCGCTCTAACTCTTTGTTAAGATTGTCTTCATCCCAGAACACGGGATCATTTTGGTTGAGCGGATGTCTGGTGGGCGCGCTCAGACCGCCTTCTCTGCTTTGATCAGACATAAGAAACCCAATGGATTGTGAAATTCAAACTACGAGACTCGTATTAAACAGTTTAGATCTTTGATTTTGAGCTGCGCGAGCTCTTGCTGCGATTTGCCAAACTGCTGGCACCGATTCGATGCCAGCAACTTGAACTAGGATGCAGGGCTAGTCGTCTAAGGCATCCAATGCTTTTTGAAAACGGTTGGCGTGTGAGCGCTCAGCCTTAGCTAGAGTCTCCATCCAATCGGCAATTTCATCGAAGCCTTCATCGCGGGCATCTTTTGCCATGCCAGGGTACATGTCAGTGTACTCATGCGTTTCACCGGCAACGGCTGACTTCAGGTTGTCTTCGGTGCCGCCAATAGGCATGCCAGTTGCTGGATCACCAACCTCTTCGAGATACTCAAGATGGCCGTGAGCATGTCCAGTTTCGCCTTCCGCTGTAGAGCGGAAAAGTGCAGATACATCGTTGTACCCTTCGACGTCAGCCTTCTGGGCGAAATACAGGTAGCGACGATTCGCCTGAGATTCGCCTGCGAATGCAGCTTTCAAATTTTCTTCTGTCTTTGAACCTTTCAATGACATGGTGTTTCTCCTAGTGGTTTGCAATTAACTAATACGGATTCTGTGTTGCCCTGAGGCTTGCTTGCCGCTTTGTCGACAGCAAGTCACGAATTACTTAATCGGGACACTCTACGTCAATTCGAATATCAAATCTAATTGATTTTTTTGAGTGCTTTGATCGT
>Ga0307994_1001552_pt1 | contig 13649 bp, 10 predicted proteins | sample EllFjometagen261_FD_203171 | JGI IMG/M metagenome (GOLD analysis project Ga0307994, IMG submission 203171) | Marine microbial communities from Ellis Fjord, Antarctic Ocean - #261 | ecosystem: Environmental > Aquatic > Marine > Unclassified | place: Southern Ocean | collected 2014-11-02 | reverse complement strand
TCATCCGGCATTGGCAGAAGAGGTGGCGGCCATACTTGAGGTCGACCTCGTCGATGCCAACTTGTCTGATTTTGCCAACGGCGAGATTTTCTGCAAGTTCGCCGAGTCAGTGCGAGGCGGCGATGTGTTCATCCTGCAGACACATGCAAGCACTGCAGACATGTCGATCAACGACGCCATCATGGAACACCTGATCATGGTCGATGCAGCCGGACGGGCGTCGGCCAAGCGAACGACCGTTGTTGCGCCGTTCTATGGTTACGCCCGTCAGGATCGCAAGGCGTCGGGTCGCGAACCAATCACGGCCAAACTTGTCGCTGACCAGTTCCGGGTCGCAGGCGCGTCTCGTATGGTGAGCGTGGACCTGCACTCCAACCAGCTGCAGGGTTTCTTCGAAGGACCCTGGGATCATCTGGTAGCGATGCCCGTGCTCTGCGACGCTTTGGGCAAACTCGCCGACGATCTTGTAGTCGTGTCGCCCGACGCCGGCCGGGTAAAAGTCGCCGAACGATACGCGCAGAAGCTAAATGCCGACTTGGCCATTGTTCACAAGCGACGGTTGCCGAACCAAAAGAACACTGTCGACGCGAAAGATGTCGTCGGCGACGTTTCAGGCAGGCCCTGTGTTGTTATCGATGACATGATCGACACTGGTGGCACGATCGTGGCCGCTGCCGAACTCCTGAAAGAAAAGGGTGCCAGCAAGGTCATTGCTGCCACCACACACGGTGTCTTTAGCGGTCCCGCAATAGAGCGACTCGAGAATTCGTGCATCGAAAAAGTCGTGGTAACGAACACGCTGCCGCTGACGCACTTGATCGACAAAATGGAAGTTGTTTCCATCGCTCCCTTGATTGCAGCAGCGATCAAGGGCATCTTCGAGGACACCTCGGTCAGCGAGATCTTTGGCGGCGGCAACTACAACTAGGCCTCGGATTGGGCAAAGAAGCAAAAAGCCCAACCAAATCACCGCCATCCAGGCGGCAAAGGCACTTCAGAGAGTTAGCCTGATTAAGCTCTAGAATCGCCAACGAGGTTTGTGATGTCTCAACAAGTTGCTTTGAACGCCCAGACCGGCCGTGAAGTCGGATCGAGTTCATCTCGCCGTCTGCGCCGCGAAGGCCGTATTCCTGCTGTCGTCTATGGGCTCGCCAGCGACCCGCTTGCGGTTTCTGTTGAATACGCCGAGGCTCGTATTGCGCTGACCGGCGACGCCGGCCTGAACGCACTGCTGAATCTTACGATTGACGGCAACGACGAGCTTTGCCTCGTTAAGGACATCCAACGCCATGTGGTGCGCGATGAAGTCAGCCATATCGACTTCATTCGGGTTGACCCCAACGCCGACTTCGAACTTGAAATACCGCTGATTCTCATCGGTGAGTCCAAGGCTGTTGCAAACGTAAGCGGCATGGTTGACCAAGCCTTGTTCTCGGTGGTCATCAGCACCAAGCCAACCTCGATTCCAAACCACATCGAAGTCGACATCTCTGAAATGGAAGTCGGCGAGAGCATTCGAGTCGAGGACCTCAAGTTCCCTGAAGGCGTAAAGGCTGCAATGGCGGCTGAGACCACTGTGGCGACTGCCGTTGTGACCCGCTCGACGCTTGAGGCTATGCGCGCTGACGAAGAGGCCGAAGCAGCAGAGGACGACGACGCTGCTGCACCTGCTGCTGCAGCTGGCGACGACGGCGACGAATAAGGGCTTTGGCATTTCGCCGAAAGCACACGCAAGAACCACGACGAGGAACTCCGGCAGACCTTCTGGTCGTCGGCCTTGGCAATCCTGGTAACGAGTACGAAGGTACGCGGCACAATATTGGTGTCGAGGTCGTGCAGGAACTTGTGCAGCGCTATGGCGGCAAGCTCAAAGCGACGCGGGAAGCCGCACACAGCGATGAGCTGCGTGTCGGTGAGAACCGCGTCGCCGTAGCGTTCCCTCAGACGTATATGAATCGCAGCGGCGAGTCGGTTCGTCTGTTGGTGCGCCGCTACGGCATCGAAGACATAGAGCGACTCGTTGTTGTTCATGACGAACTCGACCTAGAACCGGGCCGCTTCAAGGTGAAGCTTGGTGGTGGGCTCGCCGGGCACAACGGTCTGAAGTCGATTCGTGATCATCTCAAGACCGCTGACTTCGTGCGTCTGCGTATTGGCGTCGGCAAGGCTCCCGATCGGATGCGAGGCGCCGACTGGGTGCTCAAACGTCCTGGCAAGGTCGATCGTCAACTTCTCGACGAGATTGTTGGAACCGCGGCCGACTCGGTCGAGATGCTGCTGGCCGAGCCAGTGGTCGCCGTAATGAACCGTTTTAACAAGTAGCGACTGGTCACCAATGACGCTCCGAGAGCTCACTGCCCGTATTTCCGATGATCCTGCGCTGATTAGCTCTCTGGGCAAGAAGCACGCGGACCTGGCGGTTGCCGAAGCGGCCCAGCCCATGGTGCTCGCTGCAATCGCTGGATCCGGTGATCGCCGTCCTGTTGTCGTCGTCACAGCCACAACGAACGCAGCCGAGCGTCTGACCAGCGATCTCGAGACCTGGTTGGGTGCCGACAACGCCAAGGTATTCCCCGCATGGGAGACATTGCCGTTTGAGCGCGTGAGCCCCGGGGTCGAAACAATGGGGCGCCGCACCCAACTGCTGTGGCAGCTTCGTACCGGCACCGCTCCCAAGGTGCTGGTCGTGCCAATCCGGGCATTGCTGCAGCGCCTCTCGCCGTCACATCGAGCGATCGAACCGCTGCGCGTTTCACAAGGTGATCAGCTCGTGATGGACGACTTCATCACCAAGCTGGTGAACATCGGGTATCGGCGCGATACACAGGTCGAACACCGAGGTGACGTCGCCGTACGCGGATCGATCATCGATGTGTATCCGTCGACGGGTTCGGCCCCAATTCGTATCGATCTATGGGGCGACGAAGTCGACCGGCTCACCGAATTCGCTGTTGCTGATCAACGTGCGACCGACGCGATCGGGACCATCGACATTTTCCCGTGCCGCGAGATCATTCCTGGCGAAGCAATGAAGGCACGAGCCGAACAGCTCATGAGCGAGTCGCCATGGGGCCGCGAACAGTGGCAGCGGTATGCCGATGGCCAGTTCTTCGATGGTATGGAATCATGGCTGCCCTGGTTCGACGAGAACACCGAGGTAGTGGGCGACCTGCTGGGCGACGACGCTCACGTCGTATTGATTGAGCCTCAGCGGCTCCGGCGTCGGGCTGAAGAACTGCTGGCCGAAGAAGCTGATCTGGCGGCGACACTGGCCACGACGTGGGGCGCGTCCGAAGCACTTGATAGCGGCCTGGCCAAATTACACACCGAGTTCGAGCGGGCACTATTGCTGACCACCTCGCCGGTCTGGTCGATTTCGCCCACCGCTTCAAGCCCCGCTGTCGCCACTGTCGAGGCCAGTGGTTGGGATCGCGCCTTGGGCGAGGGCCGTGGCCCTATCCCACAGCTGCGTCGACTGATCGCCGATGGGTACCGGGCCGTAGTCGCCGTCGATAATCACGCGTCTGTGAACAGGATCCACGGTCTCCTGGCCGAAGAAGGTCTCGATCTATCGCTTGACCCCGATGCCAGGTTCACCGATGGTCGCCAAGCACATGTCGTCGTAGCTCCGCTGGTGCAGGGCTGCGTGCTCCCATCACTGAAGCTCGCCGTGCTGAGTGAGCCAGAACTGACCGGCCGGCGGCGAGCTCACCGCAAGCAACGACAACGCGCCCAACGCACCGCTGACCTTGATGACCTCAAGGCCGGCAGTTATGTCGTGCATCGCCAACATGGCATCGCGAAATACAGTGGCATGGAAACGCGGGCTATCGGCGGAGTCGAGCGTGACTACCTGGTGCTCGAGTACCGCGGGACCGACCGGCTGTACCTGCCGTCGGACCAGATCGACGCGATCCGGCACTACACCGGTGGTGATTCACCGAATCTGAGCCGTATGGGCGGTGCCGATTGGCAAAAGGCGAAAGGCAAAGCGCAGGCGGCTGTCGCCGAAGTTGCTCAAGAACTAGTCCTGCTCTATCAGCAGCGGGTAACGACACCGGGCCATGCCTTCGGCCCCGACACGCCGTGGCAAGCTGAACTAGAAGCATCGTTTCCGTTCCAAGAGACCCCTGATCAGCTCAAGGCGATCGATGAGGTCAAGGGCGACATGGAGCGGCCGTTACCGATGGACCGCCTTATCTGTGGTGACGTTGGTTTCGGTAAGACTGAGATCGCACTCCGGGGTGCGTTCAAGGCAATACAAGATGGTAAACAAGTCGCGGTCCTTGTACCGACGACCTTGCTCGCGCAACAGCACTATCAGACTTTCAGTGACCGCTTTGCTGCCTATCCAATCCGCGTCGAGGTTCTTAGTCGTTTCCTTACCGCGGCCCAGGCCCGCAAGGTCAACAAGGACTTGGCGAAGGGCGAGGTTGATCTGGTCGTAGGCACACATCGGCTGCTGTCGAAGGACATTGAGATCCCCAACCTTGGGCTTCTGGTGATCGACGAAGAACAACGTTTCGGCGTGAAACATAAGGAATCGATCAAGCAGATCAAGGCCGCAGTCGACGTGCTCACACTGAGCGCTACGCCTATCCCGCGTACTCTCGAGCTCAGCCTGACCGGTATTCGCGATCTGACCTTGCTGCACACACCTCCGGCTGAACGCCAGCCGATTCTGACCTATGTCGGTGAGTACGACGAGCGCGCTGTTGCCGAAGCTATTCGCCGTGAGTTGCTGCGTGAAGGACAGGCATTCTTCGTCCACAATCGTGTCCAGGACATTGAACAAGTCGCCGACGAGCTGCGGTCGCTGATCCCTGAAGCACGCATCGCTGTTGCCCACGGGCAGATGGACGAAGGGTCACTTGAGCAGGTCGTGTATGACTTCTGGGAGCAGGAGTACGACGTCTTGGTGTGCACGACGATCATCGAGTCAGGCATCGATATGCCAAGCGTGAACACTTTGGTCGTCGACCGCGCAGATTTGCTGGGCCTTGGCCAGATGCATCAGCTGCGCGGCCGCGTCGGTCGCTCAGGACAGCGGGCGTACGCCTACCTGTTCTATCCGGTCGACAAGGCGCTTAGCGAAGAAGCTTATGAACGACTCAAGACCGTTGGTGAGGCCACCGAGCTAGGTTCGGGCTTCCGCATTGCGATGCGAGACCTTGAGATCCGAGGCGCTGGCAACCTGGTAGGTACCGGTCAATCCGGACATATCGCGGCCGTTGGGTATGACCTGTACTGCCAACTGGTGACTGAAGCTGTTTCTGTTCTGAAGGGCGAAAAGGTCGAGATCGTTGCTGACGTGAAGATCGAGATTCCGGCACCGGCCAACCTGCCCGAGTCCTACGCCCCAAAAGAGGCCATGCGTTTGATGGCCTACCGGCGGCTATCGAATGTCAGCACACGTGAAGAGGTGGCCGACGTGGCAGCTGAATGGGAGGACCGTTTCGGCCCGATCCCACCGCCTGCACAGATGCTGCTGGAGATCGCCAAGCTTCGTGTCTTGGCACTGGACGCAGGTATCGAAGAGATCGTCGCGATCAAGGGACCAGGTTTCGGCGGGCCAACGGCAGTCGCTCGGATCCGGCCGGTGACGTTGGCGGCGAGCAAGGAATTACGTTTGTCCAGGCTGTACCCCAAGAGCAAGTACGACCCCGATATTGGTCTGCTGCAGCTATCGGTGAGCTCACGAGCCGAGGCCGTGATCGAGACGATCGCGGCATTGACCGACCTAGAGATCTTCCCCGCCGACGCCTCGCCTCCTACCGAAAAAGAACCAGCTACGGCCTAGCCAAAGTCGAGATGTGCTGGTCGCAGTCTCGGCACTGCACCACGAATATTCTGAGCGGTGCATCGTCTCCACTTAGGGCCGTTTCTGTGGCTAAGCGGCGTAATCGTGGCGCTCCTGTTTGAGCTTCTGAGCGGCGGGTCTACTCATGCACAGCCGGGCAGATCGATGTGGTGATTATGAATCTGTTTGCTTCTGCAGACACTCGATAATCGCCGACTGCGTGTCAAAAATCGGTCTGAGATATCGGCGAAGATCACCGGACGCTTTTAGAGGTTCGCCGCGGTTGGGAAGGTGACAGGCAGGTAACGCGGTCCGCGTACCTGTCCGCCGGCCCATGTAATAGCATCGGGATCCTCGAGCTCAAATTCGGGGATCATGGCCAGGAACTCGCTGATGGCGACTTGCATCTCAAGTCGGGCGAGGTTTGATCCGGCGCACCGGTGGATGCCAGAGCCAAACGCGACATGGCGGTTGATCTGACGGTCAATGATGACCTCTTCGGGGTTCTCGAACGCTTCGGGATCACGGTTAGCAGCCGGAAAGGACAAGACGATCCGTTCGCCCTCTTTCACAACGCGATCACCGAGCATGGTGTCCTTGGTAGCGACGCGAGCCATGCTCACCGGGGAGTATGCCCGCAGGAACTCTTCGACGGCGGTCGGGATGAGCTCTGGCTCAGCGACGAGGCGGCGCCGGTCTTCGGGATGACTCGCCAGATGCCAAAGAGCCGAACCAATAGAACTCCATGTGGTGTCGATTCCGGCGACGAGCATGAGACCGACATTGCCGCGGATGACGTGCATTGGGACTGCTTCGCCATCAATCTTGGCACCGAGCAAGAACGAGATGAGATCGTCGCCGGGGTTCTCCGTGCGGTCCTTGATCTCGTCGACGAAGAAGTCACGAATGATGTCGGCGTAGTGCTGCCGGATCTCCTCGTCTTGTAATCCGAGCTCAAGGACGCCTTGCACCCAGGTCGTGAACTCGTCGGACATCTCGGGATCGATGCCAAGAATCAGTGCGATGATTCGCGGTGGAATCTGGCGTGCGTACTCACCGGCAATGTCAGCTCGACCATCTTCGATGAACTCTCGGATGAGCTTGCGGCACAACTCTTGTGTGTTCGCGGTATTTCTCGACGGCCTTTGGCGCGAAGAACGGCAACATGAGTCGGCGCTCGAGGGCATGATCGGGGGCGTCGGACGTGATGATCGACCGGAGCCGATTTCCCTGATCGTCGTAGGACGTTGGAGTCGGGGTGACACTCACCGAAAACGAGGAGAAGTTCTCTGTGTCGCCAGCAACCTGGCGAACTGCGTCGAAGGTAGTTGGCATGAACGACACCTGGCGTCGCTCTGTCCGAGCAAACGGGCAGCCCTTGTCGCGCAGGTCTTTCCAGATCGGGTACGGGTCGTTGACGAACGCCTCATCGAAGATGTCGAAGTCCTCGGCCCAATCCGCTACAGGTTCAGTGTCGGTCATGGCGCCCCCCGGCTTGATCGTGGCGCGAGCTTAGCGTGAACCAGCTGCCCGGTCAGCAAACTACGACAGTGGTAGCCAGACCAGACCAGACCCGTCCGGCAGCGTCGCCGTTGTCGCGTGGCGGGCTGCCGGAGCCGGGCCGCAGCCTGCATTGGGTCGCGGTGCAGCGATGATGTGCCTGGTCCCAGGCCTCTCCTGTCAGTAGGGCAGACTCCGGAGCGACGTCACTTGCTTGACCGCCATCGCCACGGCCGTAGCGGCCATGATGGTGCAATGGAACGACAGGACCAGCAACAAGGCCCAGCTAGTCGCAACGAGCCGCCGAGTTCCAATGAACTTCCTCGGATCGATATCGTTGGCCTTGGCCCCGCTGGGCCTGACCTGGTTACCGCAGGCACCCTGGCGCTGATCGACGAGATTGAACATCGCTTCGTGCGGACGCAACGCCATCCGGCTGCGCCACTGGCCCGGGCAACATCGTTTGATCATCACTACGAATCGCTCGACGAGTTCGAGGCTGTCTACCGGCAGATAGTCGCCGACCTAGTGGCTGCGGCCACGACCCATGGTCGTGTCCTGTATGCGGTTCCCGGCTCGCCGCGGGTGGCCGAACACACCGTCGACCTGCTCGCAGCGAGAACCGATGTGCACGTTGTTGTGCACGGTGCCTTGTCGTTCCTGGACTTGAGTTGGGTGGCGCTCGCCGTCGATCCCATCGATGCAGGCGTGCGAGTCATCGACGGTCATCGATTTGCCCATGAGGCCGCCGGTTTGCGGGGACCGTTGCTGGTTGCCCAATGTCATTCTCAACAGGTACTCAGCGACATCAAACTGGCAGTCGAGGAACCGGGCGGTATCCATGTAGTGGTGCTGCAGGGTCTCGGTACAGAGGACGAAAAGGTGTACCCGATCCCGTGGGCTGACCTCGACCGCGAGATCGATGCCGATCACCTCACGTCGATCTATATTCCTGAGCTGCCTACGCCGGTCGGCGACGCGTTCTCGCGATTCGAAGTGATGGTCAAACGGTTACGTCATGAGTGCCCCTGGGACGCGGAGCAGACACACGGTTCGCTGCGTCGTTACTTGCTTGAAGAGAGCTATGAGACGCTCGAAGCCTTGGACAGGCTCAATGATCTAGATGATGATGACGCCGATACCGAGCAACGGTTTGCCGATCTGCAAGAAGAGCTCGGCGATCTTCTCTACCAGGTCTTCTTTCACTCCATACTCGCTACTGAACAGGGCTGGTTCGACATCGCTCAGGTCGCACAAGGGATTTACGACAAGCTGCACATACGCCACCCGCACGTCTATGGCGACACCGAGATAACGCTGGCCGAGCTGCCTGCAAATTGGGAAGCCGCCAAGCGTAAGGAGAAGGGACGCACCTCGGTAATGGACGGCATCCCGGTGGCGCTCCCAGCGTTGCTCTACGCGTCCAAGGTTCAGAAGAAGGCGATAGCTATTGGACAGGCAGCGGCCATTCCGGCCGAAGCGCACGTCGTAAACGAGGCTGAAGTTGGTGAGCTGTTGTTCGCTGTTGTTGCGCTGGCTCGGTCTCTGGACCTTGATGCCGAGTCAGCACTTCGCCAACATGCGATCGCCTACGCCGACCAGGTCCGCACTGCCGAGTCATCGCAACGCGTCGAGTAAGCCATGGTGGAGATGCCGAGCGAGTCGGCGTGCCATTGCGGCCTCAGACGGAGCATGAGCAGTCGCTAAACCATTGGGAACAGTTAGAGCAAGCCGATTTCAGGGTAGAGCGGGTTGGCTGCGAGTAGCTCGGCGGAGCGGGCGCGGGTTGCGTCACGAATACCGTCGTCGAGGGTGAACTTGGCCTTGGACGTTGCGCCGGCAGCCGTAGTGGTGGGTTCGGTGGCTTCGAGGACTCCGCAGATAATGTCGGCGACCTGATCGAGATCGGACTCGTCCATGCCGATGGTGGTCAGTGCGGGGGTACCGAGCCGGATGCCGCTGGTGTACCAGGCGCCATTGGCATCGAAGGGGATTGAGTTGCGGTTCACGATGACACCCGACGACTCGAGTGCGGATTCGGCCTGGCGGCCTGTGAGCCCGAAGCTGGTTACATCGACCAGGCACAGGTGATTGTCGGTGCCGCCAGAAACGACTCGCCCGCCGCGCTTGGCAATGCCTTCGGCTAGTGACGCCGCATTGTCTCGCACTTGATGGGCATAGGTCTGGAAGTCAGGCTTGCGAGCCTCGGCGAAGGCGACTGCTTTGGCAGCCATGACGTTGGCGAGTGGGCCACCGAGGACCATGGGGCAGCCCTTGTCGATGAACTCGACCATGTCGGCTTCGTTGGTCAGCACCATGCCGCCACGGGGGCCACGTAATGACTTATGGGTGGTCGTCGTCACAATATGGGCATGCGGAATTGGGTCAAAGTCACCGGTGAACACCTTGCCAGCAACCAGGCCAGCGAAGTGCGCCATGTCGACCATAAAGGTTGCGCCGACCTCGTCGGCGATCTCTCGCATCTTGGCAAAGTTCACCGCGCGGGGATAGGCCGAGTAGCCGCCTACGAGGACCAGCGGCTTGAACTCGCGAGCGATACGTGCGATCTCGTCGTAGTCCAGCATCTCGGTTTCAGGGTCGACGGTGTAGGACCGTTGATCGAACATCTTGCCCGAGATATTTGGGCGGAAGCCGTGGGTCAGGTGTCCACCGGCGTCGAGCGCCAGGCCGAGCATGCGCTGGTTGCCGAACGACTGTCGTAGTTCTTCCCAATCAGCGGGGGTCAGGTCATTGACGCTCTTGGTCTCGTGCTTAGACAGGAACGGTGCCTCGATGCGGTGGGCCAGGATGGACCAGAAGGCGACTAGGTTGGCGTCAATACCCGAGTGGGGTTGCACATAGGCATAGTCGGCGCCGAAAAGTGCCTTTGCATGATCGGAGGCCAGCGTTTCGACCTTGTCTACGTATTCGCACCCGGCGTAGTAGCGCATTGCCGGAGTGCCTTCGGCGTACTTGTCGCTGAACCAGTTGCCCATTGCAAGTAGCACGGCCGGAGACGCATAGTTCTCGGAGGCAATGAGCTTTAGCTGGCTTCGCTGGTTGTGTAGTTCGCCGCGAATGTGAGCGGCGACGGTTGGCTCAGCGGCAGCGATGACATCGAGCGCTGCCCGATACGCATCGGCCTCGCGCGTGTCCACCGGATCCGGAGCGGGGGAGTCATGCATAGTCATGCCCGCAGACTACTGCTGTTCTGCGGTCTTGTTGGCGCTCAGGCATGACACGTCTAGCTGCCCAGATGGCAATGGTTAGCCCGCTTCCGGCTCGTGCTACGTACCGAAGCTCGCCGCTTCGTAGCAAGCCACCAACAGCGAACCGGGACCCCAGGAGCGGCTGCTCTTCGAGCCAATCCAGCCACCCACCACGAATTCTTGGCGCAGCAGCGGCTTGGCCTTGATCCGATCAGGTGATGGCGGCCAGAGCGGCAAGACCGTGAACTTTAGTAACGCTCGTGTCATCCTGCCTGCGCCCGTATACCCATTGATGTTAACCAGCAGGGTTCTCGATGGACCGGATCGGGACCGCTGGACAGCGGGGACGGTGCTTGCCAGTAGCCCTACAGAAGGAGGAGTAAGGCGTGTGGACAGGATAGAGGCGGTCAGGGGTGTGACGGCCTGGGCAAAAGGGGCAATGGGGTGTAGGTCTCGAGATTCTCTTCCGTCCCGCCGGATACCCCAGATGACCCTATATAGCGAGGCAACCGCATCAGAACGGTGATTGGTTCGGGTTCTGGTGTTCTCGTGGCTGTGCTGGCGGATTGCTTCTGCCGCGTATAGAGCAAACGGCATGTATTGAGCGAAACCTATATACAACCAACGAACAATGCTCCAGTGTGTGTAGTCGAGCGAGCTAATGATCCCGAGAGGCACTTGGTCGCCTGATACTTCTCGGAGGAGTCAATTGGCGAAACCGGCGCTCAACCGAAAGGGTCCCGTTAAACGGGATTTCCTTCTGGTGGTTTCACAACCACTACTGCGTTGAACAGGTTTCGCTCGGTCGCTTCCGTAGGAAGGGGCCGAGTCGCCTTTTTGTCGTTCGGTGGCCGATCGACACATTCCTCGACATGTCTGTTCTCGGCGTCGAGTCAAAGTTGTAGACCATGACGCCGATGGTTCGTGAGTCTCTTTCAGCGGACTGTGTACGAGGACCAGGCGAATTTGTCAGGGCAACACCAGCAACTCTAGAAACTCGACTAACATTGTCTCGCGGATGGTACAACGACGCGCCTAGGTACGATCGCGGCCCTGTTTGATGCAAAGAAAACGAGCAACTGAGTATGTCTGAAATCACCACAATTACTGGCCGCCAGGTGCTGGATTCTCGTGGGAATCCGACTGTTGAGGTCGAGGTCGGTCTCGACTCAGGTGTGGTCGGCCGGGCCATCGTGCCGTCGGGTGCGTCCACAGGTGCCTTCGAAGCTGTCGAACTGCGCGACGGCGGCGACGCGTGGCGGGGTAAGGGTGTCGCAACAGCAGTTGGCAATATCAACGGCGAGCTCAGTCAGGTTGTGCTCGGTCGCGATGCGGCTGATCAGCGGGGCCTCGACCAGGCAATGATCGACGCCGATGGCACCCCTAACAAGGGACGACTTGGAGCAAACGCGCTCCTAGGAATCTCGCTTGCGACCGCCCATGCCGCCGCAGCCGATCGCGGCCTACCGCTCTACCGCTATATCGGCGGCGCCAACGCACATGTGCTCCCCGTACCAATGATGAACGTGCTTAATGGCGGCGAGCACGCTGACAACAATGTTGATCTTCAAGAATTTATGGTCATGCCCGTCGGAGCCGCAAGCTTCAGCGAAGGTCTGCGCTGGGGAGTCGAGACCTATCACACACTGGCTGGCATCCTTCGCGATCGGGGATTGAGCACCGCAGTTGGCGATGAAGGTGGTTTCGCTCCTGACCTCGCTTCCAACGAGCAAGCGATCGAACTTCTGATGGAAGCCATCGAGAAGACCGGATTACGTCCCGGCATTGACATGTCGATCGCTCTCGACCCAGCTTCAACCGAATTCTTCAGTGATGGCAAGTACCACCTTGCCGCCGAGGGGCGGTCGCTGACCCCGTCTGAGATGGTCGAATACTACGTCGATCTCAGTACTCGCTATCCGATCGTGAGCATCGAAGATGGCATGGCCGAAGAAGACTGGGACGGTTGGGGCGAGTTGATGGCCGCTATCGGGTCGAGAGTACAGATCGTCGGCGACGATTTGTTCGTGACCAATGTTGAACGCTTGAGCCGTGGAATCCGTGACGGGTCGGCGAATTCAATCTTGGTGAAGGTCAATCAGATTGGCACACTGACAGAAGCCCTCGAGGCCGTGCAGATGGCAATTCGTTCAGGTATGACCGCCGTTATGTCACACCGCTCGGGCGAGACCGAAGACAACACCATCGCCGACCTTGCTGTGGCAACAAACTGCGGACAGATCAAGACCGGTGCGCCGGCGCGAAGCGATCGTGTCGCCAAGTACAACCAGTTGCTGCGAATCGAAGAGCAGCTCGGTGAATCAGCTCGTTACCGCGGTATGGCGGCGCTCACCACCAAGTCGGCCATGTTGGCTGAGCGTAACGGTTGGTGATGCCCCAGTGAAGTTTCCCTCGCTGCCAGCAGGCCGGTCCTCGATGCCGAGATCGTCTGAGTCATCGCTGTCTACGTCAACGCTGTCGTTCGCTGCAAACGTGCTGCGTGGCTTTGTCCTGCCTTTGATGCTGGCGCTGGTTCTCTTTGCTGGGCTTGTCTACTTCATCTTCCCGACCACAACATGGCTCGACCAACGGGCTGAGGCTTCCGAGGTCCAAGAAGACCTCGATGCATTGGTTGGTGAGCAGGCGGTGCTGCGCCAAGAAATCGCCAGGATGCGCACCGACGATGAAGTCGAGTTGATCGCTCGGCGCGATTTCAACTTCGTCTTCCCGGGTGAGGAGGCCTACGCGGTCCTGCCGGCACCGCCGGCGCCGGTGTCGCTACCGTCGAGCTGGCCGTTCAACTTGCTCTACGCTGAGGTCCTCGATTAGCAGGGCGCAGAAGAATTCTGGTGTTGCGTTCTGCGGTATGCTTTTTCGCACTCCGCTATCGCTCATCTAGAGGTTGACCCTTGCTGAGCGGCAAGATCTAGCCGCTGAACCGGGAGCGTCCCGGTCAAGCCGTTAGTCTCGATGCTCGATGGCTATTGCGTTTCCTCCTGGTTCGGTCGCCGATGTAGTCAGTGGGCTTGCCGAGCACGATTATCTCGCCGACGAGGCCTTGGCCACGGCGATCTTCTTGGCTATTGAGCTGCAGCGCCCGTTGCTACTCGAAGGCGAGGCCGGAGTTGGTAAGACTGAGG
>Ga0307994_1001544_pt1 | contig 13717 bp, 7 predicted proteins | sample EllFjometagen261_FD_203171 | JGI IMG/M metagenome (GOLD analysis project Ga0307994, IMG submission 203171) | Marine microbial communities from Ellis Fjord, Antarctic Ocean - #261 | ecosystem: Environmental > Aquatic > Marine > Unclassified | place: Southern Ocean | collected 2014-11-02 | reverse complement strand
AACTGTTTCAAAGGGTAACTGGTATCTGACTTGCTCTACCCACTTCTCAAAACGCTCGTTCCAACCAATGGCATCATCGTTGTGACGAAGTTGCTCTATGTGCACGGGTGTATCATTCAAGATAAGTTCAAGGTTTTGTGGAATTTCAGTCCACGCCACATAAAAGTGCAAGTCTCCGGTGGGAGCAACTTTGCATCCACAAATGTAGTCAAAGAACGTTTTCTGATCATCTTCGAACTCCACATAATTTTGGTTGTTGACACTTACTACTTGTTGGTCCGCTGACGCGTCCGCAACAAGTGCTGCAACAAGCTGGTCTCCCGGGTCGTCAGTATCCAGCAGCGAGCGTCGGTTGGGTGAACCTGGGGGAGAGAGCAAATTCCAAAGACTGTCCATGAGTCCGTCAGTATCGGAAATTAGGCGGCAAATTTGTATTTAAAAAAACAAATCGTGTTGACCCCATAACTATTAACTATTTTTAAATACGCGCGAAAACTTCGGATTTTTTCGTGGTGTTTAAGCATACTGTATGTTGGTTTAAACCAACATAGATATTTTGCAATAACTAAAACTGAAAAATTAAAATATTAGCATCCTCTCGTCATACATGTACTGTACAGTAGTGCTAGTCGACCCCTAACCCAAAATTTACCAAAAAAAAATTCAATTTTTTTTTCGTCCACTTCAAAACCTATTTTTTATAACATGGCACAACCTGATGACATTGATGAATACTTAAACACTCTGGGCCTCAACGAACCAGCGTTAGTGCAGAAAATACGCGCAGTTGGCGCAGGATGTGTCGCTGGTTTGAAAAAGGCCACATTTGATGACTTTTGTAATGTTGTACCAGGGCAACGTAGCGTTGGTTTTGCTGTACATGTTTACTACAAGATCCACCCACCGGTTGTGTTAAGTGAACCAATAACACAATTTCTTACTACCATAGGAGTTAACGAAGAATATTGGGGATACCTGCGGTGTTTGAAAGGGTTAACTGTCGCTTCCGTAGGTTTGGTAACTGTGGTTGGGTTAATAGGTGTTGGTATGAGTGAATTTCCAGCAAAAATAGTTGTACAGAAGATCCAAGAACATTTGGCCAAAATAGCCAGCTCCAAAATAGCCAGCTCGAGTTCCAGCAGCAGTAGTTCCAGCAGTTCCAGCAGCAACAGCGCCAGCTCTAAAACGGAGGACAGTCACATGAGAGACGCGTTACAACAGTTAGCAAAACAGGTGAGTTGCTTAGCAAAACAACTCCATGAAGTGAGAGCGAGTGTGGATATTGAAAAGTCCACGAAGCGCCATCGCCAGTCGGACAAAGACAAAAAGTCGCTGGTGAGCAAAGGCAAAGGCAAACCCAAACGTCGCAAGACGTGCAAATATCGCGGACGCTCACGACAGGAACAGACAATGGTAGAGTTTAATTCTGCAAAAATGTTGAGATTTGGTAACTATGATAATGCATGGTTTTTAAGATGTCATGCGGATCACAAGCTCCGTCGTGCACCCCTACCCTCAGACGATGGACATTATACTTACCAATTCCTTCATGATGGTACGACGTACTCCATTAACTGTGGATTGCCTACTGTCTTAGACATGATACATGATTTTACCAACGACAATAAAGGGAGCATTAGAATCCACTTGCGGAAGTTGACAATTGAAGCAGAAGAGGAGGACGATTCGTCTGACGATTCTGACTCGTCATCGTCGTCATCGTCTGACGATTCGTCTGACGATTCTGACGATTCTGACGATGACGACGATTCTGACGATGACGACGATGACGATGACGACGATGATGACGATGATGACGATGATGACGATGACGATGATGACGACGATGACGTCCAAACTCTGATAGACAGTGTCGTCTCGACGTGGGCAGTCCCTGACGACTATTCCATGTTCACGTATGAAACTAAGGACAATGATACCGTGTTCACAATTGCGAAAGCATTGTCGGTCGATCACACTTCTTTCTGGAACGTGAACAATACACTGTGGCAGGCGTGCTTTACTCCCACCACAAAATTTAATAAAAACATGAGATTTTATGTGGGTACTCACGTGCCGTATATGTCGCATCGCAAATAAAGTAAAGAATCCTCTGAAAACTGAAAAGAATAATAATCAATAAAAATACATGTAACATTAGAATTATATTAACTCAGAAATTATTTACATGTACATGGAATATGGAATAATAAAAATTGGGATTTGTGTCGTATGTGTGTGAGGACGACTGACAAGATATATACCTATATGGGTTTGGACACTTGTTGGTGTGTGTTGTTTAAAAAATCAATTTTCACTAAATAAAATATCTGGACCATATACATATGGGTCATTCCATTTTAATTTCCCACCCTTTGATGATAAATCTGCTGGCGATATTATTGTCCAATCTGTGTCACTGTCCAAAATCCCTAATTCTGTCAATGTATAACTTACAAATGCTGAACACCAAAATTTTTTATCTGTCCTTGGTATTAAAATGTGCAAAAACGCTGCTAACCAGTGTCCAATCATGTTATCATAATGACACCCGTATACTTTATCGTGTATTTTCATTACAGCTTTATCGTTAAATAACTCGTATGTTTTAGGATTTATGGGACTTCTTTTGTACAATTTTTGCTTACTTGAGCGACAATTTATGTAATCTTGGATGGGAACGAGGGCAATGCCGTATTTTATTTTGCCGTCTTCTGGGTCTTGGTGTATATGTTTCGAAGAATCCCAAATATATGTTCCTTTTTTAGTCCACGGTGGGTTTATAACAACAATACCGACGTGTGAATACGGACTTTTTGTCCAACATCTAATTCCCCAGTCTATACAGGCTAACCACCCATCATAAGGATGTTCGCTAAATAGAATAATATCTCCTGTTTTAAGGTCCATGATTTATATATGACTGATTATATTTATACTTTTATTTACTAATAACTACACTGTTCTCTACTGTTAGGGACATCCAACTGATGGAGGTGTACACATACCAAGTTAACATTGATATTTGAAGTATTGTTTGAATCCCTATAATTGCCATTTTGAATGTCACATATCCTGCTATTGCTAGTACAACGCCTGTTAATATATTATTGAGCCACATCGCGTAATAACAATCGATCCACACCTTATCTATTGGCGCATTTTGCCATGCTTGTAGCGCTAATTTCCCGAGTACTGAGTCAAACGAAAAGATTCCATTTTTGACGAAGAAAATTCCAACTTTCGGGAATTTCCAGCGTATCCAAAACAAACTTGTCCAAAATATTGAATATTCTTTGATGAAATCTTTCAACGAAAGCATACCTTCGATGTAATTTGGTGATACGTATTCGGCACAGTTTCTATATCTTTGTCGGTGTCCTAAAGTTATTTCGGTATACGTTCCGTTAAAACTAGACGTCCTGGACGTTTCATTCCAGGTTGACGCGTTGTAAATTGTGTATCGTGTATTGGCTTCTATTTTGTCTTGTGTCCACGGGTCGGGTGCTGAGCATGTTCGACACAAGTCTTCTGTTGTGTTTCCTGTGTACGCCAAGTACGGTAACATTTTATAGAAACACCCTGGTTGCAACCTTGAATCGTACCATGCAAAAATATCTTCGACAAGCGTGTAAGGTACCAATGGTATGCACGACAACATGTACCCATACACGGTGTAGAGATAGACGTAATGTATAATGGCGCCTATGACAATTGTATTGGCTAGCCATACTAATGGAATGACTGACCATGATGTATTGGTTGCTATTATGATGGCAATGATTAGACATGTTAGAAGAGCATTGTCCATTCTGTCTAAGCGTGCTTGTTTGTCTGCTTCACGTTCGCTGATGCTCTCTGCTGATATAAATATTGATTCATCTAAATTGCACGATGAAAATAACAAATAATCATATATGTGGAATAAGCTGTATCCAAAAAAGGGCACATATGTATTGTCAGTATAGGTGAAAAATTTCCTTGACGCATTTAAGAACCTGTCTACTTGTCCCAACCACTGCGTTTTATGGGACGAATTGACGGCATATTCTGTAAAATTTGTCACCAAATAGAGCCAATCGTTTTTTACGTAATATCTCCATCGTGTTGATATAGTTGATGTAGTTGTGACGTTGGGTTGATTTGGTTGATTTGATTGGCTTAATTTGGTATATCTTTTCGAGAAAAAGTTTTCATTACCTTGTTTATTAAAGTATGTGCCAGTTTCTCTAAGTATGTCTGGGAAATATGTTCTATAAAATGTGGCAATGGCAGTGCCTTGTATCATCGAACTTTCTAAAATATTATCTAATAACGCACATTCGGTGCACCATGTTGGTTTTGGCGAACCTCTTGTTGAACATCTTTCTGTACCTACTTTGATAGGTACGCCAAGCCATGATGGTCTTGGATGGTGATGTGGAGATCTCAATATAGAAGTGCCCTTTTTCCAGTGTTGTTTTAAATTTGAAATGACGCGTTCCGTATGTGTAGTTGTAGATTTATTTTCATGTCCAATGGTATTCCACCACATGTTGAGATGGTTGTGTGATTCATAAGTGGTGTCGATGGCTTTCCACATTTGTTGTGACATGTCTTTTATTTTCCATTCGTGACTGGCGTGTTCGTATGATGAGTGTAGTTTTTGAAATGCTCTCCACGTCTTTGCTGAACTCGATGGATTCCCGGGATTCTTGTAATATGGATCAACTCCTTCTAATAACGTACTTAAAGCACCCACAGTCGACATTTTATGTGCCATCGACGTTAATAAAGAATATGAGTTTTGAAATAGTTGGATGTACATATCCGCGTCAATGCCATTTTCGTATAGCTGCAAACGTATTTGTGTCCAATCTGTGGTGCTCTTAAAAACATGTGGTAATGTAATTCTTAAAACGTGGAAAAACTCATACAAAACCATATATTTTCGTTTCCAATTGTAAAATATGTCTGTTGGAAACGTGTTGGAGTTCAAAAACGCTGCAAGTTTCACACCCATTAATTTGTATTCTAAACATTCAAACCATTTTGCTTTTTCAAGCGGGCGTAATTTTGTGTATGCATAATCTGCAGCAGCGGACATAAAATGGTCGCACACTGATGTACCGTTCCACTCTAATGCTTCGGCGATTTTTTTTGGAAGTTCTTCGTCGTCGGACGATTTGAGGAAATGTTTTCCTAATCTTCCTGCTGTGTGATTTGAATACAAAGTTCTTCTTCCTTTTGGGTTTGAAACACATTTGAGGGGTTGCCAGTTCATTGGTGGTATTGGTCCAAAAATTTTCAGTTTACTTGCTGTATCTACAAACGAACTAAGTGCTCCCATTACTTTATTTAATCCCTCACAAAAACTCTCGGTCAATGTTCGAAAAAATTGACCCACTGGACCAAAAAAATCGTAGATTGCGTAAAGTATAACGAATGCTTGGTCTACTAGTAGTTCCAGGACCTTTTTGGCCAAAGAACCCGCTTGTTCTAAAAATAATTTCGTTGCTTGCTCGTTTGGTCCGACCATTGCCGAAAATGCTTGTAACAATAAGTTTATAAATTCCGCAACTAACTCCACTATACCATATGAAAGATTATCCCGGACAGTGGTCAAAATGTCCGCTATGTTTACAAAAATGTCACCAGAATTAACGGACATTTGATTGAATAACTCTCCCGTGACTTTAAACAATTCAATGACATCATAAATATAACTATGAATCAACGTGTGAATTGCACTTTTGAAAGTAGATTCGACCGATGCACGTTCAACCGTTTCTGTTAACACGTAATCTTTGACGATTATCACTGCTGTATTCAACACTGTCAAGATCATACGTATATTACGCACGTTCGAGAGTTGTAGTACGATATTGACGTATCTTGCAACTATTTCGCGCATTGGTCCTTTAATGTTCGGAATAGCGCTTGCAACCATTGAAGCCAGAGCACCTTGTTGTCTTTCGTAATCACATAAACGCGGGAGTGTACGTAAGTTAATATCTTCGTAATTGCCTGCAATAAATGAAACACCATCATTTACAACTTGGCGTGCAATATTTATAGCGTTTCTTTTTGTATTTCGTATGTAGAGACCAGCGGAACAAAATAGATCGTTTCTCCCCCAAATACTACACCCTGCTTCTGTCATGGAAGATACCTTGTCGTCCATTGACGTGATGGACTCAGCGGATACGTCACAAGCCCATTGTTGTATTCCGTCAATTGATGTAGTAATCCCACAACCTGTCTTACTATTACTGTATAATTTTTGGACGTGGTCTAGCTTTCTGTCAGCATTTGCAAAATTTCCAGTGAAACTAAGTGTCGGTGTATTTGCAATCAAGTACCCCGAAGATTTATGTGTGCGCTGGTCTGTTTCTCCTACTGTGATGTCTTCTTGCTTGAAAATACGGTCGGACACATCGCAAGTTGGATTGATAGGTCCAAGAGACACAATATAATCAAGTGCATCTGCAAAAGCGGCCATGTTTTGAAATGTCCATTCGATGATCATTGAATTACACCAATGATTTGAGACATCCTGTGAAGTAAATCTGTCTTCGATTAAATCACCGACTTGTTGAGACGAGACAGTTACATCGAGGTCTGGATATCGTGCAATGCATTGACACGGAGATATTGTTGTCAGTGATTCCATATATGAACACATGCAAGTGTTGTGATTGTTAGTTGGATTGATACTTGTGCCACAGACAGGTGTTCGGACACCGTCCTCATCTTTTGGTTTATATTTTTTCAGGTCACACGCTTCCCATCGCAAATCTGAATCGTTATCGGGTAGAGAATCTTTCTTGTTCCAAGAAAGACTTTTATACCTCGCAATTAATTGTACTTCATTCAATCCATGACCACAGTTGACTGGATAATTGAAAAAATGACCTGTTAATATATCTCCAAATGAGAATATGACACGTGTCAATATTCTAGCGGTTTCTATCGCTGTCCGAGATATTGGTGGCAACGTTAACGGGAGGACAAACGACATGTCCAAGTCAATTTCTTCAATATTTATTCCTATCTCACGTATAGGTTTTATGAAGGGAAATGCGTCTCCAAATCCTGGACCCAATACTCCATGTGAAGCATGCATTACTAAAGCATCCATCGGTGCAAAAATGTCCTGATTTAAGGACGGTTGCCCACACCAAGGATTGTATGGTGGTACGTTTTCATCCAAAGTTGTACCGTAATGATCATCGCATTGACACTTCGCACGGTCTTGTGTCCATATCGTCCCTTGACTATAATAGGTATCTTTACCATAATCATATGCTGTTGCTGCTTCTCGTTGCAAACATGTGAACACTTTTTTACGGGCAATCGTCGGACCTTCCCATCGCTGCAATGTCCTAAATACATCTTGGCCGTTCGTTGTAAAGAGTGATTTTAACAACAATTCTGTCGCAGCACCGTAAACAATAGCACCACCGTTCACAGCTAGAATTGCGGCGTTATATGTAACACACCCTGCTGTGTACTCATAGTTCACATATTTTTTTTCGTCCACATCACGCGCCCAATCACATGACAATGAAATAGGTGCGTTGTCACTTTTAAACACCGAAGACAAATCACCCTTTCCAGTTACAATTTGATGAATGACATGAACGAACCATTGTATTATGACAGACATTGTATATGCAGATTTGTGAAGAAGTGCAAACGAATGTTCTAATGACCATACTTTGGGGTCTTTGGCGGTTAATTCGGAATCAAAGGATGCCATTAAATGAATGGGTCCGTTGATAAAAATGGTCACGAAGAAATGTGCGGTGGATGACAACACTTGGCCTGCAAGTGTAAATATAAATTCATGTGGAAAGCGATTCAATTCAAATTTATTGTCAAACATTTTTATTATATTTCCCATTGTATTGAAAAAAATGGAGTCCGCAGCCAAACCACTTTCAATGATAAATCTCTCGAATTTAAACATTACTTTATAAATATTTGGGAATTTACCTTGCATTGATGGAAATTCACCAAATAATGTTTTGAAAAATAATTGGAAAATACGTATTCCAGTCTGGTAAAAATTATCGACCGCTGCTGTCACGTGTGGTTCTCTTACGATAAAAAACAACACACCATACAAGTCTTCGAATGTCGTACAAGCACACGTCAACACTTCCTGTCCAACAGAGATGGCAGCCATACCATGGCTTACAGGGACGGATATGTTAAAATCGTTGTAGAACATATTATTTGTCGGGGAACTTTTACCGCCCCAACCGAACCACCCTGCAAATGATTCTGTGGACGTAATCAACGCCATCATAATTTCTTCGAAAATTTTGAACATATTAATGTGACTACAAGCTGTTAACGTAATATACCAAGCTTTAAAAAACTGAGCATGCATAACTGTAAAACCGTTCACGATGGGAATGAAAAGCGCATAAAAAACACGGGTAATTTGTAAAAATGGTGTAATAATATTGTTCATCAATGGGATTAAGAAACATTTCCAACTGTCGTCCATAATTGACAAAATCTCATAATGATAGTAATGCATCATTAGCGTACAGATGGTAAACAGACCCAATGCAACGACCCACTTTAAATTTCCAACCATTGATGTTGTCATATTCACCAATATATTCCAAATTCCTACCACTGGTAAAAAAATGGTGTTGAAGACATTTGCAACAATTTGCATCACAATTTGTTGCAAATCGCGGCCTAGCGAAGAGTCAGAATTTTCTCCTAGGTTAAATAAAGTGACAATTAAATATGAAAAAACTAAACTGGTCAAAGCCGTAAATAATAGTATCACAATATCATTCATTTATTACTTTCCTCATTGTATTAAATACTGTATATTCTAAATTTATCTAAAAGTTGAGACAAATATTCCGTTCCCATTTTTGCATATTGGCCTAATACGCGGTCAGTTCTCTCTTTTTTTGTTTCCATTGAATGACGAACAATTTCATCAGAAGAATCGTATTTTCCCGCCGTAGATACCCAATGGAATACAGTCACTGTTTCGCCTTGTTTGTGCGAATCCATACGTGTGACTCGACCCACGGCTTGTGCCTCATCCGCATAAGACCATTGTGGTTCCATGAGATGAAATGTGTCAACGCCTATTAGTGAAATTCCGAGACGAGCTTTTGATGTTATTAATAGCATTTTATTTTTCGACGACGTACGATTGAACCATTGCACATCTTCTTCTGGCTTAGAAAATATTTTCACATGGATTTTACGTTCTTTTATTTTAAATATTAGGTCGTGCTTTGACTTGACTTTTGACCCTGTTTGTTCTAGCAAAAAATTAAAAAATCCATCTACACCATTTTCACGAAAAAAAGAATACACAACGGTTTTCCTCCCAATTTTATTTAATATCTTGGTGAATTTTGTTTTTGTGTTACATAATTGACGACCTTTTGTCAAGTATGCGTCGTCTTTCTTATTTTGTATATAATGCGTCATTTCTTCGGGTGTCATCTTAGCTCCCATATATCTGTGGTTCACTTTGACCATATTCTCTTGGGACGGTACATACAAAATAGAACTTTCCAAATTGCGCACCCGCAACATTCTAGATAAACCCGCTTCTTGCGCAGAATCATTTAAAGGCGTAGCTGACAGCAATATTTTAAAATAGGCATGTTTACACAAATTTGCCACTAATTGTTGATGAGACGTTGAATTCAAATATTGCTGGCATTCGTCCACAATAAACATATATCGTTCCTCAGGCACACAAGCATCTAAAAACGAACGATTCTGTTCTTCAACAATTGGTTTAAATTCATTCTGTAACTTCTTAGATGCATATTGAATCAGAGTTCTCCACGGTAAATCCACGTAAGCAGAACGATTGTTACCGCTTTTTGACGAAATTAAACGGATGACCTTGTTATAATGTGGTAAATTTTCTTCAGAAAACCACCAGTCGATATTTCGAACATCGATCCGTTCTAGATTGACATCTTGTGCGGCCACGTATTTTTGGATATTGTTCAACCATGAAGTTTGAATGTTTGATTTTGTCGTCACGACACAAACTCTTCCTGTCGGATTTGAATCTAAAAACAACCTCGCCGCGTGAATCGCACTCAACGTTTTGCCACTACCCAGTGGATAATATACAAGAACTCCTTTGGGGCTTTTTTCATTTATCTCTCGCTCTTTGTAAGCACAGGCTGGTCCATATTGATATTTTGTGTGTTGAAAAAGTGAACATTCCATTCTCTATTTTAAAAAAAATGTTCCGTATATACATCTCTATTTTAAATGTAAAATGGGTTCAGGTACATCATTGCCGATTACAACCTTTCACACTGACCGAGGTGGTTCGTATACAGTAGAAGAAATGTCCGATACCAGGACATATAAATGGTATGGTGATAAGCTAGACGTTGAAGTAGTTGTTTTTATCGAAGACTGGGGTGTTCGTGCACATTTGGTCGAATTTAATAAAGAAAAAATACATTTTACAAATGAGAACAATGGTTATGTTGATATCTCAGTTAAAGATAGCTGCATTGAAATCCAAGATGTTTACCTCAAACACAGAGGCATGTGCAGCGAATCTACCATGAAAACTATGTTTTGTGCTATACGTTCATATGTAGAACGAGTTGGAAAAACAATTCCATATGGTAGTGTCACCATCACATCTCAACAGGCGAAAGCCGCTTTTCAATGTTACAAAACTGCTTTTAAAAGTAATGGATATGAAACAGATTCGGAACCACCTGCTACGAATGAAATAAAGCAATGGACAATACAATACATCAGATCAATTACGAAACCATTAAAATTAAGATGATTCACTTTCACTACTTTGTATATTTCCTACTTTAAAATAAATTTCATACCACTTGGTCTCACCAATTTGATATACTGCTTGTGTTGACCCTGGTAATTGTGCGATGGGACTTTTCGAACCAAACCGAAGACAATCTGTATTGTACTCAGTATTTGATTTAAGCACACTTGCTTTATCTGTGTTGGCATAAATGGGTCGTTCCAATCGTATTAATTCACGTATGTTTTCCATTGACTCGGTAGAATGTCTAGTGGATGGACGAAATTTGTAACTGCCTCGTGCCCAATCGTAAATGGAGACGCCATATTTTCCTTGTGTAATGTATGTAAAATCAAGGACACCTTGTTCTGAAAATATGTCTGTCATACAAGCAATTGCATATTTATAAAAATTGGAACGATGTGCTATTTGTAATGACAAATCTTGTGTTTTTAACATACCAAGTTCTGGATATTCAAATAAGACTTGTTTTTGCTTATTATTCAATCGCGATATATATCCTGGATTACGCTGAGTTACAATTGGGAACACATCACCTGTTCCCTCCAAATGAAGCATCGGTAATTTTGCCTCACAGGGTTGTTTGGGCCATTTATCATAATCTACTTTTATTTTTTGGGAACATTTCTTCATAAAAGCGTGGCGCGGGTGAAGCGCCGCCCAGATGTGATTTCGATAAGCCGCCCAATATGTAATATATTTACTATGTGCCGAAGAATCGACTGCACCTTGCTCAATTGTGGGCACATACATCTGTAATACAGCGGACATCGCTTCTAATTCACCACCTGATAAGGTCGGGGTCACCCATTCGCGTATTTCTTTGGCTTGTTGGTACACTTCGCGCGCAAAATCCTCACAATCACCCGTGAAAGACAGATGTTTACCTAACGATGGTTCTCGCGGTACCTCCCAGCGTTCCGTTCCCTTTGGTGTTGGTGTCATTTGTACATCTGGTGTGTAGCGAATGTTTATTCTCGGGTGGAGAGTCAACGTGTCTGCGATAACGTGTAAACAGCGCAAATGCTTCGATTTGATGTTTCCAGTTAACATATCTGCAATGTTTGTTTTAAATGTCTCTGGGTGTATGTTGTGTCTCCGAAGCGATACTTTTAAACGTTCTCCATGCGATGCAATTGCTGTCGTTTTGTCGGTTTCGTCTGTGGGTATCATACAAAAAGCACCCGACGGCAATGTGATACCCATGTGATTGACATAATACGGTGAATGTACCGCCTTCAACCCATCTTTAATTGGTAGAAAACCCTTACTATGGAATGGCGCGATCCATTTTAGATTTGCTTCAGCGGCGTTGAACATTTGAGGTATAATATTATTCTGTTGACATTTTAAATGTTTCGAAATGGATGGGATTTGTTTCATGGTAATTGAAACACGTCCTGTTTGTATGGGAGGTCGTGACGAAGAATCTCGAATGGTTAATCGGTAGTTTTTTTCCTCGCATTGTGACAAATCCATTAGCGCAGAGCCCAAATATTGAGTCACTTGCTGGTCGTCGTCGTTTTTGCGTGAACAAAATAACATGACTACTAAACCTAACGTATCTTGGTCTTCCAGTAGTCTAAATGTGTTTGTTTGACCGCTGTTTTGGAACGTAAATGTTCTTGGCAAACTGTTTGATGACAGATAAACATGTGTAAAAATTTGCTCTTGGACATGACTGTATATTTCAGTAACACAAAATGCGACGCTTTTTGTTGACGCCATTATGACAAAGACGTAGGGTCTTATATACGTTTTCATTGCGACACCATAAACGCTCCCAAATAAATCGACGCCGAAGTGATAGTTGGGACATATCCATGGAAAATAAAAAATCAGGATAATAATGGAAAATAAAATGATACAGTATTTTGATCGATATTTTATATCTAACCCAACTGACGAGCGACCTTAACCACCGTTCATTGTCACCGTCATATAAATAAATTGCACGACTTAATAAAAAATATAATCCTATTGTTTTTTTTGAAGTTTGACAGCAATGAATAATCGAGTTATTTGCACGCAAATCCCATGCTTCTTCGTCATTATTATGTGCTGTACATGTCGTTCGAAACATTGTAAAAGAACGCGTGTCTAAAAAGGGACAAATACGTCGATCGATAACACAATTCATTTAGTGAACAAGTACAAAAACAAGTTGGATCGATCATTTATTTTTATGATTTATCTAGAAATTCAATGGGTAATTTCAGTGGTTCCGGAGCTTCCACTGTTTCAAAATATGCACCGTTGTTTAAGTGAATGCGCTCTTGTAATAAGAAATCATATTTTTCTAGTTCTGATTTTATTTCACCAAATGTTTCAATTTCTCGCGTTTTTCCCACACACCAGTGTTGCAGCGTGTGGATCGATTGTCCATACTTTTCTTGAGACCATAATATATCAGATGAAAATTTATGACGCATACATTCTATTGTAGCTAAATAATATCCAGCTTCCGAATCATGCCATTTTGCAATGGATAACGCGAACTCCTTTATAATTCTTTCCGTCAATGTGAACAGTGTGCTCGATGCAACTTGTTTTTGTATACCAACACATAGAGTACACATATCTCGTAGACCATTTAAAAAATGTGAACGTGACACATGCCAATCTAATTGAAGTTCGTTATGGTTTAATGCACATGTTTTCCATTCCCAACATTCCAATTCTTTTTCGATCGAGTCGTGATATTCGACAGAAGCAGCAAATATTTTAGCAGCTTCTTTATACGATTCGTTTGCAACGAGTTCAATACCTTCATGTGCTAACATACGCGTTAACACGAGTGTGGGCATGATCTTTTCAAGACGCCAGCACGAACTTTGTATTGTTTTCCCGTCAACCGACCAATCAAAAGTTGGCTGTATAATGAGTGGTACTGTTTGTTTTGTTGTCATATAATCA
>Ga0307994_1001534_pt1 | contig 13757 bp, 12 predicted proteins | sample EllFjometagen261_FD_203171 | JGI IMG/M metagenome (GOLD analysis project Ga0307994, IMG submission 203171) | Marine microbial communities from Ellis Fjord, Antarctic Ocean - #261 | ecosystem: Environmental > Aquatic > Marine > Unclassified | place: Southern Ocean | collected 2014-11-02 | reverse complement strand
TCGAACCGCTCTCCGGCGGCATGAAACGACGGCTTACGATCGCCCGTGCCCTGGTCAATGACCCCGAGATGCTCCTGCTTGACGAACCGACCACCGGGCTTGACCCGCAAGCCCGGCATTTGCTGTGGGAACGCCTCTACCGACTCAAGGAGCAGGGGGTCACGCTGCTGCTCACGACCCACTATATGGACGAGGCCGAGCAGTTGGCCGACCGACTCGTCATTATGGACCATGGCAAGATCGTTGCCGAGGGTTCGCCTTTAGAACTGATTACCGAGCACACAACCCGCGAAGTTGTCGAGCTCCGATTCGACGACGGCGACCACGACGCAACCGCGCTGGCCCCGGTGGCTGCAGCGGCGAGTCTGCGGGTAGACAAGCTGCCGGACCGCCATCTTGTCTACGCCGACGATGGCGATGCGCTCATTGCGCATCTACACCAAGCCGGCGTGCGTCCACTTGGCACCTATGTCCGTCGCTCATCGCTTGAAGACGTCTTCCTGACACTCACCGGTCGCAGCCTCGTCGAATGACCACGACTCGGTCAGACGAGCTGGCATCAACTGGCGAACCGCAGCCGCTCTTTCGGGCGAGTCGGTGGGCGGCGATGTCTGGGGTGTTCTTGCACCAGCTCCGTCGAACCCGCCGAGCCTGGGGATCGAGCCTGGCCGCCGGGCTGGCATCGCCCACCCTGTTTCTTTTTGCCATCGGCGCAGGACTGGGATCACAGATCGACGATGCCGAGTTGGCGTCGCTCGGCGTCGCCTCGTACCTGGACTACATCGGTCCGGGAGTCCTTGTGGTCACGGCGATGCAGGTAGCGGCGACCGAGAGCTTGTGGCCCACCATGGGGTTGCTGCGCTGGGGCGGCATCTACAAGGCCATCCTTGCCACGCCGATCACCAGTGCCGAACTTGGTGTCGCACACGTCATATGGCTTGGTTTCCGGGCGTTCGTTGCTGGCACATCCTTCCTGCTAGTTCTTGCCCTTGCCGGAGCGATCGGAAGCTGGCTCGGTGTCTTCATATCGATCGTGGCAGTGCTGGTCGCATGGGCACATGCTGCGCCGCTCGTGGCGTTGACTGTTGGGCTGGAGCAAGAGAACGTGTACCCAATGATCAGCCGAGTCGTGATCTTCCCGCTCTTCTTGTTCTCTGGTGCTTTCTTCCCGGTCGAAGATATGCCATCAGCGGTAGGTGCGTTCGCCAAGATCACACCGAGCTGGCATGGCGTCGAACTGGCCCGACACCTGGCCACCGGCGACCTTGCTCAGGCTGATCTGGTGCACATCGGTTATCTCATTGTGTTCTGCGCGGTGGGGTTTTTCCTGGTTCAGCGGCAGTTCCGAAAGCACCTCGACATATGAGCGCTCTCATGAGGGTGCCGTCATGAGAGCGTTAGGCCTTCGGCCGCTCCCGGTCTTTGAGCGCAACGCTGTCTCGTTTCGTCATCAATGGTGGGTGCTGCTGTCTGGCGTCGCCGAACCGATCTTCTATCTGCTGGGCATGGGCCTGGGTCTCGGTGGCCTTGTTGGCGAGGTTGAACTCGAAGGGCAGTTCGTGTCCTATCCGGTGTTCGTCGCCGCGGGATTGATGGCATCGTCGGCCATGAACGGCGCGATCTTCGAGTCCACGTTCAACTTCTTCTTCAAGATGAAGGAGACCCGCTGCTTCGATGCCATGCTCTACACCCCGCTTCGTATGCGCGATGTGCTCGTTGGCGAGGTTGCATGGTCGGTCGCCCGAGGTGGGCTCTACTCAGCCATGTTCCTGGTCATTGCGCTGTGCTTCGGAACGATCGAATCCTGGTGGGCGGTGCTGTCATTGCCAGCTGCGATCCTGATCGCCATCGTCTTTTCGTCACTCGGCACGTACTTCACGACCTTCGTGCGGAACTGGGCCGACTTCGACCTCATGCAGCTCGCGATCCTGCCCATGTTCATGTGCTCCACGACCTTCTTCCCGCTATCGGTCTACCCAGGCTGGGCCCACCCCATCGTGCAGGCCACACCGCTGTACAACGGCGTCGCACTCATTCGGGATCTGCACACCGGTCTTGTCGGATGGCACGACGTTGGGCACGTGGCGTACCTGTTGGTCATGGGTGTCCTCTTCGCCTGGCTCACCATTCGCCGCATGAGTAATCTTTTCTTCGCCTGACCTCAGCTGTGAGCCTCCTACAGAGCTTTCCGCTGTCAACGACTCCCAGATGACCTGCAGGACTACGGCACCGACTGTGGTGTACTTGCCGTATGCCTGCTGTGTTCGTTCATGGAAACCCCGAGACCTCGGCGATTTGGGGTGAGCTGTTCGAGGTGCTCGAGCGTGACGATCTGATCGCGCTGACACCGCCAGGTTTCGGTGCGACGGTACCCGAGGGATGGACAGCGACTCGCTCTGAATATGTCGCCTGGTTGACCTCCGAACTGGATGCCATCGAGGGTCCCATCGATCTTGTCGGTCACGACTGGGGCGGCGGTCATGTCCTTGGCTACCTGCTGGATAACCCGGAGTCGGTGCGGTCGTGGTGTGTGGATCTCATCGGCATCTTGCATCCTGACTATGTCTGGCACGACGCCGCCCTCGTCTGGCAAACGCCCGGTGAGGGTGAGGAGAACATCGCGGGCATGGTCAATGCCCCAACGGCTGACATCGCAGCGCTCTATGAAGCGCTCGGCATGAGTCCTGCCGTGGCGGCCGACGTGGCGTCGGCGGTGAACGAGGACATGGGTGCGTGTGTGCTGCGGCTCTACCGCGACGCTGCGCAGCCAGCGCTGGCCGAGTTAGGCAAGAACGCCGAGGCGCTCATGGCGCGGCCAGGCCTCATGATCAATGCCGAGAACGACCACTACGTAGGCACTGATGAGATGGCACAGGTCAGCGCCGATAGGGCGGGTGCGCAGGTTGCTCATCTCGCCGGCGTCGGGCACTGGTGGATGTGCGAGAACCCGGTGCTGGGTGCCGCCACACTCGAATCGTTCTGGGCGTCCGTTTAGCCCGCTCGATCGTCGCGGCTCGAGTGCAGGTGAGGCAAACCTGCGTGTCAAACGCCGACGATATCGATGTGGCGCAATCTGAAGATCACTCGTCGAGCAGTAGTGTCCTGTGCAGGCTTCTGTGCCTACTCGCCGCTGATTCGCCACTAGGAAACTCGAATGCCACGTGACTCGTTCCTCTCCGACGACTGCCCCCCGATGGGGATCTATGAGACCCTCTACGCCTTCCAGGACAGCTTCGGCCGGTTCATGGGTACCGAAGGCACACACCCGTGGTCGCAGGGCTTTCCGCTGACGACTCGGTTGGTCGATGGCCCTGAATTGCCGGCCAGTGTGGACGTCTCGTGGGAGGATCGGTTCTATCCGAAAGCTGCCGGCCACCCGCGTCTGAGAGAATCGATTGCCGAGCACTACAACAGCTTCTATGGCTCGAGCATCGTGCCCGAGAACGTGATGGTGTTCGGTGGTGGACGTCCGGGAATCTTCACGGTGCTCGCGTTTCTTAAGAAGCACGTTCAGGTCCGAATCGGCAACATCGAGTGGCCTGCCTACCTGGACATCATGACGCAGACCGAGACTGATTGGCGGGTGGTCCAGTTCGACAAAGAAAACGGCTTTCACCCACCCAATGCCGACTATTTCGATCGCACCGGGCTCAATGCGAAGACGAACCTGCTGCCCGTCATCTCGAACCCTGGCAATCCGACCGGACATACGCGATGTGATGCTGAACTCGAAGAGCTCATGGCGTTCGCGGAGCAACCCAAGAACGGGATTTTGCTCGACGAGGCGTACGAGATGTTCCACGAGTCCAAGGGTGTAAGTGGCATCCGCTATGTGACAGATCTTGACAACAGCAATGTGTTCCTCTCTGGCGCGTGCACCAAGGGCCTTCAATGTCCCGGCATTCGTGTCGGCTGGATCATTGCGAGCAAGACGAATATCGAGATGTTGTCGAACTACTCGAGCTTCGGGATGGGGGGCGTCAGTCACCCATCGCAACTTTATGCCGTCGAGCTGCTCGAGTCGGGCCGCGTCGCCAAGGCGCGCTCTGCCGTCCAGAAGCACTACGGCATGCAACGAAGCCGCTACGGGGCAGCGTTCGAAGATATGGGCCTCACCGTCCACACAGGCGACGGTGGCTTCTACCACTGGCTCGAACTTCCCGAGGGACTCAACGCTGGCGAGTTCAACCGACGTCTGTTCCGTCACGGAGCGGCGATTCTCGAAGGTTTCGACTGTGATATGGCGCGACCTCATGCCAAAGACCCCGCCTATGTGTCTCCTTACGATTCGTTCTTCAGGTTCTCGTTTGGGCCGTTACTACCAGAGACGTTCGAGTCCGATGTTGCGCTCATGAAGCAGGTGTTGGACGACTATCGCTCGGACGTGGTCGCTGGCCGGTAACTCGATGCTGTCGAGTGCGTCGTGCCTCGCCGAAACTCTGTCGACGGCCTGCTCGACAACGGTCCCGGTGCGCGATGCTGGTTTCTATGACCCGATTGACACGCCGTAGTACCGCCGAGATGAACCCTAAACAAGCTGAGTTCTTTGGCCAGATGGCCGAGGGCCGTGATGTTGAGGACGGACGGATTGGTGGGCCCTTCGACGGGTGGGGCCTGAACCCCAGCATCGGCCGACGGATTTGGCAGCTTGGCGGCGCCATCCGGAACAAGCCCTCGATCGACCGTCGCTTCATCGAACTCGCAATCCTGGTCACTGGCCAGTTGTGGCAGGCCCAGTTCGAATGGTGGGCGCATGAGACCATGGCACGAGACGCAGGCTTGCCCGAGGCCGTCATCCAAGCCATCAAGGTTGGCGACGAACCAGCCTTCGAGAATGAGGGCGACGAGACTGCCTGGCGTTTGTGCACGACGCTGCACCGTGACAAGCGTGTCGACGATGCGACCTATGCAGCAGCGGTAGCTGTCCACGGCGAACAAGGTGTGGCCGATCTGATTCACGCTCTTGGCTACTACGTGTTGGTGTGTATGACTCTGAACACGTTCGAGGTCCAGCTGCCGAGCGGCGCCACGCCACCGTTCCCGGCCTAGGCAGACTTGAGATATCTGCCGTGCCTCATAACGGCTGTGAAGACTGATGAAGATGCAACGGTGCCAGCACCGTTGCATGTCGGGGAGGTGATGGCAGGAGCTGACGCTGCCACCAGCGCCGTTGTTGTCTAGGATCGCTACGTGTTACAAGAAGCAGCGTTAGCCGCATCGCCCAAACGTCAGCAAGCCATCGAGCGCTCCTGGGCGAACCTGGTTGCTCCAGGCGCGCTGCTGACCTCCGCTGAGCGTCACCAGGTCATTCGCGATGCTCGAGCCGGGTGGGCGGGAGCGACCGCTCCAAACGTGACCAGCGGGATCATGGGTGAAGCCGCGCACTGGCTGGCCGTCGACGCCGAGGGGTTGACCGAACAGATCGTGGCCGACTTCGAAGCTCGAGGACTAGACCGGCTTCGCTACCTTGAGATCGTCGGCGTCGTTGCCCGTCTGTCCAACGTCGACTTCTACGTGCGAGGCATAGGGGCCACCGAGCTTGTGTTGGCTGAACCGTCGCCAACCGCGCCAAGTGGGCGACTTCACCCCGACGCTGTGCTCACGAACATGTGGGTGCCAACTGTCGGTCGGAGTTTTGCTCCTCATGTTGTCGATGCGTTGCCCGACGAAGGCGAAGCGGTACGGGACCTCCACGAGCCGATGTACATGCTCATGGCAGACATGGGCGACAACGCCTATCGAGATCTACTTACCCGAGCCCAGATCGAGTACCTAGCTGCACGAACCTCGTATCTCAACGAGTGTTTCTATTGACTGCTTGCTCACACATCGTTCCTCCGTGCGAGCAGCGAAGCAACCGATCTAGATCTGGACATCACCGTGGTTGCGTCCGGTGAGCCGCCAGCAGTGCCGTTCGGCGCCGAGCTCGCGTCGCTGACGCAAGCAATGGGAACCAACTGGATTGACCCGCCGACGAGCGAGCGAGACGCACTGGTCGCGGCGGCAGGACCCGAGTTTGCCGAGCGGGCCATCGGTGTGGCGGCAACGTTTCAAATGATGAATCGTCTGCTCGATGGAGTCGGCGCACCCGTGAACAAGGGTTTGCACCCACTCGCTAAAGAACTCGGCTTCGAGCCGCTCGATATTCCCCGCTGACCATGCCTGCGCCCTTGCCCGACACCCCTGCGATCTCCGTCCCCCTTAAACCAGAAAGCCTGCCATGCCTGCCAACCAAGACCTGACGAACAAGACCGTCGACCTCCTCCAACACATGATTCGCAACGAATGTGTGAACGAGGGCACCGAGGAGTCGGGCCAAGAAGTACGTAATGCCGATCTGCTGCAGGCATACATCGAAGGCGCAGGACTCGACGTCGAGCGATATGACGCTGCTCCCGGTCGCACCTCGATCGTTGCCCGAATCGAGGGCACAGATCCGAATGCCCCGAGCCTGTGCCTGAACGGCCACACCGACGTTGTTCCCGTCAACGCCGACGGCTGGGACCGTGACCCGTTTGGTGGCGAGCTGATTGACGGCGAGGTCTGGGGCCGGGGCGCTATCGACATGCTCGGGTTGACGTCATCTATGGCAGTTGTGTTCCGTCATCTGGCCGACACGAACTTCCGCCCAAAGGGCGACTTGATCTTCTTTGGAGTGGCCGACGAAGAATCAGGCAGTAAGTACGGTGCTCAATGGATGGCCGACAACCATCCTGACGCGATCCGCTCTGACTATGTGCTGACCGAGAACGGTGGCTTGCACGGCGGGTCCGAGGGTCGCCCAACAGTGACGATGAACGTGGGGGAGAAGGGTGTCGCATGGCGCCGGCTGCGGGTCAGGGGCACACCAGGGCATGGCTCACGTCCCTATCGCGCCGACAATGCGTTGATCAAGGCTGCAGCGATCGTGCAGCGAGTCGCCGAGTACAACACACCACCACGCTTCCATGAGCTGTGGCGCTCACAGATCGAAGACTTGGGCCAGAACCACGGCCTGGAGAACGATTTGGTCGACATGCTGCTTGATCCCAAATCGGTTGACGAGGCAATTGCGTCGATGCCCCTGGGTGTCGGCAGCCATCTGCACTCGTGCTGCCATATGACCTTGAGCCCGAACGTGCTGGTGAGCCCGACCAAGACCAATACGATTCCCGACGTCGTCGACATTGATATCGATGTGCGAACCATGCCAGGCGAGACCCCGCAAGATGTGCAGAACTACATCACCGACGCGATCGGCCCCGAGCTTGCAGCCGAGGTCGAGTTCACACCGCTGATGAACGACATGTCGTCGATGAGTCCGATTGCGACCCCGCTGTGGGACTCGCTGCAGAAGGCCGTGAGTAATGCGTTCCCATCGACCGAGATGTCACCTGGCATCATCGTTGGATTCACCGATGCTCGGGTGCACCGCAACCTTGGTGCTGTGGCGTACGGCGCCGGACTGCTGAGCCCGGACCTGAGCGCTGCCGAATACGGCAGCCGCTTCCACGGCCACAACGAACGTATTGACGTTGAATCAATCGGCCTGACCACCGGCCTCTACCTGGACACCGTCACCGACCTGCTCGGCTAGCTCCATCACTTGGGACTTGTACTTGGTACACGTTGCAAGCTGGCGACAGAAGACACGTCTGAGTTACGAGTTGTTGACGAAACAGCTCGTCCGTTCACGACGCGCGCCGCGTGACTACGCGGATTTCGACGGGCGGGGCCCCGTAGCGCTGCGGATTCGGTAGTTGTCATCTAGTTGAACAACGAGTGCAATCAGACTGTCGTCTCGACTTGCCATACTCGAAGGCAGGTGACCAGGGGACCCGACGATGGCAGAGCAAGGGCTAACAACCGCCAGACGACGAACCCTGGTTATGTCGGTGGCTATCGTCGCCATGGCCCTGATCGCGGCCGCATGCACGAGCAGTACGGACCCCTCGGCGAGCCCTTCGCCTCCAGCCGCAGCGGTGGAGACATCAACACTGACCGCTGAAGCAGTACCGACTGTGCCGCCCACAGCAACGTTGCCTACACCAGGGACCGCTAGTGCCGAAGTGCCACCTGATTCGATGGCCACCTCGACCTCGACCTCGGCCCCGGCCATCACGCCGGTAGCACCGCTGCCGGATATGGGGCCAATCGGCGACCTGGCGGCAGCTCCGCCCGGAACCTATGTGACGGCCCGGCCAGGTGTCGGGTTTCTACTCGACAACGGTGCGTTTGTCGTGCCGGTCTATGACACGCCAGACGGGTCGCCGCGTGCGTTGGTCGATAGCAATGCCATCGACGGAGTGGTGCTCACCGTTCCGCTGCGAAATCCAACAGTGTTCAGGCAGCCGCTCGTGCTGAGGGTGTTGGCAGGAACCTCGCACGATGAGTGGTTATTGGTCCAAGCACCAGTGCGACCCCATCGTCAGTACATCTGGGTGCGTGCCGATGATTTCGAGTTCGGTCAGACACAGATGCGGATTGAAGTCGATCTCGGTCGCGACGGACGCTTCGCGTTGTTCAACGGTGAGCAGGAACTGATCAACAGCCTTGCGGTCTATGGGCGAGAGAGCCGGCCGACGGTGCTACACGACACCTATGTCGAGCAGGCATTCGAGGGTTCGTCGCTCAGCCCGGCCTATGGCACGTACGTATTGACCGTCGCGAGTTACAGCAAGTCGTTGGGGACCTTTGGCGGTGGAGGATTACCTGGGCAAAGTTTGCACGGCACGAACCAGCCCGAGCTCATTGGCCAGCGAGTCAGCAGCGGCGGCATTCGGGTGCCGAACGAAGTCATTGAGTTCGTGTACGCACAGCCCGGAATCCTTGGCGCAAGTGTGCTGATCTATGACAGCAGCGGAATCGGCCGTGATGCGGCTATCGATCTGCAGCGAAACAAGCCATGGCTTAGGGCTGCGACGACTGAACTCGACGAGACAAACCTGCCCGCCGTCCCGATCCCGTCGTACAGCTGATGCGTCGACTCTTTTAGGTTCGCCATGGCGCTGGGCAGCCTCGCTGCTTCATGTACGTCTACTGATGAACCGTCCTCGCCGCCAAGCGCAAGCCTCGACTCGACCCGACGCCAGCCGCTGTTGTCGATGTCCAACAGCATCACCCGTTCCGTCCAGCACGGCAGTCGTCGCCCGGGCGCCTGCCGCCACGCCAGAGCTAACGCTTGGTTTACCTGACCTGGTCACTGCGAAGAGTGTTGACCTTGCCCCGCTCGGCACGTTTGTGGTTGCTCGCGAAGGCGCTGGGATCCGGAGGCCGGCAGCGAACGGGCAGGCGGCGAGGCTCGAGATCCCGGCGTACGAGACGCCGTTCGGCCCGCCACGAACCCTGCTCGACGTAAACAACATCGTAATCTGTGGCCACGCCGATTGTGAGCCCGTGAAGGGTGCGATGTCACCTGAATCGGTCGAGCCGCTGCCGTACGGTGGCCCATGGCTTGAGTACGTAGACACGGGCCAGACACACGATCTGGATGATGCGATCGAGGCCAACGTGCTTGCGCAGCTGGATCATCTTCGGACCTATGACTTCATCAGCGAGGCGATCGCAGCGGGTTCGCTCGCACTATCAGGTTGCGTCTAGGACATTGGTGGCGGCGTGGTGCGTGTCTTCGACGGAACCGAGTTCGTCGTGCCTGCCGTTGCCTAACCGGCGTTAGTGGGCAGCGTCACGACGCGATCTGGTTGTCGATATTCGGCAGGCGCGTTTGCCAGACTGTCGTGAACTGCTTCTTCAACAGCGAGCCGATGGGCCGCAGCCATGGCACGGGATCGACCGCCCCGGTGTAGGTGACCTGGCTTCCGGTGCCTGCTGGTTCGATGTCGACGACTTCGAGCATCCGCTTGGCAACCCAGCCGATCGCATTCAAGTCCGTTACACAGAAGCCCCACTGGTGTTCTGGCTCCCAGGCGATCACCTTTTCGTCAACGGTTAGCGGACCGACTTTGACCTGTCGGGTCGACCCGATGCCGTCCCACTCCGCTGAGGTGACACGAGCAGCCTTCATACCGTCGAACCACTCAGGCCATCGTTCGGTGTCGTTCAACACCTGCCATACCTGCGCCGGTGAAGCTTTGAGACTGACGCTTACCTTGGCAACGATCCCAGCCCGATCAATGAAGTCGAGTCCAACTGGTTCGCACTTTGGCATGCCCCAACTCTATGTCCCGCACGGGAGATGCACCAGGGGCCAGTGCGTTCGGTCAGCTAGAGCGGGGGTCGCGGCGCTTGCCCTTGTCCTTGGTCGACGACTTGTCGGCGTGGCGGCCTTTGCCATCACGGTCCTTCTTGGCCGTTGAATTACGGCCGCCGACGGTTGGCGGCTTGCGCTCGTCATCACGTTTGCGTTCGTCGCTGCTACGTCCTGAGCTTTCGGAACGGCTTGCGCCGCCGCGGCCACGCTTGTCGTTGCCGTTGCTGGCTGGGTACCAATCGTTGGCGCCCCTGCGAAAGCCCTGGCGCTTTCCGTCAGGACGGCGTTCGTCACTGGTGCGTGAACTGCGGTTCGACGAACCGTCGGTACCTCGGCCTCGACCACTGCGTTCGTCGCGGTCACGGCTAGGCCCGCTATCGGTGCCTCGTCTCGGTCCGCGGCCCCGGCCTGCGCCGTCGCGACCCGCTGTTCGTTTGGGGCCCCTGCCGCGGTCGCCGCGGTCGTCTCGGACGCGCCCGCCGCGGTTCGCGTCTCGATCGTTTCTGTGTTTGCCGCGCCCTTCATCGCTGTCTTCGTCGCCGTCTCGATCGGCGTCGGTGAAGCGGTCATCGTGCTCGGGCTTGGGTTGTGGTTTGACCTTGGGTGGCTTGACTACGGGGCCAAGCGATGCGACGTCGAGGATCTCGAGGCCGGGCTTGAGACCCAGTTCCTTTTGCAGCTGGCGCGCAGCCTTCTTCTTGTCTTCGACCACCATCGAGATGACGTGGCCGTCTTGGCCGGCGCGGCCGGTGCGGCCCGAACGGTGGATGTAGTCCTTGTCGGTGCCAGCCGGGTCGTAGTGCATGACCAGCGCAACATTGTCGACATGGATGCCACGTGCGGCTACATCGGTGGCGACCAGAACCTGTGCCTTGCCGCTGGTGAAATCGGCCAATGCCCGCTCTCGTTGATGCTGGCTGCGGTCGCCGTGAATAGCAACAGCTTTCAACTTGTGCGACGCGAATACCTTGGCGACGCGGTCGCAGCCGCGGCGGGTGCGGCAGAACACGATCGACGACTCGTAGCGCTTCAGCACAGCCACGGCATGGGGGATACGGTCAACCGGCTGTACGAGATACCACGAGTGCGTGACGTCGCCGATGTCGCCGATCTCTTCCTCGACCTCGAAGGTGAGCGGATCATTCTGGTACCGCTTGATCAGCATGTCGACGGCGCCGTCGAGTGTGGCCGAGAACAGCAGCGTGTGGCGATTACTCGGCGTCTGGTCGAGCAGACGCTTTACCGCAGGAAGGAAGCCCATGTCGGCCATACGGTCGGCTTCGTCGACAATGACGAGCTCGACATTGCGCAGATCACAACAGCGACGCCCGATCAGGTCCTCAAGCCGTCCCGGACAGGCGACCAGGATGTCGATACCCTTTTCGAGGCGTTTGATATCGCGCTCGATACTGGTGCCGCCAAAGACGGTCAAGATCGTGCGGTCCTTGGCTTTGGCCAAAGGTTCGAGCTCGTCCTTGATCTGGGTGGCGAGTTCGCGGGTCGGTGACAGGATCAACACCGATGGATGCCATGGGTTGCCCATGCTGCACAGATCTACGGCGGGGATGCCGAAGGCCAACGTCTTGCCAGAACCCGTTGGCGCCTTGCCGCAGATATCGCGGCCAGCCAGACCGGCCTCGATCGAGGCGGTCTGGATGGGGAACGCTTCGGTAATGCCGCGTTCGCTAAGTGCCGCGACGATCTCGTCAGAGACACCAAGTTCGGCGAATGTGGTGGCAGTTTGTTCAGTCGTCATGCTGGTTCCGTTGGGGCGGTAAGCGAAACGGGCGCAGCACAGGCTGGACTACGCGTTGGCTTCGCGGGACTTCTTCATGTTCTTGGTTAGACGAAGCCGAGCGGTTGCGTCGAGTTCGACTTTGCGCAGGCGAACCTTGTCCGGTGTCACTTCGATGCATTCATCGTCGCCGATGAACTCGAGTGACTGTTCCAGCGACATGAGCTTGGGAGGCGTCAGACGAACGGTCTGGTCAGCTGCAGCAGCACGCACGTTGGTGTGCGCCTTTTCCTTGCAGATGTTGACGTCCATATCGCCAGCCTTGGGTGTCTCGCCGATGATCATGCCTTCGTAGACCTCTTCGGCGACGCCTACAAAGAAGGCCCCACGCTCTTGAAGATTCAAGATTGCGTTACTGGTGGTGACACCGAGACGGTCGGCGACAAGGGAACCCTTATGACGGCTAGCGATCTCGCCTTGCCATGGGACCCAACCATCGAAGACATGGTGCAGCAGGCCGGTGCCACGAGTCTCGGTCAGGAAGTCGGTACGGAAGCCAATCAAGCCACGAGCTGGCATGCGGTAGTCCAGGCGAACCCAGCCAGCGCTGAAGTTGACCATCTCGTTCATGATGCCCTTGCGGGGTGCGATGAGCTGGGTGACCGCGCCCACAAACTCTTCGGGGATGTCGATAGATACCTGCTCGACAGGTTCGTGCAGCTTGCCGTCGATCTCGCGTGTCACGACCTGTGGTTTGCCGACGGTGAGCTCGAAGCCCTCGCGGCGCATTTGTTCGATCAGGATGGCGAGCTGTAGTTCGCCACGGCCTTGGACTTCCCATGCGTCGGGACGACCAAGATCGAGTACACGGAGCGATACGTTGCCGATCAGTTCCCGGTCCAGGCGGTCCTTGACCTGGCGAGCAGTCATCTTGTTGCCGCTACGGCCAGCGAGTGGCGAAGTGTTGCTGCCAACAGTCATCGACAAGCTCGGCTCATCGACGGTGATGATCGGCAATGCACGGGGGTCAGCAGGATCGCCAAGAGTTTCGCCGATGGTGATTTCGGGTAAACCAGCAACCGCTACGAGTTCACCAGCAGAAGCAGATTGGGCTTCTTGGCGTTCGTGACTCTCGGTCACAAATAGCTCGGTTACCTTGGCGCTGGCCACGGTGCCGTCGAGCTTGCACCAGGCGACGGTCTGACCCTTTCGGATCTCACCGTTCATGATGCGACAGATGGCGAGACGGCCCACATAGGCGGATGCGTCCAGGTTGGTCACCCATGCTTGCAGTGGTGCATCGGGATCGTAGGACGGCGCAGGCACATGATCGACGATTGTTTGTAGCAACATGCTGAGGTCATCACCCATGTCGTCGAGTGAGAGGCCGGCCTTGCCTTCGCGGGCGATCGAGTACACGATCGGGAAATCGATCTGATGCTCGTCGGCTTCGACGTCGAGGAACAGGTCTTCGACTTCGGTCACGACTTCGGCAACACGAGCGTCAGGGCGGTCGATCTTGTTGATGACCAGCACCACCGGCAGATTGCGCATGAGAGCCTTGCGCAGCACGAAGCGAGTTTGCGGGAGCGGACCCTCGCTGGCGTCGACGAGCAGCAGTACGCCGTCGACCATGGTCAGCGCACGTTCGACCTCGCCACCGAAGTCGGCGTGGCCAGGAGTGTCGACGACATTGATCTTGTAGCCATTCCACCGGATAGCGGTGTTCTTGGCCAGGATCGTGATGCCCTTCTCTTTTTCAAGGTCCATCGAGTCCATGACTCGTTCATCGACGTTCTGGTGGGCACCAAAAGCACCGGACTGATGCAGCAT
>Ga0307994_1001526_pt1 | contig 13784 bp, 16 predicted proteins | sample EllFjometagen261_FD_203171 | JGI IMG/M metagenome (GOLD analysis project Ga0307994, IMG submission 203171) | Marine microbial communities from Ellis Fjord, Antarctic Ocean - #261 | ecosystem: Environmental > Aquatic > Marine > Unclassified | place: Southern Ocean | collected 2014-11-02 | reverse complement strand
GAATGAGAGCCCTGAACCGCCTCCACCCGGGTTTCAGCAGGCCATCGCCGAGCGGGTCGCGGCTCTAGAGTGGCATCGCTATCCCGACCGAGGCGTGACTGAGCTGCGCACCAAACTGGCTGCCCATCACGCCGCTGATCATCCCGGGATCACTGCCGACAACATCTTTGTTGCCAACGGATCAAACGAGGTCCTGCAGACCATCATGTTGGCCTGGGGTGGCACTGGCCGATCGATCCTGACATTTGAACCGACCTACGCCATGCACGGCCAGATCGCTCGTGTGACCGGCACCGGCGTGATCGAAGTCGAACGCCAAGATGACTTCACTATCGATGCTGATGAGGCCATTCAGATATTGAACGATCAGAAGCCAATTGCGACATTCCTGTGTTCGCCAAATAACCCCACGGGGATAGTCGAGCCGCCTGCGCTGGTCCAACGTGTGTTGGACACAGTCAGCGACTTCGGACTGCTCGTCGTCGACGAGGCGTACGCCCAATTCTCTGACTGGTCAGCACTCGACCTGTTCGACGAAGACAGGCCCATGATCGTGACCCGCACGTTCTCCAAAACATGGGCCATGGCGGCCGCCCGCCTGGGTTACCTCATCGCTCCTATCTGGGTCATCGAACGCCTGAACACAGCGATCCTTCCGTATCACCTTGATGCTGTCTCACAAGCGGCTGGTAGCGCAGCACTCGACTTCGAAGACGAGATGAACGCCAGGGTCGCTCGCATGGTCGAGCAACGCGGCGCCATACAAGCTGGGCTAGCCAATCTGGGCGTCGAGTTCTGGCCCTCTCACTCGAACTTCGTCCTTTTCCGCCCAGAAGATGGCAAGGGAACCGATGTCTGGCAACAGCTCGTATACCGTGGTGTATTGGTGCGAAATTGCGCCAGCTGGCCACGGCTCGAAGGCTGTTTGCGAGTAACCGTTGGAACGAGTGCAGAAAACGTTGCCTTCCTTGAGGCTTTGGCGGCCATACTTGCCTGATATGGCACGCACAGCTGAACGTTCGCGTACGACCAAAGAAACCGACATCGACATTACGATCGATCTCGATGGGGGTCCAGTCGACTGTGACACGGGCATCCCGTTCTTCGATCACATGCTTGACCAACTTGGCCGACATGGCAGCTTTGGCCTGAAGGTCCACGCCAAAGGAGACTTGGAAATCGACGCCCATCACACCGTCGAAGATGTCGGCATCGCCCTCGGCGCTTGTTTTGGCGAGGCTCTCGGCGACAAGGCCGGCGTTCGCCGGTTCGCTACAGCATCGTGCCCGCTCGACGAGGCTCTCGTGGATGTCGCACTCGACCTGAGCGGTCGTCCATTCCTGGTGTATGAAATCGATCCGCCCGGAGAGAAGATCCTGGGCACGCCGCCCTTTGACCCACAGCTGGTCGAAGAATTCTGGCGGGCCTTTGTGACTAGCGCAGGAATGACGCTGCACCTAGTCTTGGTGCGGGGCAAGAACACCCACCACATCATCGAGTCGACATTCAAGGGTGCGGCCCGTGCACTGAAAGATGCCGTGCGCATCGAAGGCACCGAGGTGCCATCGACCAAGGGCACGCTGAGTGCCTAATCCACGTATTGCCGTCATCGACTATGGCATTGGCAATCTGCGATCGGCCGAGAAGTCTCTGCAGCGGGTTGGAGCCGACGCCACGCTGACCAGCGACCCTGCCGTCATCGCTGCAGCCCAAGCCGTCGTGCTGCCCGGTGTCGGAAATTTCGGCCGCTGCATACAAGCCCTGGAACAGGCAGGCTTGACTCAGATCGCCATTGATGCAGCAACCGACAAACGGCCGTTTCTTGGTATCTGCGTGGGTATGCAGATGCTGTTCGAAGGCAGCGATGAGAGCCCTGATCAGCCTGGGCTCGGTGTGCTGCCCGGTCGAGTGGTACTGCTACCTGACCATGTCAAGCGTCCTCAGATGCAGTGGAACCCGATCATCTCGAGCGCTGCCCACCCATTGACCGAACCGTTGATTGGGCAATGGATGTACTTCGTGCATAGCTACGCCGTGATCGACACGCCGGCAGCGTTGGCCACCTGTGACTACGGCGGCCCGATAGTGGCCGTTGCCGGAGGCCGCAACATCGTTGCAACCCAGTTTCACCCCGAGAAGTCCGGTCAGGCAGGTCTTGGCTTCCTTCGGAGTTTCGTTGAACAAGTCCCGGCAGGTGTTCCGGCATGAAACTTTACCCAGCCATTGATATCCGTGGTGGCAACTGTGTGCGTCTCTATCAAGGCGACTACGACCGAGAGACCGTGTACGGCGACAATCCGGCTGATCAGGCTGCAGCGTTCGCCGACGAAGGTGCGGCCTGGATCCACTGCGTTGATCTCGATGCTGCTCGTAGTGGAGACCAGCAGAACCTTGCCTCGATCGCTGCGATTGCAAAGCGCGTAGGCGTGCCGCTGCAGGTTGGTGGGGGAGTGCGAACCGTCGACGCGGCCAAACGTTTGTGGGACGCTGGCGTCACCCGAGTCGTTATCGGCACGGCTGCGGTCCAGAATCCCGATCTTGTGCGCGAACTCGCGCCTCAGGGCCAAGTTGCTGTTGGGCTCGATGCCTGGGGTACCGATATCGCCGTGGCTGGCTGGGAACAACGAACCGGCAAGGATCTGTTCGAAACGATTGCATCATTCGGCGATGCCGGTGTCGCTGCGTTCGTCGTCACCGAGATTGCTCGCGACGGCACTATGGAAGGCCCCGACGTCGACGGCCTAGCCAAGGTGCTAGCGACGACCGCTGTGCCTGTCATTGCCTCGGGTGGTGTTGGCACCCTCGACCATCTTCGCTCGCTCGTCGGGCTCGAAGCGAACGGTCGCACACTCGAAGGTGTTATTGCCGGTCGGGCCATCTACGAGCAGGCATTCACCGTCTCGCAAGCCGTGGCAGTGTTGCAAGAAGGTGCCCAGCGATGAAGTCGGTTCGGGTGATTCCATGTCTCGACGTCGACAAAGGCCGCGTCGTCAAAGGCGTCAAGTTTGAAGACATACGCGACGCCGGCGACCCAGTCGAACTGGCCGCTCGTTACGACGCTCAGGGCGCCGACGAGGTCATCTTCCTAGACATCACTGCATCAAGCGAACGCCGCAATACGACCGTCGAGATGGCAAGGCGAGCCGCCGAAGAGCTCTACATCCCGTTTACGGTCGGGGGCGGCGTTCGAAGTGTTGAAGATGCCCGCAAGCTGCTTCGTGTCGGTGCTGACAAGGTTGGTGTGAACACTGCAGCGGTCGAACGGCGCGGAGTGTTAGCTGAAATCGCCGCTGAGTTCGGAAGCCAATGTGTTGTTGTCGCCATCGATGCAAAGCGCAAGCCCGGCACGACACCGAGCGGCTTCGAGGTCTACATCCACGGTGGGCGAACGCCCACAGGTCTCGATGCAGTCGAATGGGCTATCCAGGCGACAACCAGCGGCGCTGGCGAGGTCATGTTGACTTCGATGGATGGCGACGGCACACGCAATGGTTACGACAATGAGCTCACTCGCGCGGTTGCTGATGCAGTTGGCGTGCCCGTGATTGCCAGTGGCGGCGTCGGCACCCTTGACCATCTCGTCGAGGGTGTCACCCAAGGACATGCCGATGCCGTGCTTGCCGCTTCGATCTTCCACTTTGGCGAGCACACAGTGGCCGAGGCCAAAACAGCGCTCGAACAGGCAGGCGTGACCGTTCGCCCTGTCGGATAACGTTGCCCTGGTGATCACGAGCGACACCGCCAGCGACAAAAAATCGACGAGTAAGAGCAATGGATTGAATCCCGATGACAAGCTCCCGATCAAGATGCTCAATGACCGAATCCTGGTCAACATCGACGTGGGTGAAGGCGAGCGCCGTACCAACGGCGGCATTCTGATTCCCGCTACGGCCCAGGTCGGCAAGCGACTGACATGGGCTGTTGTTGAGGCCGTCGGTCCAAATGTTCCTTCGGTTGAAGTGGGCGACCAGGTGCTGTTCAACCCCAATGATCGGTACGAGGTCGAAGTCGGTGGTACCGACTACATCATCTTGCGAGAACGTGACGTTCACGCAGTCGCAGCTGGGCGCCTTGAAGAGGGCGGCAGCACCGGTCTCTACCTCTAGACCTCGAGCTAAGTAGCGCACTATGTCATCTGGACCAAGCCGAGAACAGTTCCGCCAGTGGGCCAAGACCTACACAGTTCTGCCGATATGGCGCGAGCTTGTAGCCGACCTGACGACCCCCGTAGCGGCGTTCGCTCGTTTGGTACGAGATGAACCAGGTTTCATCCTCGAGTCCGTCGAGAACGGCGAGCGGTGGAGCCGGTTCTCATTCGTTGGGCGCCGGCCCCGAGCCACGCTGATCGCCCATGGTCTGACTGTTGAGGTCGACGGCGACCTTGGCATCGACGTACCGACTGACCAGGGCATCCTGGCCACCATCGAGGCACTATTGCAGGTGTACCGCTCGCCTGTCGTCGACGAATTGCCCCCGATGCATGGCGGACTGGTTGGCTACCTGGGGTATGACGTCGTACGCGAGATCGAGAAATTGCCTGACGTGCCCAACGATCAACTCGGGCTTCCTGACGCCTCGCTGATGATCGTTGGCCAGATTGCTGCATTTGATCACTGGCGGCAACGAGTTGCGCTGATCGAGAATGTTGTGGTCGATGCGTCGATGACAGCTGACGAGCTTGATGCGATCTATGACCAAGCGCTTCTGCGACTCGATGACTTCGCTGCTGATGGAGCGTCAGGTCTTGACGAACCGCTTCTCACGCCGCCCAATCGCGATGACCCGCTGCCACAGGTTCGTAGCACGATGTCCGGCGGCGATTTCCAGCGTGCTGTGGGCGCAGCCAAGGAACTCATTAGCGCCGGCGACATCTTCCAGGTCGTGTTGTCGCAGCGGTTTGACTTTGAACTCGACGCCGACCCGTTCGACGTGTACCGCGTGCTGCGCCAGATCAATCCGAGCCCGTACATGTACTTCGTCCGCACGGCAGAGGTCAGCCTGGCCGGGGCCTCGCCAGAGCCGCTGGTCAGGATCGAATCAGGGCGCGTCATCAGTCGCCCAATCGCAGGAACTCGACGCCGCGGTAAGACCGACGCCGAAGACCGTGCGCTAGGCGCAGAGCTGGCCGAGGATCCCAAGGAACGGGCCGAGCATGTGATGCTGGTCGACCTCGCCCGCAACGACATCGGCCGAGTCATCGAATATGGGTCAATGGAGATTGACGAACTCATGGTGCTCGAGCACTACAGCCATGTGATGCACCTGACATCGCAAGTGTCTGGCAAGCTCCGAGACGGGCTCAGCCCGGTCGACGTTATTCGGGCTACGTTGCCGGCCGGCACGTTGTCGGGGGCGCCCAAGGTTCGTGCGATGGAGATCATCGACGACTTCGAGCCGTCCAAGCGGGGTCCCTATGGTGGCGTCGTGGGATACATCGATTTCAACGGCAATCTCGACACGGCGATCTGTATACGCACGATGGTAATCACCGCCGATGGGGCCTCGGTGCAGGCAGGTGCAGGTGTCGTGTACGACAGCGACCCTGAGCTGGAGCACAACGAGTGCTATCACAAGGCGAGCGCACTGCTCGCCGCAGTTCCGGCAGCCGAACGACTTACCGCTGCCAGGCGAGCACCAAACAGGGCACACGACCAATCACAAGGAACGGCTTCATGATGACGATCGATGTTCGAACACGGCTGGGAGCCATCTCTGGCCAGCGTCAAGCTGTGATTGCCGAAGGTCCCGACGCGTTGAAGTTCTTGCAAGGCCAACTCAGCCAAGACCTTGACTCGCTCGCTCCGGGCGAGGCCAGTTGGTCGCTGGTGTTGCATCCACAAGGCAAGATCTCGGCCTGGTTCCGTATCACTCGAGTCACCGACGACCGTTTCATTCTGGACCTGGATGCAGGTTGGGCTGACGAGGTGCTCACCCGGCTGAACCGGTTCAAACTCCGCACCAAGATCGATATCACACTGGCGTCTTGGACATCGCTGACCATCGTTGGCCCTGGTGCCGATGATCTGACTGTCGATGGCGTAGAACACGACATGATCACCTCATGGGCCGGTGTTCAGGTTCGCGATATATTTGGCCCTGATCTGAGTGAACAATCAGTCGACGTTATGCCACTGAGCGCCAATGAGCTAGACGCCCTACGTATCGAGGCTGGTGTTCCGAAGATGGGTGTCGAACTCGATGAGTCGACCATCCCAGCCGCCGCTGGCATCGTTGAGCAGAGCGTGAGCTTCACCAAGGGTTGCTACACCGGTCAAGAACTTGTTGCCCGTATTGACAGCCGCGGGAACAACGTGCCGAAGCGCCTGCTTTCCGTGGTTCTGTCCGGTGATGTCGTCCCGGGGGCCCACGCAGCAATCACCGCCGACGACGCCTCAATCGGGGCGATCACCTCGGCGTCATATTCGGCTTATCTCGATGCTGTTGTCGGCCTTGCCTACATCAGCAGGAAGGGCGAGGCTGGCCAAACGGTCACCGTCGACGTCGACGGAACTGCCGTCAGTGCAGAGCTGCGAGAACTCCCGCTCGTTCGAGGCTGAAGATGGCGGTGGATCACTACAACACGTTGGGTGTGATCCCTCGTGCAACTGCGGCAGACCTTCGTACCGCCTACCTGAAGTTAGCTCGAGCGAATCATCCCGACAGGTTCGATGGCAACGAGCGTGATCGAGCCCAGGTCCGCATGCAACAGATCAACGAGGCCTGGAACGTGCTTGGTGTGGCACATAAGCGGCGCGAGTACGACGCGAAACAACCGGGACCGACAGCACGATCGGGGTCAGGTTCGGCGTCGAATGAGCCAGGCCACCAGCGCCGCGGCCATACGCACTTCATGCCATTGGACGAAGGCCCAATTGACTGGCCCGATATCGACCTCGATGCCACGCCCATCGCTGGAAGTAGAAGCATTGCCCGGTGGGTCACGTTTCTCCCCGTGGTGCTCTTTATCTTTGGCATCCTGACGCTGGGATTTGGCACAATGGTCGACGCTCCCGCTGTGTTCGCGCTTGGCCTCGTGTCGATTGGTCTCGGCGGCGTATGTTTCCTGATGCTGCCACTTGTTGTTATGAGCCGCGCCGAAAGAGATCCGGACCTGTGACTACCACCTACCTTGACAAGATTCTTGCTGCACATCGAGAGGCTGCGAAGGTCGACGAGCGAGACGGTGCCGAGCTCCTAGAACGATGCCTGCAGATGCCTGCGGCGCGCGACTTCGCTCGAGCGCTACGAGAGCCAGGTCTGTCGGTAATCGCCGAGGTCAAGCGCCGTTCTCCGTCCAAAGGCAACCTGGCAGCTGATCTTGACCCGGCCGAGGTCGCTGTCGCATACGCCACCGGCGGAGCAGCATGCCTGTCGGTTCTGACTGACGCCGACCATTTCGGGGGTTCATCAGCAGACCTTCAGGCTGCTCGGAAGGCCGTTGCCCTTCCCGTGATCCGCAAGGACTTCACGGTTGCACTCCATGATGTGTACGACGCCAGGCTGATGGGTGCTGATGCGGTGCTACTAATCGCCGCTGCACTGGACGACGACGAGTTGGCCGAGTTCTCAGCCGCAGCGTCGACCGTTGGTCTGACAGCTCTATTCGAGATCCACGACGAAGCCGAGTTGCAGCGGGCACTGGCTGTCGACGCTCAGGTCATCGGCGTGAACCAACGTGACCTGGTCACCTTTGACGTTGACCAGGACCGGGCAGTGCGCATGGCTCCACAAATCCCTGCCGGGCTAGTCCGAGTTGCAGAGTCTGGTGTTCGTGGACCAGAGGATGCATCCGTCCTGTACCGGGCGGGCTTTGATGCCGTGCTGGTCGGCGAGTCAGTGGTCACTGCTGGCGAACGCTCCGCTGCGGTGCGGGCCCTTTGTTCGGTCACCCGATAACACATGGGCCGTAGCATCCGGGCGGTAGAGCCGAGTGAGCTGGGAGAGGTCTTCACGCTGCAAAGAGCCGCCTTCGTCGACGAAGCACGCCTGTACGAGACACCGTTTGTACCTGCGTTAGACGAAACGTTCGAGGACTTCACCCAGCGTATGGCGTCCTCGACCTCATGGGCCGCAATCCAAGGCACCCGCATCGTTGGCGCAGTGAGCTTGCGCACCCACCGGCGTGGCATCCCTGATGTTGAACGGCTCATGGTCGCGCCAGACTGTCGAGGGCAAGGGATCTCGTCGGTGTTACTGCAGACAGTCGAAGACAGCGCCCGCTTGGCAGGTCACCGATCGCTTCAGCTGATCGTGGGTGACCTGGCGACCAACAATCGCGCGATCTATGGCCATCTGGGTTGGGTCGAGGAAAGCAGTGAGCGCCTCGTCGGGTTCGCGCACGTGCTGCTGCACACCATGGTCAAGACACTCTAAATGGCCGATCCACGCGTGCTGCTGAACACGCAGCTCGAAGCGTTCGACATAGCCAGCATCAGCGAAGATGAACGAGCCCAGTTCGACGAACATGAACCGCTTGTCCTCGAGGGGCTCCGTCTGGACGACAGCGCGGCGCGGCATCTAGCGGGTGTCCCCTTACAGGTAGGTGGTTGTGTCGTCGAGAACTGCGATCTGTCGGTATTTGAGTTTCACGGGGTCAGGAACACTCTTTTCTCGGGCTGCAAGCTGCGAGGCACGCGATTCGCCACGTTCGTCCGTGATGTGGTCTTCGATCGTTCCCAGCTCACCGAATGCCGCTTCCGCATGGCGACGTTGGAGCGAGTCGTCTTTGAGCGATCTCAACTTGTTCGTTGTGACTTCTATGGGTCCGAGCTGAGCATCCTGTCGTTTCCGGGTACCAAGATCGAAGGCGTTGGCTTCGACCGCTGCGTGCTCAATGATGTCGACCTGACGCAGGCCGCGGACCTGCTGATTGGTGACCCTCGCACCCTGGCAGGCGCATCGTTGTGCGAAACGCAGGTACCGCTGATCGCTGCTCGCCTTGCGGAGCTCTCAGGCATTGAGGTTCGAGACTGCTAACTCCTACTGGTCGGCATCGACACGAAGGGTCACGGCTCCGTCATCGCGTGGCACTAGAGTCGGTATTGGTGTTTGTAAAGATCTGCGGGATAACCAACGAGGCCGACGCGCTGCTTGCGGTCGCCATGGGTGCCGATGCCGTCGGCTTCATCTTCGCCGCGGGATCAACCCGCCAGATCGCACCTGCTCGTGCTGGTGACATCGCGAAACGGCTTCCACCTGACATCTTGACCGTGGGCGTGTTCCGCAACCATGCGCCGCAGAAGGTCGTTGAGATTATTAACCGTCAAGGACTTGGCGCAGCTCAGCTCCATGGCGAAGAAAACGTCGAGGACACGCTGTATGTACAAGAGCGCGTGCCCCGCACCATGAAGGCGTTCGTTGCTGGCAGTGACAAGTTGAGCCAAGCCCGCAAGTGGGGGACCGATCCAATCTTGGTCGATGCGCCCAAACTCGGCGACACGTCTGCTTTGGTACCCGGCCAGGCGTACGACTACCGGCTCGCCCGTCAGGCGCCATCGGGCCTTCACATAGTGCTCGCCGGCGGCCTGCACGCCGACAATGTTGCGAATGCAATCTTGCTCGCTCGCCCATGGGGCGTCGATGTCGCAAGCGGGGTTGAAGCCGAACCTGGGAAGAAAGACCCCAAGCTCGTGGCTGCATTCGTAAAGAATGCCAAAAGTGTCGTGCTGCCGGACTGCGAAGAACCAGCGACGGGCCCCTACGATTGGGAAGCCGACGCGGCGCTCTAGCTGCTGATTTCGCATTCCCCATTGCCACGTTGAAAGGTGACATGCCGATGACGATGACCGATCCGGGTCCTTCCGGTCGCTTCGGCGAATTTGGCGGGCGCTTCGTGCCCGAAACTCTGGTTCCAGCATGTATCGAACTCGAGCATGCGTTCGCCGAAGCGTGGGCCGATCCTGCCTATCGAGCCGAGCTCGACCGGCTGCAGCGCGACTACACCGGGCGCCCAAACCCAATAACAGATTGCCCTCGCTTCTCCGAAGAATTCGGCTTTACCTTGGTGATGAAGCGCGAAGACCTGAACCACACCGGGTCCCACAAGATCAACAATGTGCTCGGGCAGGCCTTGTTGGCCCAGCGCATGGGCAAGACGCGCCTGGTCGCCGAGACCGGTGCTGGCCAGCACGGTGTCGCAACGGCGACCGCAGCAGCGCTGCTTGGCATGGACTGCATGGTGTACATGGGCGAAGTCGACATGAAGCGCCAGGAACTTAACGTGTTTCGTATGAAGCTTCTTGGTGCCGAGGTAGTTCCCGCGCTGAGCGGCAGCAGAACACTCAAAGACGCCGTGAACGAGGCCATGCGCGACTGGGTCGCGACGGTCGAAGATTCGCACTACTGCCTGGGTTCGGTCATGGGCCCGCACCCGTACCCGTTTATGGTCCGCGAGTTCCATCGGGTCATCGGCACCGAGGCCCGAGAGCAAGTCCTTGAACGTTACGGGCGTCATCCCGACGTGGTTACCGCCTGTGTCGGCGGCGGTTCAAACGCTGCTGGCATCTTCAGCGGGTTCGTGGACACCGACGCTGAACTGGTTGGTGTCGAACCAGCAGGTGGCGCCGCAGTTGGTGACGGGATACCTGGCGTCGTCCACGGCATGTTGTCGTACTTGAAGCAAGACGAATTCGGACAGGTTCTTGAAGCCGAGTCGATCTCGGCTGGCCTGGACTATCCAGGTGTGGGTCCTGAGCACTCACATCTCGCTTCGATTGGGCGAGCGCGTTATGAACAAGTCACCGACGCCGAAGTTATCGAAGCTTTCCAGGTCTTGCCCCGCACCGAAGGGATCATCGCAGCACTCGAGTGTGCTCACGCGATTGCGTGGATGATTCGTGCCAAAGACGAGTTGGCAGGCAAGCTTGTGCTTATGAATCTGTCTGGGCGAGGCGACAAGGATGTTAATCAGATGATGGGCATCCTCGAACTATGAGTGTCGTTACCGAAACCGGCCGAATTGAAACAACACTCCGAGCAGTCCGTGATTCGGGACGCAAGTGTCTGGTGCCGTACATCACCGGCGGCTTAGGCGACAACTGGCTGGCATCGCTCGCTGCGGTGATTGATGGCGGCGCCGACGCCTGCGAGATCGGTATCCCATTCAGTGATCCGGTTATGGACGGCCCAATAATTCAGCAGGCCAACGATATTGCATTGGCATCTGGAGTAACGCCGCACTCGATTGCTCACGATCTACGTGACTTCGAATCGCCGATCCCGTTGGCGACAATGACGTACTACAACATCGCGTATCGCATGGGCCACGAGCGTTTTGCGAACATGCTCAACGAAGCTGGCATCAGCGGTACGATCTTGCCCGATATCCAGATGGACGAATCGGCTGACTGGATCAAGACGGCCAACGAGAATGGCATCGAAAATATCCTGTTTGCGGCGCCGACTTCGCCCGACGACCGTCTGGCCCGCACCGGAAAGTTGGCCAGCGGGTTTGTGTACGCGGTCGGCTTGCTCGGCATCACCGGCGAGCGCAAAAAACTTGCAGCGTCAGCGATTGAGATCGCTCGGCGCGCCAAGGAACACACCGATCTTCCTGTACTGGTCGGCGTGGGAATAGGTAGCCCCGAGCAAGCGGTCGAAGCCTGCTCGGTTGCTGATGGCGTGATTATCGGCAGCACTGTGGTGCGACGTCTCGTGCATGGGCTCGAGACCGGCACAAATGGTGCCGAGGCCGTGCGCGAACTTATTGCCGAATACCGCATCGCACTGGACACGGCCTTCCCCGGAAACTGACCTGACCCTGCCCAATCTGTGATCAATACCGCGACGATCAATTCTGGAACGAACAATTCTGCGACGTTGTGCCTGGTGGGCAGGTCGAGCGTCGTGAATTTCATCGATGAGATGACACCGAGCGGTCGCGGGAAAGATTCGGGAAGTTCGGTGTCGGAATTCTGCGACGGTCTGCCCGGTGCGCAGGTTGAACGTCGTGAATTTGGATCTGACAGGAATTGCTGCGGGCTGGCGGGAGTTTCCTTGTCGTGCTAACCAACCTGATCGCTGTCAACTGGAGCGAATTCGCGCTCGACATCGTTCTGCCAAAGACCGATCGAGTCGTCGCGGTCCAGTGGGCAATCATGGGGCCAATATGGCTGTTCGTGATTGGGCTGAGCTGGCAGTACGAGCGCGATATCCGCCATTTCTTGTGGGGCATCTGCGTGATCAACTTCGCGTGGTTCCTCGCCCGCATGGTGCACTGAGCCCGAAGGACGGTTTTCATGACGGATTATGACCTGATCATTCTGGGCGGGGGAGCTGCTGGGCTCAGTGCGGCGCGAGCAGCGCGCTGGGAAGGCGCCAGTGTGGCGCTGATAAGTGACGCAGCACTCGGCGGCGACTGCACCTTTACGGGATGTGTCCCGTCCAAGTCGCTCATCGAGGCATCTCGCCAAGGCCTGGACTTTGCAGCTGGGCTTGAACGAGTCGAGCGTGTGGTCGCCACGATCGCGTCCGGCGAGAACGCCGAGGTCATGCGGCATGAAGGCGTCGAAGTGATCGAGGCTCGAGGGACCTTTGTCGGTCCCCGCACGATCGAAGTCGATGGCCGGCGTATCGAAGGTAAGAACATCATCGTCGCGACCGGAAGCCGGCCAGCAGTGCCCCCCATCCAGGGTCTCGCTGAGGTGCCATATTTGACGAACGAAGCCTTCTTTGCCCCGCGACCTCAGCCGAAGTCGCTGGTGATTGTTGGTGCTGGGCCAATTGGCTGTGAGCTTGGCGAAGCAATGGCCCGCTTCGGTACGCAGGTCACGATTGTTGAGTTCGCCGATCGCATCCTGAACCGCTACGAGCCCGATGCCTCGGCACTTGTCGAAGCCAGCATGCGCGAGCTCGGGATCGACATTCGGACCGGCACGGGCGTCCAGCTGGTGCAACACAGCAATGGTCGATTCACCATCGACCTGGGCGGTGAGTCCATCGAGTGTGAAGAACTACTCATTGCCACCGGCCGAACCCCCAACACAACCGGTTTTGGCCTCGACACCGCCGGCATCGATCTCGATCGGCGAGGTTTCGTCGAAACCGACACCTTCTTACGCACCAACGTCAAGAGTGTGTACGCCGCTGGCGATTGCAATGGCGTCCAGATGCTGAGCCATGCTGCCGACGAGATGGGCCGAGTCGCAACATGGACGGCCCTGCGGGTTAGCCGCAAATACAAGTACGACCCAAACCGCATTCCCCACGTGGTGTTCACTACGCCCGAAGTCGCCGCCATTGGGGTACTCGAGGCTGCCGCACCCGACGATGCAAGCGTTGCCGAGGTCGAGATGAGCGCCAACGACCGAGCCCTTGCCGCCGACGAGGTCGAGGGTTTCGTGCGGCTCATCGCCCGACCAACCAAGTTCACCAGACACCGGGCTGGCGGAAAGCTCATCGGGGCAACCATCGTTGGTGGCCGGGCTGGCGAGATGATCAACGAAGTGGCACTGATGATGCGGATGAACGCGTATGGCTTCCGGCTCGCACAGACAGTACGTGCCTATCCAAGCTGGTCGACGGTCATGCAGAAAGCGGCCACCCGATGGTTCTACGAGTACGAAGGCGAGTCAGCTCGTCGACCCCGCCGAAGCGGACGAGGAGACCGCTGAGCCTTTGTCCACGACCTATTAGCTGACAACAGCGGTAGTGACGCCTTCGGCTAACAGTTTTTGGCGTTGCCCTTTCGCTGTCGGCGATCTGTGCGGTGTCACGCCGTTCGAGATGAGCCAGGGCTGGGGCTCACCACCTGTAAACGCGTAGATCCGGTGGTCGCCTAGAACTGT
>Ga0307994_1001525_pt1 | contig 13785 bp, 12 predicted proteins | sample EllFjometagen261_FD_203171 | JGI IMG/M metagenome (GOLD analysis project Ga0307994, IMG submission 203171) | Marine microbial communities from Ellis Fjord, Antarctic Ocean - #261 | ecosystem: Environmental > Aquatic > Marine > Unclassified | place: Southern Ocean | collected 2014-11-02 | reverse complement strand
GGATATTTGGAATAGCTAATCTAGCTTTCTGATTCGTTGAGATACAAAAAACCCACTGTTAAAAGTGGGTTTTTTTATGCCTCAAGATGGGTCTAAATTTTGAGAAATGTTTTAATTAAAGAACGAATTAGATGTTTTAAAAGTCCTTAAATCAGCTTTCAGAAGGGTGGTGTTTATTCATGCCATCAAATTTCATCATTCTTTTATAGGCTTTGCGAACAGCTTTTTCGACTTTTTTCTGTATCTCAATCTGTTCTTGTGTGGATAAATAAAAAGACATATCGATATCAAAGCGAATGTAGCGAGGCGGCAGTCTATTAAGCGCAATACACGCCATGTCCTCAAGCTGTTGATAGTCTAATGATTTGTTTTGATAGTGTTCGTTAATCTCATTAAACACTAATCGATCGTAATAGTTATGCACGGTATCAAATGACATGACATCTCCTGATGAATAGAACGGTTAAGTAGACACTATACCGAAATTTTACCTATAAAAAAAGCACCGTTAAGGTGCTTTTTGGTTTCTTACTTAAGTATTTAACTTTTCAGGTAGTTTAAGTCTTCTGCTCTCGGCTAATGGCTCTGTGGCCAATATCGGTTCGATAGTAAGCCTCGTCCCATTTAATCATGGCAACGCCTTCATATGCGCGTTTTTGTGCAGCCGTGACATTCTCTCCCAGTGCGGTCACGCAAATAACGCGTCCACCTGATGTGATGACTTCATTTTTGTCATTCACTTGAGTGCCTGCGTGAAACACTTTTAAGTCCGATGCATTAGCGTCATCAATGCCCGAGATCACATCGGCCTTACGATAAGCGTCAGGGTAACCGCCTGCGGCCATAACCACACCTAATGCCGCACGATTATCCCATTGGGCTGTCACGGTATCGAGCTTTCCATCAATGGCGGCTAAGCATAATGAATGAAGGTCAGACTGTAACCGCATCATAATAGGTTGTGTTTCAGGGTCACCAAAGCGACAGTTAAACTCTAAAACTTTTGGAATGCCGCTGGCATCTATCATCACACCGGCATACAAAAAGCCAGTGTAAGGTAAGCCATCTTTTGCCATGCCTTCAATGGTTGGGTAGATAACGGTTTCCATGATACGGTCATGAATTTCTGGCGTTACCACCGGAGCAGGGGTATAAGCACCCATGCCACCTGTATTGGGTCCAGTGTCACCATTGTTGCGGGCTTTGTGGTCTTGAGAAGTGGCCATTGGCAATACGTTCTTACCGTCGGCCATCACAATAAAGCTGGCCTCTTCACCCACTAAAAACTCTTCAATAACCACACGTGAACCTGCATCACCAAACTTATTGCCTGCCAACATGTCGGTTACCGCATCTTTTGCTTCGATTAGGGTATCTGCAAGAATAACGCCTTTACCTGCCGCAAGACCGTCTGCCTTAATAACGATTGGAACGCCAACTTTATCAAGGTAGGCATGTGCCGGAGCAATCTCTGTAAAGACATCGTAAGCCGCCGTTGGAATGTTATGTTTGGCTAAAAAGTCTTTAGAGAAGGCTTTAGAACCTTCAAGCTGAGCGGCGCCTGCCGTTGGGCCAAAACATTTAAGGCCTGCAGCCGTAAACGCATCAACCACGCCCATTACCAAGGGGACTTCAGGTCCGACAATGGCTAAATCAATTGCATTGTCTTGCGCAAAGGTAACCAGGCCTGCTAGGTCTTCAACGGTAATGTTGACGTTCTCTAGGTTGGCTTCTAAAGCCGTTCCAGCGTTGCCGGGTGCCACAAATACTTGGGTTACCTCTGAAGCTTGAGCCGTTTTCCAAGCCAAAGCATGTTCACGGCCGCCGCCGCCAATAATTAATACTTTCATAATCTTTCCTATGGTCGTTATTTCTGAAAAGATGGACTCATTTCAGAAGCAACTAGGTCAGCGATAGGCTGCCTTTAAAATTAGTTACTATTTGTTCTTAAGCACATCTAGAGGAAGGAGCGTTTTACTCAAAATCAAGGCGTATAAACAAGCCGAAGCGGAGCGTACTTTTGTACGTGAGCATCGGAAGTGTTTATCCAACGCAGAAGTTGAGTAAACAAGCCCTTCCGTCAATTTATATTAATGTTTGAAGTGTCTCATTCCTGTGAACACCATCGCAATTCCGTGTTCGTTCGCCGCATCAATCACTTCTTGATCACGCATTGAACCACCTGGGTGAATGACAGCGGTAATGCCGGCTTCGGCTGCGGCATCAATGCCGTCGCGGAATGGGAAGAATGCATCCGATGCCATAACCGAACCTGGCACTTCTAATCCTTCGTCAGCGGCTTTAATGCCTGCAATTTTAGCCGAGTAAACACGGCTCATTTGGCCAGCGCCTACACCGATGGTCATGCCATCTTTAACGTAAACAATGGCATTAGACTTAACAAATTTAGCCACTTTCCATGCAAACATTAGGTCTTTCATTTGTTCGGCTGTTGGCGATTTTTCAGTGACCACTTTCAGGTCAGCTTCAGTTACCATACCAAGGTCACGGTCTTGAACCAATAAGCCACCCGTAACACGTTTAAAGTCATGAGTAGGGAGTTGAGCACCCAGTTCACCACACGCGAGTAGACGGACGTTTTTCTTGGCTTCAATAATTGCAACGGCTTCGGCTGAAACGGTTGGCGCAATAATCACTTCTACAAACTGACGATCCACAATCGCTTGAGCGGTTTGTGCATCCAGCTCAGTATTAAACGCGATGATGCCACCAAACGCCGAAGTCGGATCGGTTTTATAAGCACGGTCATAGGCTTCAAACTGGCTTGCACCAATAGATACACCACACGGATTAGCGTGTTTAACAATGACACACGCGGTTTCAGAGAACGTTTTAACCAACTCTAATGCGGCATCGGTATCTGCGATGTTATTAAACGACAGCTCTTTACCTTGAATCTGAGTGGCCGTTGAGATAGAGGCTTCAGATGGATTGTGTTCTGTATAAAACGCCGCATTTTGATGTGGGTTTTCGCCATAACGCATGGTCTGTTTTTTAACAAACTGCGTGTTGTAGGTGCGTGAGAACGTATCCGCTTCATCGTTGCTGAACATTTTACCGAAGTAGTTGGAAATAGCCCCATCATAACGTGAGGTTTGTTCAAAGGTTTTAATCGCTAAATCAAAACGAGTAGCATGGGCAAGTTGACCATTGTTGGCTTGCATTTCACTTAGAATGCGGTCGTAATCCATTGGATCTGTTACAACGGCCACGTCTTTGTGGTTTTTAGCCGCAGAACGCAACATCGTTGGCCCACCGATATCGATGTTCTCTACCGCATCTTCTAGTTTGCAATCTGGGTTCGCAACGGTCGCTTCAAACGGGTATAGGTTAACCACGACCATGTCGATGGCATCAATACCGTGTTCAGCCATAATGGCGTCATCGGTTCCGCGACGACCTAATAGACCACCGTGAATTTTAGGGTGCAGTGTTTTAACGCGGCCGTCCATCATCTCTGGAAACCCAGTATATTCAGACACTTCGGTTACTGGCAGACCGGCTTCTGAAAGGACTTTATAAGTGCCACCCGTTGATAGAATGGCAACGTTCATTGCCGTTAACGATTCAGCAAACTCAAGAATGCCTGTTTTATCTGAAACGCTAATCAGCGCGCGACGTACTGGTTTCATGCGGAAAATCTCCAAAAATATAAACTTAAAAAATATAAAAAAACGTTAAAAATAAGGGGTTAAATCAAGTTGTACATCTGCATTTTTTTTCGCAAGGTATTGCGATTAATGCCTAATATTTGTGCACTTCTAGATTGGTTTTGTTCGGTTTGAGCAAGCACAAATTCAATCATGGGTTTTTCAACCTGCTGAATCACCATTTCATAGACGTCGGTTGCCGATTCATTGTCTAGGGTTTCGAAATAGCTTTCGAGGGTAACCGTTACTTGAGTGCTTAATGATGGGGGTTGGGTTGGCTTGGTCATTCGCTTGTTCATTCGGTTAGGTGCAGAAATGTTATTGAGCAGACCTGCTTAAATCAGGTCTGAAAAATAACGATTAATTAGCTGCAATTGTTCATTTGGGTCAGTGAGTTGATTGAACTTTCTGCGAAGGGTCGTTCCTTCTGGCAGATGTTGGCTATACCATCCAATGTGTTTGCGGGCGATACGAACGCCAAGCATCTCACCATATAACTGATGTAATCCAGAGGTGTGTTCTATCATGGTTTGAAAGAACGTTTCCAGCGTGGGGGGTGGAAGGTGTTCGTTGGTATCAAGGTAATGATTTATCTCATTAAATAACCAAGGATACCCTTGCGTTGCACGCCCAATCATAATGCCATCAGCAGACGTGTATTCTAATACAAATTTAGCTTGTTCGGGGGTGTTAATATCACCATTTGCAATCACTGGAATACCAATATTTTGCTTTACCTTACGTATGGTTTTGTATTCCGCTTGCCCCTTAAATTTGTCTTCACGAGTGCGACCATGAATCGTCACGGCTTGCAGGCCTTTGGCTTCCGCTAACTGAGCAATCTGCAGGGCGTTTCTATTATCGATATCGCTGCCCGTGCGCATTTTCACCGTTACCGGAATATCGACCGCACCGATAACAGCATCAAATATGTCCGCCACCATTGCAGGGGAGCCCATTAACGCAGAACCAGCAGCCACACTGCACACTTTTTTAGCCGGACAACCAAGGTTCAAGTCAATAATTTGTGCGCCATTTTGTTGTTGCCATAAAGCGGCATCGGCCAGTTCTTGAGCGTTAGTACCGAGCAGTTGAACGGCACGTGGTTCTGGGTCGTTTTGATCAACATGACGAGTGGAGGATTTTTTAGAGTCCCAGAGGTGCTTTTGAGAGGCGACCATTTCAGATAGGGTATAACTGGCACCGTATTGACGGCATATTTTTCGATACACCGCATCGGTTACGCCTGCCATGGGGGCAAGCACAAGGTTGTGTTTAAATTGATAAGGGCCAATAGAGAGCATAAAGGGTTTGAGCGTGTGGGTTCAAATCGTAAATACCGATTTGAGCAGGCCTGCTAAGTTTTGAACAGGCTTGTTAACCGTTACGCTTGCTTGACCCCGGCTAATAATCCCCATTCGTCTTGAGAAATAGAGGTGTTTAAGGTGATGCCAAACGCTTGATAGTGGGTTTGCAGTTCTTCTGCTTGAGACGTCAGCAGGCCTGATAACACCAACGTTCCACCCGGCTTGAGTAAACGGTCAAACTCTTCGGCTAAGGCTTTTAAAGGACCCGCTAGAATATTGGCGATTAAGAGATCAACGGGCTCGGAATCAAAGTCTTTTACTAATTTAAAGGCAATGTCTGCATTGTTACGTTTGGCGTTTTGGTCACTGGCGGTAATCGCTTGCGGATCGATGTCTGTTCCTGCTACCGACTTTGCGCCAAGTTTAGACGCGGCTAAAGCTAACACGCCCGAACCACAGCCGTAGTCAATTACGGTTAGGTTTTTAGGGGTGTTTTGATCCAGCCAAGTTAAGCATTGTGCAGTCGTCGGGTGTGTGCCGGTTCCAAACGCCATGCCTGGATCAAGCATTAAGTTAACCGCATCGGGTTCAGGCGGTTGCGTCCAACTTGGCACGATCCATAAACGTTCACCAAACTGCATGGGTTTAAATTGGTCCATCCATTCGCGAATCCAGTCTTTGTCTTCGAGTTGCTCTACTTTAAACGCTTGCTTGTTTAAGTTGGGTTGCAATAAACAGAGAATATCAATGACGTTATTCCCGTCCACTTCAGCATCAAATAGTCCAATTACCTTAGTCTGACTCCAGATAGGCGTTGTGCCAATTTCGGGTTCATAGATGGGTTGATCTTTTGCGTCTTCAAAGGTCACTGAACTGGCACCGACATCCATAAAGGCATCCGATAACGGTTCTGCCATTGATTCTTCGACGATGATATTGATTTGAATCCAAGCCATGTTGCTACTCATTTAATAGTTGGAAAGTTTTAATAACGAAAACCACGAAGACACGAAGGTACGAAGTTATAAAGAGTACTCTTTATTAAACGTTAGAAGTGAGAGCGGTGTAAAAGTAAGCAGGCCTGCTCAATTTTAATGGTCTCATCTTCAATGTTTTTCTTCGTGCCTTCGTGTCTTCGTGGTTTCATCACGTTAAACGTAAGGAGTGATTGTTTAAACCAAATGCTCTAAACGGTGCTCTAAATAGTGAATGTTAACGCCGCCGTCAATAAAACCATGATCGTTCATGATTTCACGTTGTAGGTGCACGTTGGTGTCAATGCCTTTGATGACCATTTCATTTAAAGCTACATCCATTCTACGAATCGCCGTATTACGATTGTTACCAAAACAGATGAGTTTACCAATCATGGAGTCGTAATGCGGTGGCACGCTATAACCCGTATAAAGGTGCGATTCCCATCTAACCCCTAGTCCACCAGGCAGGTGTAAACGTTCAATTTTACCCGGTGAAGGCATAAAGTTTTTGGCTGGGTTTTCAGCGTTAATACGACACTCAATGGCGTGGCCAGTGATTTTAATGTCTTCTTGTTTGATGCTTAGAGGAATGCCCGCAGCAATTTCAATTTGAGCTTTTACCAAATCGACGCCGGTGACCATTTCGGTTACACAGTGCTCTACTTGTAGGCGTGTGTTCATTTCAATGAAAAAGAACTCGCCTTTTTCATATAAAAATTCAAACGTTCCTGCACCGCGGTAATTAATATCGATACAGGCTTTTACACAAGCCGCACCAATTTTTGCACGTTGCTCGGGCGTGACACCCGGTGCTGGCGCTTCTTCAACCACCTTTTGGTGACGACGTTGCATAGAACAGTCACGTTCACCTAAGTGAATTGCGTTACCTTGACCGTCTGCTAATATTTGAACTTCTACGTGACGTGGGTTCTCTAAGAACTTTTCCATGTAGACTTCTGGGTTACCAAAGAAGCTACCGGCTTCTGATTTGGTTAACTGAATTGACTTTAACAAGCTGGCTTCAGTATGCACCACACGCATACCTCGTCCACCACCGCCACCCGAGGCTTTGATGATAATGGGATAACCAATCTCTTTAGCAATACGATGGTTTTCAGCGTCGTTTTCCCCCAGTGGACCGCCTGAACCAGGCACGGTTGGCACGCCCGCCGCTTTCATGGCACGAATGGCGGCGACTTTGTCCCCCATAATGCGGATGGTTTCTGCTTTAGGGCCAATAAATGCAAAGCCACTCTCTTCAACACGTTCTGCAAAGTCGGCATTTTCAGATAAAAAACCGTAGCCAGGGTGAATCGCACCGGCATCGGTGATTTCTGCTGCTGCAATAATGGCAGGAACATTTAAGTAACTCTCTGTTGAAGATGGCGGACCAATACAGACGGATTCATCTGCCAGTAAAACATGCTTTAAATCGGCATCGGCGGTTGAATGCACTGCAACGGTCTTGATGCCAAGTTCTTTACAAGCACGAAGAATGCGTAAGGCAATCTCTCCGCGGTTGGCAATTAGGATTTTTTCAATCATAGTGTGGCTTCCTTATTCTATTACGAATAGTGGTTGACCAAACTCAACTGGGTCACCATTGACACCCAAAATTTGCTTTATTGTTCCAGCCACATCAGATTCAATTGGGTTCATGATTTTCATGGCTTCAATAATGCACAAGGTATCGCCAACGTCGACATGATCGCCAACCGCTACAAAGGCACCCGCATCCGGTGAAGGAGAGCCATAAAACGTGCCTACCATTGGAGAGGTGACTTTATGGCCTGAAATCTCTGCAGGGGCGGCAGCAACTTCTGCTGTTGCGGGTGCAGCCATAGGCGCTTGCTGTTGCATTGGGGCGTGTTGCATGGGCGCCGCCATCATGACAGGCTCTCTGCTTCGGGTAATTCGAATATTGTGCTCGCCTTCTTTGATTTCGATTTCAGCGATGTTTGATTCTTCAACAATTTCTATTAGCTTACGAATTGAACGAATATCCATAATTTTTCCTTTCTCTGTGCCTTATCTTCATTGGTAAGGCTTTTGTATTAGTTATGTTTGGTGTGTTATGTGTTTTTCAGTCTGTTTTTTGTCTGTTTGCTCTGTGAGTGTTAAGACCGATTTAAATGGCCATAAGTCACAATTATTTAATTTTTTCTACGGCGGCTTGCAGGGCAAGCTCATAGCCAATGGGTCCTAATCCGGCAATCACACCTTCTGCTAAATCAGAAAAATAAGAGTGCGCTCTAAACGCTTCTCGTTTATGAATGTTGGATAAATGAACTTCGATAAAAGGCAAGTTGACGGTGGCAATCGCGTCACGAAGGGCCACGCTAGTATGAGTGAAAGCCGCTGGGTTGATAATGATGAACTCTGTGCCATCGGTCATTGATCTGTGAATTCGGTCGATAAGTTCGTGTTCCGCATTGCTTTGAAAATGATGCAGTCGAACATTGTAATCATCCGCTAACTGTTCGAGTTGTTCTGTAATGTCAGCAAGGGTTTGGTGTCCGTAGATTCCGGGTTCACGTTTGCCTAACATGTTTAAGTTAGGGCCATTAATCACCAGTATGCTTGCCATATTGAATTAATCCACAGTTAGATAGTGCGCCAATTATAGCGTAACTGTTTGAATAACTCTATGGAAAGTGGGGTGCTAGAGAGGGTTTTTTGCGTGAAATGTTGCGTTTTGTTATGAAGTTGACTAAAAGTCTGAACTGGGAAAGAAAAAACCCCCGTTCTAAAGACGGGGGGTTGTAGAGTGGGTCGTAATAAAAATTAGCCAGTTTTAACCAGTATTAGGCATGAATAAGCATGAATAGCCTATGGAAAAGCTTGGTTAATATTATTGGTAAAGTCGGCAGCGTTTTTGAACCCCACGACACGCTGGGCTTTTTGTTCTTGCTGTTGTTCATTAAAGAACAAGATAGCCGGTGGCCCGATAATACCGAACTTTTTCATTAAAGCTTTATCTAAGTCATCATTTTTGGTCACGTCAGCTTTCAATAGTGTGACGCCTTTTAAGGCGTTCTGCACATTGGCATCGCTAAACGTAAACGCTTCCATTTCTTTACAACTTACACACCAGTCAGCGTAAAAGTCGAGCATGACCAATTGACCTTTGGCTAACTCAGCGTCAAGGTCTTCGATGCTTTTGATGATTTTAAAATCCAGCTTTTCAGATTGAATTTGTTGGCCACTTCCGCCACCTTGAAAGACTTTAAGTGGTTGGAGCATTTGATTGCTGCCGCCTAATAGTCCAATCATAATCATCGCACCGTAAAGTCCTAAAGCAAGTCCAAAACCTTTCAGCAGCTTCATCCAACCCGATTTATCAGCAGTGCTTTCAAAGGCGCCTAAGTACACCGCCGAGACGATAAACAGCAGTGCCCAGCTGGCTAAGGTAATTTCTGCAGGCAAGATACGCTCTGCCATCCAGATTGCAATACCAATTAACATTACACCAAACACGGCTTTGACATTGTCCATCCAAGCACCGGCACGTGGTAGGAATTTACCTGCGGAGGTTCCAAGTAGAAGCAGGGGTAAACCCATACCCATGCTCATTGCAAACAGAGCCGTTCCGCCTAAAAGGGCGTCGCCTGTTTGACCAATGTAAATCAGGGCACCCGCTAAAGGCGGTGCAACACAAGGGCCAACAATCAACGCGGACAAGAAGCCCATAATGGCCACCCCTACAAGCGTTCCACCTTCTTGTTTGTTGGATAAGTTTGTGAGTTTTGTTTGTAGCTTATTGGGCAGTTGCAGTTCGTAGAAACCAAACATGGAGAATGCTAGGGCAATAAAGATGGCGCTAAAGGTTCCAATAATCCATGGGTTCTGGAATGCAGCTTGTAGATTTTCGCCAAACAGGCCTGCTAAAACACCCGCAACGGTGTAAGTGACAGACATGGCCAATACATACACCAGTGACATGATAAAAGCACGGCGCGTGGTCATTTTGTCACCTTGACCCACAATAATGCTCGATAGAATCGGAATCATTGGAAACACACAAGGCGTTAGGGCGAGCAGTAGGCCAAATACAAAGAAAGTGGCAATCACAATCCAAACACTGCTGTTTTTAAGAGTGTCAGTGATTTGGTCGGTTTCAGAGAGGGCTTGGGTATTAACGGTGGCCGTTGATAACCCAGTGGTTGCAATGCTCGTTGTAATGTCTGCGGCATTAACCGTCATGGTCTTTTGCATTGGGGGGTAACAAACGCCCGCTGATGCAGAACAACCTTGGAATTCAAACTCGATAGTAGCGGTGTCTTTAATATCAAGAATGGGCAGAGTGGCTTGGATATTGCCATGATAAACCATGGTTTTTCCAAATAATGGATCATCAATCAATTCGGCAGGGGGTAATTGTAATTCTGCCAGTGTCGCTTGACCATCAAGGATTTTAACTTTGATTTTGTCTTGGTACAGGTGATAGTCGTTAGCGATATTCCAACGAACCGTGACTTGACCATCGTTAATCTCTGATGAAAACTTAAAGGCCTGTTCGGCTTCTAAAAGATCGGGTTCGCCATTGCTGTCAACCAATAAATCGTTTAAGCCTGCTAATGCATTAAAAGGGTTTTGAGTTGTTTGAGCGGCTTGGCTTGATGCAGGCAAAGAAATTTTGAATTCGCGGGTTTGAGGTGGGTAACACACCCCAATTTTATCAGCACACCCTTGGTATTTTATGGTTAGGTTTGCCGTGCTAATCGTCGCTGAATAAGGTACTTTTATTACCGCTTCTTTAGAGAATACCTCTGTTTTACCAAACAGTGCGTCATCCACCATTTTTGCTTTTGAAAACTCTAAACTTTTTAGTGTGACGTTATCTGACGTGACCGACATTTTGTCTTTGTAAAGTTTATAGTCTTCAGCAATTTTCCATTGAACAACGATTTTACCGTTTTCAACACTGGGTGTTTGCAACTGAAATGCGTCATCTACTTCCAATAATTCGTCAGCGTACGCCGCGGGTAAACTTAAAAACAGCGACAAGCTGAATAGAAGCGTAAAAAATGTTTTAAATTTTGGCCAAGATTGCATGGTTTATCTCTCTTTTTATCGCGACTACTTGAAAAGACGCGTTGTTAGCGTTATTTAATACATAGCGAGCTGGGTGACCAATTATTGCCATTATTGGCAGTTAAGTCCCGTTTTTTTATCATTGATGAATTCTATACTAGTTGATAAAGTGTGTTGTAGATTTTGCTGGCTATTCATAATATTTCAACCCTTTAAAGGCGTTGAAATAACGTTTTTTGATCTTGTTCTTGCTGTTTTTATAAGTGTTATTGAATACTGTTCAGTTTTGAAAAGTATCAATAAATTTTAATAAAACCTAAAACCTATAAATGAGACCCGTATGTTAAAAGTTTTCTTTCTTTTGTTTTTATTAATTCCGTTAATTGAGCTCTATTTCTTGATTCAGGTTGGCGAAGTGATTGGTGCCTTACCTACCGTTTTGCTCACCGTTACCACTGCAATTGTTGGTGTGGCCTTGATGCGCGTTCAAGGGGTTGCCACCATGCAAAGAGCCCAGATAGCCATGGCATCCGGTAAGCCACCAGAAATGGAATTAATGGAAGGGGTGTTTATTTTCTTGGGTGGCGTTTTTTTGTTTGTCCCTGGATTAATCAGTGACAGTTTGGGCTTGTTATTTTTAATACCGTTTGTTCGCCAGTTTTTAATTAAACAAAGCTTTAAAGGCAATAAAATGCGTGGGCAATATAACTCTAACCAAAAGCAGGGTGATTATTACGAGGGTGAGTGGACGGAGGCAAAACCCAAGCAGCCAAGAACACTTAATAATAAAGACGTCATTGAAGGCGAGGTGATTGACTCTGACTTGCCTCCAAAACATTAATGGCGTGTTAAAACCCTTAATTAATGGGTGACGTTAATTAATCAAGTTAGACGTTTTCAATGATCTCACTGTAACCATCTTGGTAGCTCGGGTACTTGAGTTCATAGCCTGTTTTACGGATTTTGGCGTTAGACAGTTGTTTGTTGCTGCGCATTGAACGACTGTGTTCGGTTGGGTCAGAATGCTCAATATCTGAAACACTCAGTTGCTCTGCTAACCATTCATACACCTCACAAGACAAGGTTGGCTGATTGTCCACGCCTATATATAACGAATCAATTAACTTGCTGTCTTGTTCTGATAGATCAATCAAATGTGACAACATGCCCACGCAGTCGCTCGAGTGAATTCTATTACTAAACACCCCTTCAATACAGTGCGCTTTCCCTTCTAAGACTAAGTTAATTAGATGGTTTCTGCCAGGTCCGTAAATTCCCCCAAATCTCAACACCGTGCTGTTAAATTTACTTTGGTTGACCAGTTCTTCACCTTCTAACAGGCGTTTTGTCGAAAAGGTTGCCTCGGCCGTCGGACTCTCTTCGGTGACTACTTCGCCTTCGCTTTGACCAAATACCGAGGTACTCGAGACAAAAAAGAAGCGTTTAATCGCTTGGTTTTTTACCGCCTCTAAGACGTTTTTAACGCCAGCGACATAAGCTTGGTAGTAAGCGATGTCTTTGTACTTGCCTGCTGAGGCACTGTAGACAATATAATCTAGATTTTTAGGGATGTTATCAAGAGAGTTGGCAAGGTCTGCTTCGATAGGTTTAATGCCATCAGGAAGTTCGGATGTTTCACGTCTTAAACCAAACACAGTGTGTCCTTGCGAGATAAGCTCTAAGCCCAGTTCGCAACCAATGCCACCGCAACCTGCAATTAAAATGTTCGCCATAATTAAATCTCCTTGTTGAAGGTAGTATGCCGAATAAATTTTAAAAAAACAGAGTCAAAGATTAATAAATTATGAAAGTGAGCAGGCCTGCTCATTTTAAAAGAGGGGTTGGTAAATTTTAGGCAATAAAAAAGCCACGTTAGAAACTAACGTGGCTTCGGGATTAATTTAATTTCTTATATTAAATTAAAACTTGTAGCTTGCTTGAACTGTATAACCTAGCTCGCTGTGCTTGGTAGTAATGTCACCAAATGCACCACCAGCTAGTCCTGAAGTGTCAAATGTTTCTTTTGTTTCAGGAGAGTAAGCAACCGCTCCGTCAACAGATAGGTTTTTAGTCACTGAATAACCACCACCAAATGTGAAGTGCTGTTCAGCTGTTGCCGGGAAGAAACCTAAGTTAAAGAAGTTTTTCGCAGCACCGTCAATTGTAGTTCCGTCTTGCTCATCAACTGGAGAATCGCCTTTGTTATAACCTACAGCTAACCAGTAATTGTCAGCAGAGTACTTAGCACCTAAAGCAAATACATTTTGATCTTCCCAACCAAATTGCTCGTAACCTTTTGCGCTACCCCATTTGATTTTTTTGAAATCAGCGGCAAAAGTAATGTTATCCATTACGTAAGCTGCACCAATCTTAAGTTGTGCAGGTTGCTCTAGGTTGTCATCAGTAAAGCTGCTAACACCAAAACCAGAGAAGCTTGCAAGTTGAGTCGTGATTTGGTCTTTATATTCCATGTCAATAGCAGAGTCATAAGAAGCACCAAGTGTTAAGTCACCTGTTTTAAATGTTCCACCAAACGTATAACCCCAACCAAGGTCAGAAGAAGTTCCGGCACCAACTACACCACCACCAAGCGCAGCTTGATCATGATGAATGTCCAAAGAACCGTATTGAAGAACTGGTGCAAAACCAACTGCAAAGTTGTCTTCATTGTAAGTTAATGATGGTGCAAATTTTAATAGCTGAAGGTTTGAAGACGCATCAAGTACTGATAGTATCGCATCGTCTTCTGCATTTGAGTAGTCAACACCTAAACCAGATGTTCCCCACATTCCTAAA
>Ga0307994_1001524_pt1 | contig 13790 bp, 16 predicted proteins | sample EllFjometagen261_FD_203171 | JGI IMG/M metagenome (GOLD analysis project Ga0307994, IMG submission 203171) | Marine microbial communities from Ellis Fjord, Antarctic Ocean - #261 | ecosystem: Environmental > Aquatic > Marine > Unclassified | place: Southern Ocean | collected 2014-11-02 | reverse complement strand
ATGTAATTAGTGGTAAATTAGAGTCCGTTCATAAAACAGCAGCTGATAAGTTCCTTCTTAAAGAAGGGAAGTGGTTCTCAATTGATTACAGTGCCGCTGGTTCATATATGGAGGGTATTTTCAAAAATCACAAACAGCATTTGGAATTATCAAGAAAACATCGTAAGTTTACAAAAGATAACTTTTCATTTGATAAGATGGTTGAACTAATGGGCACTCTAATAGATGAAACTAAGGTTGCTTCTAAACCACAAACAGTAGGTTTACAATTACCTAAGTTGAAAAAAGTAGGAAGTCCTACGGAGACCCCTAAACTAACACTGCCTAAATTGAAAAAGATTAAGTAATGAGAGATTATTATAATACACATCTAACAAAAACATCAGACCCAACAACGGTTACTATTCAAAAGTTGGAGCGTGGGATGGTTGTTAAGCTTAGATATAAAAAAGATAAAGAAACAAAACTTTATCTTGTGTTTGTATTGCAACCTAAATGGCCTAACTCAGCTGATGCTAAGTTACATGGATTATCGTTTGGGGCAATAGCACCAAATCAGGTCACCGAAATTTCAAAAATGTATAATGAGGTCATCTCCAACTCTAGTAAAGTAAAAAAATTAGATATTGCTAAAATTCAAATTGGTGAATCATCTAAGGTATTCTATACATCTGAAATAAAAAACGATAAAAACCTAAAGGCCGGGTATCGAACATTTGATTTGAAAAAAATACAATCAATGAAGGCAGTTAACTACGATTGGGGTAAGTTTGATAAGATACCATCAGCAGCCGACCGAAGGCTTAATGAACAAAAAAAGTTAGATGATGAGCAATAAATTAAAAATTAGTTTTGCAATAACTTGCCATAATGAGCTGGAAGAATTAAAACGGTTAATCCCCTTCTTATTGGTTTTCAAAGAAGAGCAAGATGAGATAGTGGTACTATATGATACAACCAATGGTACAGAAGATGTATTAAGTTTCTTAGGTACATATGAGCATAAGATTCATGTGACTGGTGATTCATTTGAAGGTAACTTTGCGGATTGGAAAAATAAACTAACATCATATTGTGGTGGTGATTATATCATAAACATAGATGCAGATGAAATGCCACATGAAATATTAATGAATAATATCCATGTGATACTCGAAGAAAACCCAGTAGATGTTGTTTTAGTACCGAGAGTTAATACAGTAGAAGGTTTAACTGATGCGCATATCCAAAAATGGGGATGGCAAGTTAATGAACATGGTTGGGTAAATTGGCCCGATTATCAGATGCGAGTATATCGTAACGATGAATCAATCAGATGGCAAAATAAAGTACATGAAACTTTAATCGGACATACTACTATTTCTAATTTACCTTTAATGGAAGAGTTAGCATTATATCACCCAAAGACAATTGATAGACAAGAGAAGCAAAACGCATATTACAACACATTATGATTAAAATAAAGTTATATGAGTTAGATAAGCATAGGAATGAAACCACATTCCGGCCGTATATAATGGCACAATCTGTTTTGCGTGATATTGGAATTGAATTCACCACAGGTGAATCATATGATTTTGCTTGGGTAGCTCAAGCCAGCTTTATGAACAAAAAGGTATCATTGGAGCAATCAACAAATGATGGACTTGAATTCTTATCTAAAATCACAGGCGATTATATGTTACTTGATGGGCAAGATGCAACAACACTCATTGGCTCATACGATGTATTCACAGAATCCAACGCAATGTTATTACTTAAAAATACATTACTAAAGGATAGGGATTTATATAAACAAGGTTGGAACTTAGGTAGAATGTATTGGGGTGTTGGTGATTACAAATGTAATAACTTTGATAAATACACCGATAGAATCAAACTATCAGGAACAAATTGGTTATCAACCGTTACTCCACGATGGAGAAATGATATTCCTAAAAATTATGATGTATCAGCGCTGTTTAGTTACCCAAGCTTAAAACCCGTTTACGAACATGATTCACATCAAAGTTCTGAGTATGATAAGCATAGAAAACCATGTGTTGATATGGTAAATACATTAGATTGTAATGTTGTTAAGTTAGTAAACGGTGAAAAGTTATCACAGCAAGATTATTACAATAAAATGGCACAAAGTAAAATAGTTATTGCACCTTTAGGGTATGGTGAAATGGCTCCAAGAGATATTGAAGCAACTATGTTTGGTAGTATATTAATTAAACCAGATATGAGTTACATTGATAGTAATCCAATGTGGTATGAAGATGGAAAAACTTATATAGCTTGTAAGCATGATTATAGTGATTTATCTGAAAAGGTAGATTATGTACTGACAAACTTTACTGAGTTACAAAATACAATGATACCATACGCACGTAAGAAGTTTGAAGAATTATATACATCAGAGGCTACGGCTATTAACACATATAATATATTTAAAAATTTAGAAGAAACCACAATATGACTCTATTTGATAAAATATACTGTATAAATTTGGATTCTAGAACTGATAGATGGGATGCGTGTTTAACTGAATTTAAAAAAATAGGAATTACAGACCAAGTTGAACGATTCCCCGCCGTAGAATTAACCCCCGGTATTGCGGGATGTACCAAATCACACTATGAAATTGTAAAAATGGCTAAGAAATCAGGCTATGAAACTATATTGATTTTAGAAGATGATATTAGTATTATTAACACCGAATTCTTTACTATATTAAGTAATAGTATAACGCAACTAAATAACGTAACTACTGAATGTGATATGTTTTATTTGGGTGGTAATGTTTCAGATAATACACCTTCTAATTACTCTATTGATACCAATTTAGTTAAATTGGGATATTGTAAAACAACCCATGCATATGTATTAAACGAATCTATATACGATATCATTATAGATGCATATAGTACAGTAGATTGGTCTAATAATTATAACTGGTCACAATCCAATCCAAATAGATTGAATATCGATGTATGGTTAATAAACAATATTCAATCTAGGGGAAATACATTTGGGGTGTATCCATGCTTAGTTGAACAACGTGCAGGTTTTAGTAATTTAGTAGGTAGTGAGATGTACGTTCCAATGGCAGAAAAATGGAACTCAATATTTAAAACAAATGATTAGTTGTAAATTAGAAGGTGGTTTGGGTAATTATTTATTCCAAATCGGAGCAGCTAGCTCCCTTGCACATAACAATAATACCAACGCTACATTTGATTTCAACAACGCACATCAAATTCATAAGAATATCAACTTATACACCGATACTATATTAAGAAATATAAATACGGAAACTCCAACTACTGAATATTCATTTACGGAGGCTGGGGATTTTACCTATAATGAGATACCATACAAAGAAAATTTAGTACTTGGTGGGTATTTCCAATCCGAAAAATATTTAAATAGAGAGCACATATTACAGTTGTATAAAATTGATGATATAAGCAAAAAACACATAGATGATACTTATGGTGATATCTTTCATAATACAGTATCAATCCACATACGACGTGGTGATTATCTAAATAGACAACATTCTCACCCAATACAATCTATGGGGTATTATAACAAAGCAATGGGGTATTTTTCAGATTGTAAATTTGTTATATTTAGTGATGATATTCCCTGGTGTAAAGCAAACTTCATTGGTGACAATTTTATGTTTATCGATGGTAATGAAGATTACATTGATTTGTATATGATGGCAATGTGCAAACATAATATTATAGCAAACTCATCATTCAGTTGGTGGGGGGCATATCTGAATACAAATGAAACTAAAAAAGTAATAGCACCAAAAGAATGGTTCGGTGCCGCTAAATCTATTAGTAGTGATAATATAATATCATCGGAATGGATATCAATATGAAAACCACAGCTATGAATAAAGTAAAATTAAAAATTGTAGATAATTCATTTGCACATTGTGGTTATAGTAATAATCCATTGCCACCAACCTCATTCTCACCATTTGTGGAGTGGGATAGGAATGTAGGTCCGAATGAAGATGTTGTATTTTATACTGATAGCACATTACGAAACACACAATCAGGCCACAAAGTAAAGATTGCATGGTTAATTGAGCCATATGTAAAGCAGCCGGGTAACTATGAATGGCTTCGTAATAACAATCATTTATATGATTATGTACTTACAAATGAAAAGACATTATTAGATAAGGGGGAAAACTTTGTATTTTTCCCATTTGGTGGTTGTTGGATTGAAAATGAAAATAGAAGATTAGACCACAAAAAAACAGAATTAGTTTCAATCATCGCTTCTGGTAAACGGAACGTACCAGCCCACCATTTACGGCATCAAATAGTTGAAAGACATGGTGATATAATAGATGTAATGGGTCGTGGTTATAAGACTATAGAACCAATATCAGTTGGGCTAAAGGATTATATGTTTCATATAGCAATGGAAAATCAAGCACGTGATTATCACTTCTCTGAAAAAATAATTAATCCAATAATGACTGGGACTGTTCCCATATATTACGGGCCACCTTGTATTGGTAATTATTTTGATACACGTGGAATGTTAATATTCAATGATATAAAAGAAATACCAGAAATATTAGGAAATCTGAATGAAAAGTTGTATATTAGTATGAAACCGTATATACAAAAGAACTTTGAAATAGCAAAAGAATACACATTATCAGAAGATTGGATGTGTAAAAACGGTGTATTTAATAAATTTGGAATTACTTTATAACGGAAATGAAAAAAGCAGATACCATAGTAATAACAGGGGGGTCAGGTCAATTAGGAACATCTCTAAAAGAATTCTTGCCTAATGGAATATATATATCCTCTAATGATTATGATTTAACAACTGAGAGTGATGTAGTTAAAATGTATGATACACTTAAACCGGATATTGTTATCCACTTAGCAGCAACAGTTGGTGGTATAATGGATAACATTAATAGACCATATGAATACTTTTGCAATAACATTTTGATGAATACATTAATGATTGATAATGCACGTAAACGTAATATATCTAGATTTATTGGAATATTGAGTACATGTATATATCCCAATGAGGTTGATGTATATCCGATGACTGAAGATATGTTACATAACGGACCACCTGCACCAACAAACTTTGGGTATGGTTATGCTAAGAGGTGTATGGAAATACAAATTGAATCTAGCAATAAACAATACGGCACATCATATCAATACATAACACCCTGTAATTTATATGGAGCGCATGATAAATATAACGAACGTAGTCATTTTATAGCGGCATTAATTAAAAAAATATATGAAGCTCGTGAATCTAAAAGTAATACACTAACATTGTTTGGGACTGGCGCACCGCTACGGCAGTTTATGAGTGCCAACGACTTAGCAAATATTATTAATAAATGTATTACAGATGGTATCACCTCAAGTTTTAATATAGCACCCGATGAAAATCTGAGTATAGATAGTATAGCACGAATCGCATTAAAAGCGTTGGATTGTGAATATATGAAAATCGAATATGATAATACCAAACCAGATGGACAGTTTAGGAAAGATGTTGCAACCACAAAGTTTAAAACGTTATTTCCACAATACAAATTTATAGAATTATCAACAGGAATAAAAGAAGCATATGAAGCGAATTTCATTAGTAAGTGATACAATAGACAAATCGGATATTAATGCGTTAATAGATTGGTTAAGTCAGAATGAGATACCACAATTAACAAAAGGGCCCCTAACCAAAGAGTTAGAACAGAAATGGGCTAAAACAATTGGAACTAAATATTCGGTGTATGTAAACTCAGGCTCTTCCGCTATTTTATTAACATTAGCTGCTTTAAAGCAAATGGGTAAAATACCAGATGGTAAAGTTGTAGTACCCGGATTAAGTTGGGCAACTGATGTTAGCTCACCGATGTTATTGGGAATGCAACCAATATTTTGTGATTGTAATTTACAGGATTTGTCTTGTGATTTAAACCACTTAGAAGAATTATTCAAAAAAGAAAACCCATCCGCATTAATACTTGTATCACCATTAGGGTTAGTTCCCCAAATGGACACTGTTGTCGAATTATGTAAACAATATGATGTAATGTTATTAGAAGATGTATGTGAAAGTATGGGTTCTAAATTTAAAGGGGATTATTTAGGTTCGTTTGGTTATGCATCATTTTTCTCAATGTATTACGGACATCATTTATCCACAATAGAGGGTGGGTTCATAAATACTAATGATGAAGAATTTTATCATATGTTATTAATGATGCGAAGTCATGGTTGGGATAGAGACTTACCTGAGTGGAAGCAGATGGAGCTCAGAGAAAAGTACAAATGTGGCAATTTCGAATCTCTTTATAATTTCTACGTTCCCGGAATGAATCTTCGGTCAACTGACCTCCAAGCATTTATTGGAATACGAGCGATTGATAAACTAACAAATTATTCAAAGAGCCGTTATATGAATTTTTTGACTTACGAATCTTATGTAGAAACTAACGAACTTAACATCAGCAATAGGGAAGGTGATATGTTATCCAATTTTGCATATCCCATATTAAATAAATCGAAAGATTTAATTGTAAAGAATCTACAAGAAAGTGGTATTGATGTCCGCCCTTTGATTGCAGGTAATATGTCATCTAAACCAATGTGGGTTGATTTAAATAAACAACCTCCATTACCAAATTGTGAGTATATTGATGCGTATGGAATCTATGTTCCAAATCACCAAGACTTAACAGAGTTGGATATAAAACGAATTAGTGAAATCATAAATGAATCCGGTCAGTAAAATTTATAAATAATATAACATGGAAAATTTTAGTTATTTAAATTATCGTACAATGATACGGCATATACAAAAACACTTACCAATAGTTTCTTTCAATGATGCTAGGGGGTTAGGTAAGTTTTGTGTAATACGACATGATGTTGAATACTCCCCTGAACGTGCGTTAATGTTAGCGACGGTTGAGAGTGAAATTGGTATAGCCAGTACATATTGTTTTCAGTTACGAAATAATTGTTACAACGTATTATCAACCCAGAATTTAGAAATTATACGAAAAATAAAATCATTGGGACATAATATAGGTGCTCATATTCATATGGGGGATTGTACCTCTGGAGCCGAAGAGTTGTATATATTAAATGATATTCAAACCCTACAATCATACAGTAAAGTTCAAATCGATGGGTGGTCATTACATAGACCTGATGGGTTATTATTATCTAAGTATTTAGACGTATTTGGGAATTACATTAACTACAATGGTAAGCGCTTCTTTCAATACTTTGAGGGAAAATCACCTAAGTTAGATATTACATATCTGGCTGATAGCAACCACCAATGGAAGTATGGTAATCCTATGGAAATGAATTTAACGGAAATTAATAAATTACAGATTAACTGCCACCCATTTAGTTGGTCATCGGAAGATTTGGATAATACGGATAATTTTCGTATATTAACATCAGAGAAGAAAGAAGAATTGATTAAATCTATTAATAGTGAAATTAAAAATTACCCAAAGGCATTATATGAAGAAGAACATAATTTATTGGATTGGAATAGAAAATCCACAACATACAGATAAATACGGAGGATTTGAGTATTTTGAATATTCAAAAAATACTTGGAAGCACTTTTGTGAAAAATACGAATGTGAATTTGTAGAGTTTAATGTTCCTGTGAAGGATGATTTAATTGAATACCGGGTAAACTGGCAAAAGATATTATATGTATTTGATGAATTAGAACGTAAGGGTATTAACTATGACCAAATTGCATTAGTTGATAGCACGTGTATGGTTAAATGGGATTGTCCTAATTTCTTTGAACTAACAGAAGGTAAATTCGTTGGGTGGCGTGATTTAGATAATATGAGATGGATAAAAGAAAGTATCGATGGTTATTCAGAACTATTCAACTATGAGTTAGATGGGACAAAATACATTAATTCAGGATTTATTATATTTAACAGTTTACATAGAAAATTAATTAATGATTTTAAAAAGTTTTATGAGAGTAATAAAACGGCTCTAATTGATTTACAAGATAACAAAATAAAAAAGGGTAATGAGCAAACCCCACTTAACTATTGGTTACAGAAGCATAATGTAGATGTAAAAATTGATTTACCATTACCATTCAAATTAACACATCTGAACCGCAAGGAATTATTCAGCTATAATTGGCAATTGAAAGAGGATAATACTCCGTTTTTTATAAAGTATGGGTGGAATTGGATATTCAACGGAATACCAAAAGACCAACGTACTCAATTAATGAAAAAAGTATGGGATATGGTAAAACACAACTATATACAGAAATCAAACGATATACTTGATACTGTGAATCATAAGGATACTTCTAAGAATTCAACATCACGTAAATTTAAACAGAATATTATTGATTATTTTGGAGATAAGGATATTAATCTAACAGTTGAATTTGGATGCTGTCATGGTGACACTACAAAAATACTTGGTAGTGTATCTAAGAAAGTATTGGCAAGTGATATTGCTGATAGTAATATCGAATTATCCAAATTGAAATGTAACGGATGTAACAACATATCATTTGAAGTTAAGGATGTTAACTCCATTTGGGAATATAATACACCAGATGTAATCTATATGGATGCATTACACGATTATAATGGTATGAGTGAATGTGTATTAAGAATAAAGCAACAATACCCATCAACAATTGTTATAATGGATGATTATGGGCATGAAATGAATACAATTAAACCTATAATAGATAAATTAATTAGTAATAACGAAATTGAAGTTCTTCAATGGATTGGTGAAGATGCTGGTTATGTTACCGCTAATGGGAAATCGTTTATAGACAAAGAGGGTTTAATTTTTAAATTTAAGGAAATTATATGAGAATCGTAAATTATATAGATTTAGGAGCTCACACAGGCGAAGAAATTGATATTGTGTTAAAAGATTATAAATCTAATAATAATGTAGATTTGCGTATATATGGTATAGAGGCTGATTCCCATTGGAGTGAACAGTTAGTATATCGTTATAGTGATTTTAATGAAGTTAAGATATTTAATTATGCAATATCAAACTCAAACGAACCTATCAAATTATACTTAGAATCCAAACGATTAGGCTCATCCATTTTCAGCACAAAGAGGAATGTTTCAGCTGAATATTTAGAAGTACAGGGGATACCAATAACGGATTTCATTATAAAAAATATACCGGATTTCAAAGAATCCTTTAATGTACTAAAATTAAATATAGAAGGTGCTGAATTAATGGTGTATCGGAATTTAATTGCAAATGATATGTTAAAATACATTGATGTATTCTGCGGCCATCCGAGTCATGACATACTTAAAGTATCCGAACTATCTAACTATGTAGATGAATACTTTTCTATTATAAAGGATAACAGTATAGATATTAAATACCTATGTGGTGAAGTTAATACAGAAAAATCTATTAACATTTTTAACGAGATAGTATGAAAAAGAATATAATATTTATGATGGATATTGATATGAAGGGTGAAGGTCGATGGGCATCATCTAGGAGAACACCGTATCAATATTCAATAGACAGTTGGAAGCAATGGGCTGATAAAAACAATGCAGAGGTATTTGTGTTAACAGAGTTATTATTACCAATGGAACAGATGGGATTATGTTGGCAGAGGTATTATTTGTTTGATATATTAGAATCAAACGGTATAGATTACGACCAGGTTCTTATGGTAGATGCTGATACAATAGTACATCCAGATTGTCCTAATTTTTTCGAAATGACAGAACGTAAATTAACCGGAGTACATTGTGATGCATCCTATGATTGGGTATTGCGTAGTATGGAAAACTACTCCAAACACGCATTTGAGGGTTATATGTCTAATTGGTGGGAATACATCGATTGTGGTTTTATAATAGTAAATGAACAGCATAAAGAGTTATTCACAACTATTACCGATTATTACAATAATAACCAGCCCCTATTTAAAGAATTAGAAAAATTACACGTAGGAACAGACCAAACTCCGGTAAACTTATTAATTGGTAAGGAGAATGTTGATTTAAAGTTGCTCCCATATGAATTTAATATGGTAGATTTACCAAGAAAGGAATTATTAGGTGATGATTTGTTATTTACTAAGGTTGGATGGGTATATCATTATAATTGTATTCCAAACAATAAAGACAATGGCGCCACTTATCATTGGATGAAAAAAACATATGAGCATTTATTTGGTAAATCCAAATAAAAGTTGTATATTTAAAGAATGTGAGTACAGTATCACGTACTAAAATAATATTAAAAAATTAATTGGAAAGACTTATGGCAGGAATAGATTATAACAGACCAGCTGGGCAGCGGGAAAATAAAGAAACTATATGTGATGTACATAGAGACATATATCAGCTGATACGTCAATATGATAATACGGATACCGATATAACCCATCTGAAGGAACGGGTAGAGACTGCATTTAAGATGGGTAAAAGTATGGATGCTAAGCTCAGACAATATAAAGGTAATTATGATGATGCTTGGTGGGAGCTGAATAAAAAGGCATGGGATTGGGATGAATTAACTGGGGGCAAATGAACAAAGAAAGTAAAACAACATTCGCCATTGGGTGTTTGGTACAATGGTATGAGGTTGAATTAATACCCGAATATATAGAAACACTTAAAGAATCCATTTCAGAGTATGGTGGTAATGTAATTGTGGATATAACACTTGTAACAAACCAAACGCTAGAAAAAACAAACTTAGATAGGGATGATTTTTTAGATATAACCAGCAGAATCCGAAAAGGTGTATTGTTAGCTGGAATTGAGTTCAGATGTATTGATTCATTATATACAATAGCAGATTACCGCAGGGAATTCAATGAAATGTACTGCGATGAAGTTGATGTATTGGTTTGGGGGGAAAGTGATATGCTAGTTCCTAAACAAATGTTTACTTCATTGGATAACCTACATCAGAATGTGGATACACCAAAATATATAGCAACATTTGCAACTTGTAAAATGTGGGATTCCTCATGGACACCATTAGAACATACTGAATTTACAGATAAACCGTTCATAGATGGTGATGTTAAAAATTGGTGGAGCTTACGTTATAATATGACTAAAGATGAAATGAACTCATTTAACGATAAAGTTGATGAGTTGGATGTATCTACAATTTCACCACATAAATTTAATGGATGTGGATTAGTCATATCATCAGAGGTTATTAAAGCAGGTGTAAACATACCACGTTCAGTATTCTTTATACATGAAGATACCGCATTTATGATGATGACAAATAGAGTATTGGGAAACATACCACAATATCATTTCAAAAACATACTATTAGTTCATAATAGAAAGCATCCGAAGAAACGTAGTTACATTATGGGTGAAGAGAATATTGATAATAGCGATATAGGAGCACAACGTAAATCACATGATTGGTACATGACGGCATCTAAGATGTGTGAGTTGAACGCACATAATCTGTTTAACCCATCATTTAAATCATACAATTGGGATAGTGTATTCGATAAAAGTAAAACAATATGAAAGTAGCATTTTTTAGTGAGATGCGAACCGCTGATGGTAAATTCCCCCGCAATTATAAAAATATGAGAACTGAGTTTGCTTGGATGGTTGCTATGAACGCAGACCATTATAATCTAAACGATACACCAACTGAGAAGTATGATTTAGGAATCGCAATAAACTCCAAAAATCACCCCGAATGGGTTGATGTTGAAAAACTAAAGAAATACTGTACAACGGTTGCAGTAATGCAAGAAGGGCCATTTTGGTATTACCAAGATTATCCATTAGAAAATCAAATACATTACTTTAACAATCTAACATCAGCCGATATCATATACACTCATAATCAACATGATAGAGAATATTATAAAGGGTTAACTAATCATAAAGATGTAAGGGTATTGCAATCACTTATGATAGAAGAGGCTGTATCAGATGATATAGTAGGGCCTGATGAACGTAGTGGTATTATGATAGGTGGTAATATGAAATCGTGGTACGGTGGGTTTGATTCGTTTATGTTAGCTAGTAGTGTTACTACGGATATATACCAACCTATGATGGGTAGACGTGAAGAAAACGAAACATCATTGGGTATTAACCAATTACCATATTTAGTATGGCAAGATTGGATTACTGAATTATCAAAGAGAAGATTGGGCATTCATATGATGAGAACTCATGCAGCTGGAACATTCGCATTGAATTGTTCATACTTAGGTATCCCCTGTGTTGGTTACGATACATTGGATACACAGAGAATACTACACCCAAATCTATCAGTTGGAGATGGGGATATGGATACTGCAAGAAAATTAGTAAATAAACTGTGGAATGATTTGGATTTCTACGAAGAAAGTTGTATATTAACAAAGAAATCATATAAAGAACATTATACTGAATCTGTATTCAAACAGCGATTTAGTATAGATTAAATAAATTATAGAAGAATGGGAGACACGGTAAAAGATACAGTAATAGCTATAACAGCATATAACCATATGGATTATACCAAGCGCTGCTTAGATTCCATTAAGAATCTGAAATCCGATTTCTTTGATGTGATGGTTATTGATAATTCACCTAATGAAGATACTAAAAATTTATGTAAGGATTACGATGTAACCTATTATAAGAATCCACCAGACAAACACCTAACGTATTCTATCAATAGAGCATATCAATTATTCAAAGAAGGGGATTGGGAATACATAGCCATAGCAAATAACGATGTATTGATTCCCGATGGGGCATTGGAAGAGTTGAAAGATGCATTGGTATTCATACCATCATCATTAGCGGCACCATTATCAACTGAATTGGGGTGTGGTCATAACAAACAACAATCAATCAGTCGGATATTTACATCAATAGATGATTCAACGCTTACAGATACAAACTACCAGCAGGTACAAAATTCATTGATAGATATGAAGGTGAAGTTGCATAGTGAAAACAATCTATATTTGTTAGACCCAATGAGAATGAAGATGTTTAATGGATTCTTCTTTATGTTGAATAAGAGAGTAAAGAATCGTGAGAGAGATGATGGTAATATATTTGACCCATCATTTAAGAATGTAAAGAACGAAGATGAATTCAATTGGAAGCAATTGATACCAGGAAATGATTACCCATTATTAGTTAAAACCGCATTTGTATATCATTATAAAGGTGTAACATGCACAACTGATTTAAGATTTTAAAAAGAAAACATTATGATAACAAAAAAAGATATAAGTTTCATTCAACCATCGAGGAACAACTTGAAATATTTAATATGGTCATACAATTCAATCAGAAAGAACGGGGGAGTTGAACCACATATTTGTGTTGCAGATGATTTCAGTAGTGATGGGACATGGGCTTGGTGTAATGAAATGATGGAGAATGATAAGAACTTCCATGCAATACGAAATGAAGGGCCAACTCGATTGGGGCATACTATATTATATGATAGATTAGTTAACGAAGTAGCACCTACTAAGATAGTTGGTATATATCACGCTGATATGTATCTTTGTCCTGGCGCATTAGAATCTGTATTAGAACACATCAAACCAAAGCACGTTGTATCACTTACTAGAATAGAACCACCACTACACCCAGATGGGCCTGAGAAGATTCTTATGGATTTTGGTATAGAGCCGGAAGAGTTTGAAAAGTTAGAGAAAACTCTACTTAATAAAATTCCATCGTTAAAGCAGGGTAAAACTACGGAAGGTATATT